>Ga0070735_10001715_pt1 | contig 20604 bp, 10 predicted proteins | sample Coa_R1_FD_66443 | JGI IMG/M metagenome (GOLD analysis project Ga0070735, IMG submission 66443) | Surface soil microbial communities from Centralia Pennsylvania, which are recovering from an underground coalmine fire - Coalmine... | ecosystem: Environmental > Terrestrial > Soil > Unclassified ... | reverse complement strand
CGGATGTCGGTGACCATGGCCAGCAGCATCTTGCGGACGCTTTCGGCTTGCCGCTCCTCATGGGAATACAGATTCAGTTTGCTGAGCTTAGTGACGCCATCGACCACCCGTGCAACCTCTTCGCCGAAGAGCTTGCGGACCTCCTCGAGCGTGGCCGTCGTATCCTCCACCACGTCGTGGAGCAGCCCGGTCTCCAGACACGTTAGGTCCATCTGCATGTCGGCCAGAATGCGCGCGACCTGCAGCGGATGCACCATATACGGCAGGCCAGAGGATCGTTTTTGGTCTTTGTGGCGCTCGGCCGCAAAAGCGTAGGCCTTCTCCAGCGGGCCCAAATCTTCGCTGGGGCGTAATTCATGCACTTTGGCTTCCAGTTCGTGGTACAGCTCGTCCACCGTGGGTGGGCGAATTACGTCGGCGGTCTCTACGGACATCTGTGCTACCAGTGTACAAGAGCCGTCAATCAGTTGACACGCATTCCCGGGCAACACCCGGATGAGCCGGACATGCGAAAGCTGCACGCCCAAGCAAAAATTGCTTAGCAGAAGCGATTGGCGCCTAGCGCATTGGGGAAAGCTTTGCAGCGCTGAAAGGGTGAAGCCGCAGCGGGGAAGCCGCCAATTCTAGCGGACCAGGTTCCGTTGAGGCAGCTTCCGTCGGCCTGGAGCTTCGGCATCCAACATGCTAGTAGAAATCCGGGTTGAAATCCGGATCGGAGTGGCGGGCCTGTTTCTGACCCGAACCGGTGAGGTGAAACCAGTATCGAGAAATAAACATGACGGCTGCGAATCTTGCAGTACCCTGCTATGCCGTCATAGGCGTACAGAAATTCAAACGAAAGGGAGACCACAATGCTGATACTGCTTATCATTTTGCTGTTGCTTTTTGGAGGCGGTGGAGGGTACTACGGGTACGGCCGGTGGGGTTATGGCGGAGGAGCTGGCATTGGCCTGGGTACGATCATATTGATTCTTATCATCGCCTACCTCTTGGGACTCTTCCGCTGACGTCAGGGCCACTCTGGGAATGAGGCACCAACGGGCGTCCGCCGCGTCCAGCAATTTTATCTTTCAAGGCCGGATCTCGGGGACGCTACACTGGAGTCATGAGTAAACAATATTCAGCCGCTCCGGCGATGCAGATTGACGTAAATAGAAAGTACACTGCGACGCTTGAGACTTCGCGAGGAAACATCGTTTGTGAGCTGTTTGCCAAAGATGCGCCGAAGACAGTCAACAACTTCGTGTTCCTGGCCAAGGAAAAGTTCTACGATGGCACCCTTTTCCATCGCGTGATCAAGGATTTCATGATCCAGGGCGGAGATCCGACTGGTACGGGACGAGGCGATCCAGGCTACCGTTTCGAAGACGAGTTGAAGAACAATCCGAACCGTCACAAAGTCGGAACGCTCTCGATGGCCAATGCTGGGCCAAACACGAACGGCAGCCAGTTTTTTGTTACTCACGTGGCCACAAAGTGGCTGGATGGTAAGCATACAGTGTTCGGGCAGGTGATAGAGGGACAGAAAGTCGTCGATAGCGTTGAGCAGGGAGATGAGCTGAAGAGCGTCACAATTCGCGCGGCCTAACGTGTGCTGAATAGCTGCGAGCCCCGACGGCGGCATCGCACGGAACGCAGCGGTATCTCGCGCGAAAGCGACCAGCGCCACAGCGGACGGCAGCATCCGCGGATTATGCCTTTTAGTAGCTCCCGCTAACGGCGGAACCCGCCCATGCTGACTTGATTTTGCCTCGGAAGGCGCGGACTAGGTGCGCATTTCCATTTTGAAGAGCATCGAGAATAGCGGCTGGGTGTATACTACCTCAGGGCCGGCCAAATCGAAATTCCGGCTTACCGAAGCCGGGATGCCAAAACGGAATCCTAAGGGCAGGAGTTTGGAATGCCAAAACAGAGAAAGCTGCGAATTTTTTGTCTCGTTGTCGCGTGTTGGTCGGCAAGCGGCGTGACAGGCGCTTTCGCTTGGCAACTGGCGCAGCGTCCGGCTGAACAGTACATCGCAGCCATGGATAAACCCGATCGTGTTTTGAAAATCAATGAAGTGATTGCCAAGCTGGAACTCAAGCCGGGAGATATCGTGGCCGACATCGGCTCCGGCAGCGGGTCGTTTTCCATTCCGATGGCCAAAGCGATCGCACCGAACGGGATCTTGTACGCAGTTGATATTGATCAGGCCATGCTGGATCACGTCGCCGGGCGGGCCAAAGAAGCAGGTATTGCTAATCTTCGCACGGTGCTAGGCGAATACGACGATCCGAAACTACCGGTGAAAAATGTGGACGTGGCTTTCTTCCACCGCGTATTGCACATGATCGAACACCGGCAAGCTTATCTGAATGCAACTGCGAAGTATCTCAAACCAGATGGCCGTGTCGTGGTGATCGATAAGAATCGCGAGGATTCGCCGGATAGCTGGATGTGGTTGAATCAGTCGGATGTGGATTCGTGGATGGCGGCGATCGGATTTTATCCGGCCCAACATTTCGCGGTTTTCGACGACAGATATTTCGTGGTGTATCAGCGGCCCTATGGAAAAAGTGTGCTCCTGAAGAAGCACGAAGGGAAAAGGGACTAAATTACTTCGGCGGCGTAGCTGGCGCTGAAGCGGCTGGACGCCGCGTTAGCACGTTATCGAGCTGCAGCAAATTCTCGCGCAGCTTATTGACCTGCTCAAGTTTGGCGGATTTGTTGCGCTCCGCCGCCAAATCGCTCTGGAGTTTTGCGACCTGCGCGCTCAACCGGTCGCGCTCCTCGCGAAGGGAGATCAGTTCCGGGTTGGTCGGCGGTGGTCCCAGGAAATGGGAAAACTGCATCAACGACGTCCCCGACAGTTCGTAAACAGTCAGGCGCATCTCGACATCTTCACTGCGGCGCGTGTAGGTAAAACTGCCGCTGCGGACCTGTCCCGCATCCAAATTGAACTGCATTGCCTTCTGCCCGTCCCTGATCTCCAGCACGCCGCGTGTAGCTTCCCGCACGGCCTTCGCTGAATTATCCCAGTGGATACGAAGCTGGCCATCGGTGTCTAAAGCGTCGAAAGAAAACGGGTGTAGCACGGCGGGTAAAAAGTGATAGCCGGCGGCAACGCCCACACCGGTAAGGACCGCGAGAATGATCGCGATGCGGTCCCAATAATGCATCCGGGCGGGACCGTGCGCCACAAATCGCTGTGCCTCAATTCCCTGTTCTTCTGACCAACGTTCCGGCACTTCAGGCGCCATAGCGCGGATTCCGGGCGCGGGCTCCGGTAATCGCAAGCGACGCTCGGCTGGACGCCGTTCCAGAGATCGCGTACCTACTTCGCGCCGGCCTGCCGTTTGCGGTCCTTCAATCGCAAACTCGCGCCGCGCGTTCTCCGGTACGCTGCCGTTAGCCTCGCGGATAAAGAAACCCGCTCGCGTCGCCGCGCTCTTCACCGGATGAAGCAGCAGCGCCACTTGCCATGGCTCTGGAAAATATTGCTGGTAAATTTCCAGGTCGGGCTGCTGCATGGCCACTCCGGTCCGCGTGTGCGAAACGAACCAGCCCAGAGGCTCCATGCCATTCAACTTCGGATCCTTGGCCGAGGCCTCCAGAAATTTCTCCAGATCCGATTTGTCATTTTCGGAGAGCACAAAGCATGGGCCTTTGGAATACTCGCAGGAGATGGGCCGCCAGGCGTGGAGACTGATTTTGGAGTCTTCGTGGACACCAAAGAGCACGCCCCCCACCTCCATCCCGCCGCGCGACAGACGATGGAAGGCTTCGCGAACGTAAGCGTCAATCTCCTGCAGCAGGGAAACCGGGTACTCAATCGAGACCTGATTTTCCGCCGTAGACCACGTTGTCAGTGAGGACTCAGGTTGCTCTGTCATGAGGCTCTTCAATCCCACGCGCACAACGCAGCGTACCGCGAGAGTTTTGTCCCATCGGCGAGCGCTTCCCGCGCTGTGCACTCAACAGCGCGCTCTATTAGCTTAACAAATGCCCCATTCTTAGATCGCTAATTTGGATGCGCCAGGTGCAGGCCGTTGGTTTGATGCTCGCGCAGAAGTTCAAGGAAGGATTGGGCCACCCGATGGAAACGCTTCTTCTTCAGATGGATGATCCCGACCGGCCGGAACAGTCCTTCGGCCTTGATCGGAAGCGCGACCAGGCGCCCCTGCGCAATTTCATTTTGCATGATCCGGACCGGCATGATACTGATCCCGGCTCGTTCACAGACCGCCTCCTTCACCATCTGGATATTGTCGAAATGCAGCACCAGATTTACGTGTACGCCGTGGTCGCGCAAGAAGCGGTCCACTTCCCGCTGGATGGGCAACTCGCGGTCGAAGCCGACAAATGCCAGGTTCTCCAATTCTTCGGCAGTCACAGATTCTTTACCAGCCAGCGGATGCAGCGGAGACATAGCGACGCGCATTTCTTCGTCTCGCCAGGGAATTACCTTCAGGTCGCGTGACGCTTCCGGATAACTGACCAACCCAATATCGGCTTCGTCGGCTCGCACCACTTCGTAGACCTTTTCCGGCCGCAGATAATCGACTTCGATATGCGCTTGCGGATAGCGTTTGGAGAACTCGACCTCAATCTGCTGCAGCTCCGAGATGGCTACAGAATAAATGGATGCGACACGGACCGTGCCTTCCACCTGCCCCCGGAGCTGTTCGAGCGAGGCATCGAACTCATCCTTGCGACGCAAAATGTCGCGGCACATATCGAGATACAAACGGCCTGCGGGCGTAATGGTGAGGGGCCGCGTGGAACGGTCGAGCAGAACAACTTGCAGGTGCCGTTCGAGTTCCTGCAGATGCTGGCTGGCCGCCGACTGGCTGACATCGTTCAGCGCCGCTCCACGGCTCACACTTCGATGCTGCGCAATATCACGGAATAACTTGAGATGTTCGAAGCTCACGACCCCATCCTATCATAAGCAGACCCGATTGTAAAAGACTCGCATTTTTTGATTCCATAATCATAAGACTGTGCTATACTCAATCCTATCTCCCCCGTTGGCCCTAGAAGCACATGAACCAAACCAGCCAATTACGTGGTCTTCCTCATCCACAGGGACTGTACGATCCCCGCAGCGAGCACGACGCGTGCGGAATCGGCTTTGTGGTGAACATCCAAGGACGTAAGTCCCACGACATCATTCGTAAGGGAATACAAATCCTGATTAATCTCGCGCACCGCGGGGCGTGCGGCTGCGACCCGGAGACAGGCGACGGCGCGGGCATTCTGATCCAGATCCCGCACGATTTTTTCGCGCGCGAGTGCGCGAAGCTGGGCTTCACGCTGCCAGCTCCGGGCGAGTACGGTGCTGGCATGGTGTTTCTGCCGGTGGAACCGCAAGCACGCTTGCAGTGCGAGGGCATTCTCGAGCGCATTGCGGTGGAAGAGGGACTCAGTGTGCTTGGCTGGCGGGACATGCCGGTGGATCCGGCCGCGATTGGCCGGGTCGCCCGAGGCTCACAACCCTACATCGAGCAATTTTTCGTGCGCCACGCGCCTGGCATGGCGCAGGATGAGCTGGAGCGCCGCCTGTATGTAGTGCGGAAGCGCGCGGAAACTGAAATCTCGAAATCCGACATCCGCGAGAAGAGCTTGTTTTATGTTCCTTCGATGTCCTCGCGCACCATCATATATAAGGGTCTGCTGCTGGCGGCGCAGATCGCCAATTTCTATAAGGAGCTTTCGGATCCCGAGATGGTGAGCTCGCTGTGCCTGGTGCATCAGCGCTTCTCCACGAATACGTTTCCGACCTGGCAGCTCGCGCATCCGTATCGCTATATCTGCCACAACGGTGAGATCAACACCGTGCGGGGGAACATCAACTGGATGACCGCGCGCCAGGCAGTGCTCTCCTCACCGCACTTCGATGTGAAGAAACTGTTCCCGATCATTCCAGCAGGCGGCAGCGATTCGGCTTCGCTGGATAACGCGATTGAGCTATTGACGTTGGCCGGGCGCAGCTTGCCACATGTGATGGCGATGCTGATACCGGAGGCCTGGGACGCCGATACCACCATGCCCGCGGAAAAGAAGGCCTTCTACGAATATCACGCTTCGCTAATGGAGCCGTGGGATGGGCCGGCCGCCGTCGCATTCACGGACGGACGCATGATTGGCGCCACGCTGGACCGCAACGGCTTGCGGCCCGCGCGTTACCTGATCACACATGACGATTTGCTGATCATGGCTTCAGAAACCGGTGTGCTGAGCGTACGCCCGGAGAACGTCAAATCAAAGGGCCGGCTACAGCCGGGACGCATGCTGCTGGTCGATACCGAAGAGGGCCGCATCGTTCCCGACGAGGAGATCAAGCTGCGCCTTTCCAGCCGCAATCCTTACGGCGAATGGCTGAAGCAGAATCAGATTACGCTGGATGCATTACCGGAGCCGCCGCGTGTCTACGGCTCCGATCTCGATACGATTCTTTGCCGGCAGCGCGCCTTCGGATACACGGATGAAGACTTGCGCATATTGATGGCGCCGATGGCCACTGAAGGCCTCGATCCAGTTGGCTCCATGGGGACGGACACGCCACTGGCGTGCCTGTCCGACAAGCCACAACCGCTGTTCAATTATTTCAAGCAATTGTTCGCGCAGGTAACCAACCCGGCAATCGACCCGATCCGTGAAGAGCTGGTGATGTCATTGACCAGCTACATCGGCACGGAGCGTAACATTCTGGATGAAACTCCGCAGCACTGCCACACACTGAAGCTGCCGCACCCGATTCTGACGAATCGGGATCTGGAAAAATTGCGCCGTGTAAGCTGGGGCGACCTGCTGACGACCACGCTGCCAATGCTGTTTCGCGTAGCCGGCGGAGAACAGGAACTGGAGCGCGCGCTCGATAGTTTATGCCGCCGGGCCTCGCTGGCGATCAAGTCCGGTTACTCACTGCTGATTCTTTCCGACCGTGGCCTGGACAATGAGTACGCACCAATTCCCAGCCTGCTGGCGCTAACGGCTGTACATAATCATCTGGTGCGGGAAGGCACCCGGACGCAGGTGGCGTTGATCATCGAATCCGGCGAGCCGCGCGAAGTGATGCATTTCTGCCTGCTGATCGGCTACGGCGCAAGCGCGATTAATCCATATCTGGCAATCGAAACGCTGGAAGCAATGGCGATTCGCAAGTTGCTGCCGCCAGCCGAGGTGACGTTCGAAACGGCACTGAAGAACTACAAGAAAGCGATTAATAAAGGTCTATTAAAGGTCTTCTCGAAGATGGGCATCTCCACGCTGCAAAGTTATCGTGGCGCGCAGGTGTTCGAGGCGATCGGCTTGAATAAGTCCCTGGTGGAGAAGTATTTCACCGGCACGCCTTCGCGCATCGAAGGCGTTGGTCTCGACGTTCTCGCCCGCGAAGCCAAGATGAAGCACGATCTCGCTTTCCGGCCGGTAACGGGAGCCGATACGGAGCTCGATGTGGGCGGCAACTATCAGTACCGTGTGCGCGGCGAATATCATCTTCTGAATCCGCTGACAGTAAGCAAGCTGCAGCATTCGGTGCGCCAGGAAAGCTATCAGACGTTCCAGGAATACAGCGCGCTGATTAACAATCAGACGAAGAATCTGTGTACGCTACGCGGCCTGATGAATTTCAAATGGACCGCGAAGCCGATTCCCATTGAAGAGGTAGAGCCGGCAAGCGAAATTGTGAAGCGGTTTGCGACCGGCGCGATGTCGTTCGGCTCCATCAGCAAAGAAGCACATGAGACGCTGGCCATCGCGATGAACCGCATCGGCGGCAAATCGAACACTGGCGAGGGTGGCGAAGACGAGGAGCGTTTCCAGCGCGATCCGAACGGCGATTGGCGGCGTAGCGCCATCAAGCAGGTGGCGTCGGCGAGATTCGGCGTTACGACGAACTACCTGGTGAACGCCGACGAACTGCAGATTAAGATCGCGCAGGGCGCCAAGCCAGGCGAAGGTGGGCAGTTGCCCGGCCACAAGGTTGACGAAGTGATCGCGCGTGTGCGGCATGCTATCCCCGGTGTCCAGTTGATCTCACCGCCGCCGCATCACGACATCTACTCGATTGAGGATCTGGCGCAGCTCATCTACGACTTGAAAAATGTAAATCCGAAGGCACGCATATCGGTGAAACTGGTGGCCGAAGTGGGGGTGGGGACGGTGGCCGCGGGCGTCGCCAAGGCGCATGCCGACGTAGTATTGATCAGCGGTCATGACGGCGGCACCGGAGCCTCGCCGCTGACCTCCATTAAACATGCCGGTGCGCCATGGGAACTTGGCCTGGCGGAAACACAGCAGGTGCTGGTATTGAACGACCTCCGCAGCCGCATCCGCGTGCAGACCGACGGCAAATTGCAAACCGGGCGTGACGTGGCCATTGCGGCGCTGCTGGGCGCTGAAGAATTCGGATTTTCAACTTCGCCGCTGGTGGCCATGGGTTGCATCATGATGCGCAAGTGTCATCTGAATACGTGTCCGGTTGGGATTGCGACGCAGGATCCGGTGCTGCGCGCGAAGTTCCGCGGCTCGCCGGAATACGTCATCAACTTCTTCTTCTTTATCGCCGAGGAATTGCGTGAGATTATGGCGCGGCTGGGACTGCGCACGGTAGACGAGATGATCGGGCGTTCCGATCTTTTAGAGATGCGCGCCGCGGTCGAGCACTGGAAAGCCCGAGGTCTCGATTTCACCCCTATCCTTTATACCCCGCGTGTTCCTTCGCGAGTGGGGCGGCGCTGCCTGATCTCGCAGGCCCATGGTCTGGAGCAAGCGCTCGATTACCAATTGATCGACAGCGCGAAGGAAGCTCTGGAAAACCGGACGCACGTGGAGTTCAAGTTACCGATCCGCAATGTGCATCGCACGGTGGGCGCGATGTTATCGGGTGAAATCGCGCGGCGCTACGGCTCGAAGGGTTTGCCGCCGGATACCATCAAAGGCCATTTCACCGGCTCGGCCGGACAGAGCTTCGGTGCTTTTCTGGCGCGAGGTGTGACGCTGCGGCTGGAAGGCGATGCCAACGATTATGTCGGCAAGGGATTGTCGGGCGGCACATTGGTTGTGTATCCGCCGAAAACTTCGAACTTTCTGCCGGAGGAAAACATACTGGTCGGTAACGTCGTATTGTATGGGGCTACAGGGGGCGAGGCGTTCTTCAACGGCGTCGCCGGCGAGCGATTCGCGGTGCGCAATTCGGGTGCGACCACAGTGGTCGAAGGCGTTGGCGATCATGGCTGTGAGTACATGACGAAAGGTCTGGTCGTGGTGCTGGGGCGCACCGGGCGCAACTTCGCGGCCGGCATGACCGGCGGCTTTGCATACGTGCTCGACGAGACCGGATTGTTCTCCACGGTTCTGTGCAACCGCAGCGGAGTCGATTTGCACCCGGTGGACGATTCCGGCGATGTCCAGATGTTATATGGACTCATTGTGCGCCACATCGAGGAGACCGGCAGCCCTCGCGCGCAGTGGATTCTTGAGAACTGGAATCAAATGCTGCCGCGCTTCATCAAAGTCTATCCGCACGAGTTCAAACGCGTGCTCGGCGTGCCGCGCGCCTCCGGGCAATATGTGCCTCCGCCATCGCTGCAGCAAGTGGCTCCCGGCGCCGGGGTACTGCATGGGTAAGCTGAAGGGCTTTTTAGAGTACCCTCGCCAAGTTCCCGATCGGCGTCCGGTGATGGAGCGCATCAACGACTGGTACGAGGTGTATGCGCCGTTCCCTGAAGATAAGGTGCGCGATCAGGGGGCGCGGTGCATGGATTGCGGCGTGCCGTTCTGCCACACGGGATGCCCGCTGAATAACATTATTCCCGACTGGAACGATCTTGTTTACCAGGACCGCTGGCGCGATGCCATCCGCGTGCTGCATTCCACGAATAATTTTCCGGAGTTTACGGGGCGCATCTGTCCGGCTCCCTGTGAGGCGGCTTGTGTGCTTGGCATCAATGAACCGCCGGTGGCGATCAAAGTAATCGAGCGAACGATCATCGATCATGCGTTTCGTGAAGGTTGGATCAAGCCGGAGCCGCCGGACGTGCGCACGGGGAAACGCGTGGCGATTGTCGGCTCGGGTCCGGCCGGACTCGCCGCCGCGCAGCAATTGGCTCGCGCCGGACACAGCGTGACGGTGTTTGAAAAGGCGGACCGTATCGGAGGACTGCTTCGTTACGGCATCCCGGATTTCAAAATGGAGAAGCATCTCATCGACCGGCGCCTGGAACAGATGGCGGCAGAGGGCGTGGAGTTCTGTCCCAACTCTCACGCCGGACATAATGTTCCGGTTGAGGATTTGCGCAAAGATTTCGATGCCATTCTGCTGGCGGGCGGCGCTGAGCAGCCGCGCGATCTGAATTTGCCGGGCCGGAAACTGAAGGGCATTCACTTTGCCATGGAATTTCTGCCGCAGCAGAACAGGCGCGGCGCGGGCGATGCGGTGCCGGACCAAATTCTGGCCACGGGCAAGCGCGTGGTGATTATCGGGGGCGGCGACACCGGCGCAGATTGTCTGGGCACTTCGCATCGGCAGAAGGCCGCTTCGGTTCATCAATTCGAGATTATGCCGATGCCGCCCGAAGATCGCCATCCCTCCACGCCGTGGCCGCTATGGCCCCTGCAACTGCGCATGGAGAGCTCGCATGAAGAGGGCGGGAAACGTGAATGGGCCATCGCCACAACGAAATTTTCCGGCGACGCGAATGGGAATGTGAGCAAGCTGCACGCGATTCGCGTGAGTCCTCCCCCAAAATTCGAGCCAATTCCGGGGACTGACTTCACTATGGATGTGGATCTGGTGCTGCTGGCGATGGGATTCACAGGACCGGTGAAGGAGGGTCTCATCGATCAGCTTGGCGTCAAGCTGGACAAGCGCGGAAACGTTGAGGCGGACGAAATTTACATGAGTTCTGTGCCCGGCGTCTTTGCCGCGGGTGATGTGCGCCGTGGACAGTCGCTGGTGGTTTGGGCGATTGCCGAAGGACGCAAAGCGGCACGCGGGATCGATTCATTTTTGATGGGCGAGTCTGTGCTGCCGGGATGAAAAGTCCGGCACTTCGAACAGGAACAGTGGAATGGCTTATGTAACCCTGATGATGGGCCCCTTTGGCGAGATCGCGTCCGGAGGATTGTAAGAGGCGCCGTGAGGCGCAGGTACCGGTCCGTGCAGCAGAGGGTCATTTGTAGCGCGCATCCAGCGGCCCAGCCGGCCGCGCATTTCCTCGAGTATCGGCTCCAGCTCCGGATCCGCAGCCAGGTTGTGGCGCTCACACGGATCGAACATCAGGTCGTATAGGTGCTCGGCATCTACGTGGCGATTGCGCCAGCCGTTATCTAACCACAGCGTTTTGCTGGGGCCGTCATCGCAGTTGGCAAGCACCGGGACGGTGCGGCCTGAGAAATAGCGGAAGTACTTCCACCGCCGCGTACGAACCGCTCGCTTCGGTTCATAGGCGGCATGATAGGTTACTTCCGCAAAAATCTCTTCGTTGATCTCCTGTGCTTCGCCGCGGATCACGGGCATCAGGGAGTGGCCCTGCAGCCACGCTGGGCGCTCGATCCCAACTATATCGCACAATGTCGGAAACAGATCGAGATGCGAGATCATAGCGTCGCAGACTTTGCCGCCGCTAAACCCGCCCGGCCCTCGCATGATCAGAGAGACGCCCGTGCCATAATCCGTGAGATTGCATTTCATCGTGGGGAATGCCGGCCCATGGTCAGTTGTGGAGATAACCAGAGTGTTGCCGGCCAAACCATTGACTTCGAGGGCCCGTAGAATCTCGCCCACCGCTGTATCCAGCACGCGCGCGCTTGCTTTGAAGCCGGCCCAGTCGAGGCGAGTCTGCGGTCTGTCGGGTACTGGAGCGGGCGGCATCGAGTATCGCATGTCCTCCGCCGGACCAGGATCATGAAATTTGCGGTGCGTTTCAAAGAACCCTACTTCCAGCCAGAAGGGCTGCTTGGGGGCGTGGTTCAGGAACTCCACCGTGGGGGGCGTAACGTGCTCTGCCCAAACACTGCGGCACGGCAGGACCGTATCGTAGCCCAAAGCCGCGCCACTTGGTGCGATGTGCTGGATACCGGCCAGCGCCGAGTAATAACCAGCCGTACGGAGCGTGTGCAAAACGTGCTGCTTGTAATCGGCGATATAGAACCCGCGATTTGCCAGGCCAAGAATGCCGGCGCTATGCGGCGACTGTCCGGTTACCAGCCCGGCACGGCTGGGCGAGCACGTTGGCGCGGCGCTGAATGCCTGCCGGAAAAGAATACCGGACTCGGCGAGCCGCTGCAGATTCGGAGCCGGCACCATGTGCCCGTAAGGTTGAAGATACCGGCCGCTGTCATGTGAGTTGATGTAGAGAATATTTGGCGCGGGCGTCTTGCCACGCGCCAGAATTACCGGCGTGGCGGCGGCAGTCTTCAGAAAAACCCGGCGAGCGGTGGAACTGTCATTTTGGATCATAAATTAATAGAGCCTTGCACGAGCCGATACGACGAGCCATAGATGATAGATCACAACATTGACTTTCAAATTCGCTGCAAACTATAATCTATCAAATTGACGGAAATGCTCTCACTGGCGCGAGAAAGTATGCTCAGCAGAATTTCGGCAAGGCTTCACGAGTCCTGGAGGAACAGGCGCACAACTGAGTGGAGCACGAAGCGCTCCTCAGGCTGGTTGATCACACGTGCCGCACTCTGTACCATTCTGGCCCAGGCGGTTCTCATTTTCATTTCCGGGATAGGCGGGGCAGTCATATTTGCGCAGATGAATACCGGCACCATTCTGGGCACAATCACTGACACTTCGGGAGCCGCTATTCCCGTTGCCAGCGTGATTATCACCAACGAAAGTACAGGAGTAGCAGCGACTTTTCAAACGTTGGCGGACGGCAGCTACGCGGTTCCGTACCTGCTGCCGGGCACGTATAAGGTAAGCGTCTCCAAGCCCGGCTTCAAGACGCAGCTCAAGAGCGGCATCAGCCTGCTGGTGGACCAAAAAGCACGGGTGGACATGAAACTCGAAGTTGGCAACATCAGCGAGACGGTACAGGTGGCCGGGGCAGCGCCTCTGGTAAATACCGACAGCTCCGAAATGGGCGAAGTAATCACGTCGCGCAAGATGGTGCAACTGCCAATGAATACCCGCGATTTTGCGCAGTTGGTCAGCTTGTCTGCCGGAGCGGTGCCCGGAGTGGGAGGCTTAGGCAATGCCATCACGCCCAACAATACAATCGGTGTCTCCGATAACAATGTGAACGGGCTCCCGGTTTACGCCAACAACTTTCAAGTGGATGGCGTGTCGGCCAATCAGGACTTTTTTGGCACGCTGACAATAAATCCATCGCTCGACGCCATCCAGGAATTTAAGGTCACCAACAACAATTACGCAGCCGAGTATGGGCGTGCGGGAGCCGCGAACATACAGATCGCGATTAAGTCCGGCACCAACCAATATCACGGCGTCGCGTTCGAGTTCCTGCGCAATTCGGCTCTGGACGCGACCGATTTCTTCAGCAATCGCGCCGGGAGAAGCATCCCGCCTTTCCGGCAGAACCAGTTCGGCGGTAACCTTGGTGGGCCGATTAAAAAAGACCGGACGTTCTTCTTCGTCGATTATGAGGGCCTCCGCAGCCGGTTGGGCCAAGTTGGGGTGTTGACCGTGCCGACCGCCTCACAGCGCACAGGCAATTTCAGTGAGCTGAATCCTCTGACTGGAAAACCGCAGCCGCAGATTTTCGATCCGATCGCACACACGGCTTATCCGGGCAACATCATCCCGGCTTCCCAGATCAGCCCCGTTTCCTCCGCAATCACGAAACTGGAGCCGTTGCCGAATCTGTTCGGGCCGGGCGGCCAGCCGTTTCTGGCCAACAATTATTTCGCCAGCAACTCACTGGCACACGATCTCGACAAAATGGATGTGCGTGTCGATCAGAATTTCAGCGCAAAAGACCAAGCCTTTGCCCGATATAGCTTCACGGCCAGTTCGCTCGATAATCCGCCTTACCTCGGAGTGGCCGCTGGTGGCGATCCTTTGAACCAGGGCACGGCGAGCAACCGGAGCCATAATGTTTCTCTCAGCGAAGTCCATACTTTCTCGGGCCGCACCCTGAATGAGGCCCGTTTCGGGCTGAACCGCTTCTACCTGGATTTCGTAACGCTCGATCAGTCGCAGAACCTGGCGACATCGCAGCAGGTCGGAATTCCAGGCATTAACGACGCGTGTGGATATTGCTCCGGACTTTCCCGGATTACGATTGCGGGAATGGCTAACCTCGGTCACGGAAACGCGTATACTCCGAGCATTTTCGGGACGACGCTGTTCCAGTATGTCGATAACGTGACGCTGATCCGCGGCAAACACATATTGAAGTTCGGCGGGGAAGTGCACCGGTACCGGTACAACCTGTTTTCAGACGCTGCGCCGACCGGTATTTTCACCTTCGATCAGAATCTCACCAGCAATCAGGGCGCGGCGGGAACCGGCATTGGGCTGGCCAGCTTTCTGACGGGCTATTATGCTTCTGGATCGCGGCAAATCACGGAAACGTTCCCATCCAGTCGCGGGAATCAATACTTTTTATTCGGACAGGACGATATTCACGTGGCGCGGAATTTCACGCTGAACATCGGTCTGCGATACGAGATTTACCCGCCCAACACGGATCGCTACAATGCGCTGGGCAATTTCGATCCTGGAACCGGCGATATGTTGATCGGATGCGTGGCCACAAGCTGCACCGGCGGAGTTCACACCGATTATGGTCTTTGGGAACCGCGCCTGGGCTTTTCGTACAGCCCGGATAGCGGCAAAACCGCTATCCGATCCGGCTTTGGAATCTCCGGCTATTCGCCGGCTTTCGGTGGCCAGATCGGGACATTGCAGCAGAATTATCCATTCATCCGCGGCCAGATCCTGACTGCGCCGAGTTTGTATCAGGCAGGACCGAATATCGAAACCGGCTTTCCGGCGCCACCGGAGCCACAGCAGCGCCCAGGGGCGCCGGCAGGCCACATCATTCCCCAAGGCGGCGGCGGTTCGGGCATTCCATTCGCTGCGATCTTCTACATGGATCCGCACGCGAAGATGCCGCGGGTTTATCAATGGAGCTTTGACGTGCAGCGCACGCTGGCGCCGTCGCTGGTGCTGGATGCCGCCTATGTCGGCAACGCTTCCACCAACGTGTTCCTCAACGTTCCGGGCAATATTCCAGTGCCCGGCAGCGACCCGACCGGCAAACTGACGCTGCAACAACGGCGTCCATATTATGCAGTGGATCCACAGCTCGGGCAGTTTACGTCCCGAATCAATGGCGGCCGCTCGACATATAACGCATTGCAGGTGAAACTCGAAAAGCGCTTCTCCTATGGGTTGTCTTTTCTCGGATCCTACACCTACTCCAAGGCACTCACAGCCGGGACACAATTCATCAATCCAGCAGCCTACATGGCCAACAAGGCGCCGGCGGCATATAACACGCCACAGCGTCTAGTTGTGAGCTACGTCTACGAGCTGCCATTCGGTCGCGGCCGGAAATTCGGAAGTCAATGGAATCGCGCTACCGATCTGGCCCTTGGCGGCTGGCAATTAAGCGGCATCACGACGTACATGACGGGCTTTCCCTTCCAACCGAGCATCACGAGCAACCTGGACAACGGCTACGCCAATGTTCCGAACCGCGTCTGCAATGGCAGCCTGGCGAACCCAACCATTGACCTTTGGTACGATACCGACTGCTTCGTAACACCTCCTGCCAACGTATATGGAAACCGCGGCTTCGGAATTCTGCGAGGACCCGCCTTTCGCGACTGGGATCTCGGCGCGATGAAGAACTTTCATTTCACCGAGACGCGTTATCTGCAATTCCGCGGCGAATTTTTCAATCTGCCGAACAATGTGAATTTTGGTCTTCCGAACGCTATGCAATGTGGCGGGTTGTGTGGAGAAGGAACCATCACGACAATCGTAGGAACTCCACGCGAGATTCAGTTCGCGCTGAAGGTTTATTTTTGAGCGCATGAGGCGCGTGGATGCCTCCGTTGAGCGCGAGGTTTACTGAGGAATCAAGTATGGAATCAAAACGAAGAGATTTTCTGAACGCGGCCGGCGCCGGGCTGGCAGCATCGCTCTACACCGGCAGAATGAAGGGCGCCAACGATCGCATCAACATCGCCTTTATCGGAGTCGGGCTGATGGGCACGGCGGATCTGGGCTACGCGATGGATCAGCCGGATCTCCAGGTGGTGGCGGTCTGTGACGTATATCAGCCCTTTCTGGAACAGGCCGCAGCAGCGGCTTCAAAGCGCGGGCACCAGCCGAAGCAGGTGCATGATTTCCGGGAGATTCTGGCTGACAAGTCGACCGATGCGGTCTGCATCGCGACACCCGATCATTGGCATCCACTTCTCACCGTGGAAGCTTGCAAGGCGGGTAAGGACGTCTATGTCGAAAAGCCAGTCTCCGTTGCCATCGAGGAAGGCGCGGCCATGGTGGAGGCGGCGCGCAAGTATAAGCGCGTGGTCCAGGCCGGAACCATGCAGCGGTCCGGAACACATTTTCAAAAAGCCGTCGAGATTGTGCGTAGCGGTCAACTGGGCAAGGTAACATTTTGCCGCGCCTGGACTTACATGAACTTACCGGAGGAGGGGATTGGCAATCCACCGGACAGCGCACCGCCTCCGGGTCTCGATTGGGATCTCTGGCTGGGGCCCGCTCCTGAACGGCCATTTAACCGAAACCGCTTCGGCGCGGACCGGAAGCTGTTTCCGTATTCCCAGTTCCGCTATTTCTGGGATTATGCGGGCGGCATGATGACGGATTGGGGCATCCACCTGATCGATATCATCCAGATGGCGTTTGACGAGGCGATGCCGCTGTCAGTCACGTGTCTCGGTGGAAAGTATTGGCTCAAAGACAATCGTGAAACGCCGGACACACAGCAGGCAACTTTCGAGTATCCCGGATTCCTCGCCGTTTACGAGACCCGTTTCGCGAATCGCCAGATGCTGCTGAATCGGGATCAGGGACTCTTCGAGTACGGAATAACTTTCCACGGCACGAAAGGCACTCTGTACCTGGACCGGGCGCTGTATCGCATTCTGCCGGAAAAAGGTTCCGGCCTCGAAGCGGTCGAGGTGCAGAGGTCGAACTCATCCAATGTGGCCCATTGGGCCAACTTCGTGCAGTGCATACGGACGCGGGAGAAGCCTGCCAGCGATATCGAAATTTGCAACCGTTCCACCAGCTCTTGTCATCTCGCCAACATTTCGATGCGCAGTGGTGTGCGGATCGACTGGGATGCTGCCACCAATACCGCCCGCCAGACGGAGGCTCATAGTTTCCTATCACGCCCGTACCGCAGCCCCTGGCGGTTATCCGTCGTATAAGCGAATGAAATCCAGCGAAACAAATCGCACCATGAAACAACCGCGCTCATCTGGCCGTCCAGGGTCAGGGCTTTTCTGCATCCGTGGCCAGCAGTCAAAAAGGGGATATCGGCCTATGTCTAAGGTATTGACCAAAATCGCTCTGTTTGGCTTGTCGCTCGTAGCGAATCTACTCGTACTGCGGGCGCAAACCAATGGCAGCATCGTGGGTACAGCTTACGACGCCTCCGGGGCCGTTATACCAAAAGCTAAAGTGTCGCTGACCAACGTGAACACGCAGGCGAAAAGGACAGCGGACACCGATTCGAGTGGTAACTATGTGTTTTCGGAGCTTCCACCCGGAGTCTACAACGTGAGTGCAGCCTTCTCCGGATTTCAGAACGCAACAGTGGAGCGCATCGTCCTGGAAGTCTCACAGACGGTTCGCGCCGATATCCACTTCACCGTAAACAGCAGCAGCCAACAAGTGGTGGTGAGCGCTCCTGCGGTTTTGCTGCAGACGGAGACGTCCTCGGTTGACCAGGTAGTCACGGCACATGCCATTGAAGATTTGCCCCTGAATGGCCGTGATTTTATGCAGCTCGCCACGCTGGGGAGCGGCGTTGTGCCGTCTCCAGCCCGCGCCAGCGATGCACAAAACGGAAGTGGCAGCCGCGGCCTGTTGGCCGTTCAGATTTCCGGAAGCCGAGCTGACGAGAATAGTTATTTGGTTGACGGGGTGGAGACCACCAGTATTCAGCTCGGTCCGCCCTCGATCCTGCTCTCTCCGGAGGCGATCCAGGAATTCCGGCTCCTGAAGAATTCCTTCGACGCTCGCTATGGCCAAGCCTCTGAGGTGGTCAGCATGATCACGAAATCGGGAACCAACCAGTATCATGGCTCAGCCTACGAGTTCATCAGAAACAATCATCTGGATGCCGCCAACTTCTTCGACAACTACTTTGGCAGGAAGAAGCCCGTTTACCAGCAGAATCAATTCGGGTTCTCTTTCGGTGGCCCAATTCTGAAAAATAAATTATTCTTTTTCACGAACTATGAGGGCCTCCGTGTACGGCAGGGAAATACGGTAAGCGCGTTCGTCCCCACGCCCGCGCAGTTGAGCGGAAATCTGTCAGGTCTCAGCAGTACGAAAACGGATCCGTCCACCCGCCAACCGGCGATTATCAATCCCTTCACGGGACAACCGTTCCCGAACAACATCATTCCCCCGACTATGATTTCCAAGGCAGCGACTGTTTTTTCGCAATATATTCCGCAGCCGAATGCGAATCTGCCGGGAATCAATATCCTGGCAAGTCCTCCGTTGCAACGGAACGACGACCAGTTCACAGGCCGCATTGACGTCAATATAAGCTCCAAGGACGCTCTGTTCGGCCGCTACATCTGGTACGACTCGAACGTTATTTCGCCATCCTATGCGCCGCTGTTCGGTGGTCTTACTCCCAATAGCGGGCAGACCTTTGTGTTGGACGAAACGCACACATTCACTCCCTCGGCGATTAACGTTCTGACGCTTGGTTTCGACCGCGCCATCAATCTCGTCACCTGGCAAACTACCCCCAACAACGTCGCTGCCGCCATGGGACTGGTAAATGTGCCCGATATACCTGGGCTATACGGCGTGCCAGACGTCAGTATCGCTGGATATAGCGGTATGGGCGGGAATCCGTTTGAGGGCGGCGGCATTTCGAATACTTATCAGATTAATGATGAATTCAGTTTGATCAGAGGGAATCACCAACTGGCCTTCGGCGCGGATATCCGGCGAATTCAATTCCAGGCTCCGGCCAAGAGTTTCGTTAATGGTGTGTATACATTTGATGGTCGTTATAGCGGTAATGCTCTGGCTGATTTTCTGTTAGGTACGGCGTCAGCGGCGACGGATCAGCAGATACCGGAGGTGAATAATTGGCGCTCAACCGAGCTGGCGTTTTTCGTGCAGGACAACTATCGCGTCACTCCCAATCTAACCTTGAATCTCGGGCTGCGCTATGAGAACGATCAGCCGTTCTATGAAATCGATGGCAAAGAGGGCTTCTTCGATACCACCGCGCAAAAGATCGTCGTCAGAGTGCCTTCTACGTACAGTTCTCTCCCTATCCCGTCGTCGGCGATCACATATGATCCCGCGTTTCGGAAGGGCATCTGGAACAGATATAGCGATTTTGCGCCGCGAATCGGCTTTGCTTACCGCGCTGGAAACAGTTTCACCGTGCGTGGCGGATACGGCCTTTTCTACGCCAAAACCGAAGGAAATCAGTTACAAGGAAAGGCAAACATCCCACCGTTGTCCTACACGTCGTCGCTAACAGGCTCGTTGACGACTCCCAACCTGCTGATGAGTTCCCTATTCCCGTCGCTGGCTTCGGAAGCGGTCGGGCCGCTGTCGCCGTTCTCAGTCGATCCCCACGATAAGAGGCCGTACGTTCAGGAGTGGAACCTCGGCATCCAGCACCGCATAGGGTCGTCCATGATGGCCGAGCTTGCCTATGTGGGCAGCAAAGGGACACACCTGGTGGAGCGGGTCAACATTAACCAGGCTGTGCTCCCCGCAGATCCGGCCAATCCGAGCCCTCTTCAATCTCGGCGGCCCTATTCTCAATGGGGTGACATTCTCGGGTTTAATTATGGTGAGAATTCCAGCTATAACGCTTTGCAGGCGCGCTTGGAGAAACGCTTTTCGGCCGGCTTGACCTTCCTCGCAAGTTACACTTGGTCGCATTCTCTAGACACTTCGTCGGGAGCAGATGTCGGGTCGGCCTCCGCGCACCAGAACATGTACAATTTGCGGGCCGATCACGCGAGTTCGGATTTCAATATTCCCCAGCGGGCGGTGATCAGTTTCACCTATGAACTGCCGTTCGGAAACGGCAAAGCCTTATTGTCGGGGTCAAGCCCTGGCTTAAACAGAGTGATCGGCGGTTGGCAATTCAACGGGATCGCCACCTTCGCCGAAGGTTATAAGGACAATGTGACTGTCAGCGGAGATCGCGCAAATACGGGAGCGGACTCGCTGCAGCGCGCAGACGTTTTGCCGAACTGTAATCCCAACCTTTCTTCCGGCCAGCGCAGCATCCAGCATTGGTTTAACACAGGATGCTTCATTGTCACGCCGTTCGGCACGTATGGAAATGCCGGACGCAATATCGTTCGCGTACCGGGCATCGATAACTGGGATATGTCGCTTTTCAAAACCACGGTAATCACCGAAAGGTTGCAAGTCCAATTCCG
>Ga0070735_10001714_pt1 | contig 20612 bp, 14 predicted proteins | sample Coa_R1_FD_66443 | JGI IMG/M metagenome (GOLD analysis project Ga0070735, IMG submission 66443) | Surface soil microbial communities from Centralia Pennsylvania, which are recovering from an underground coalmine fire - Coalmine... | ecosystem: Environmental > Terrestrial > Soil > Unclassified ... | reverse complement strand
CGCGTCACCGTCCACGCGCGCGCCAGAGGCGATGCTTGATCTTTCGCCCAACCGATGGCAAGGTGGCTGCATGCGGTCGCACACGTATTCGAAGTTCAGTCCCGAGATGGCGGACGCCATCGATCTCCAATCGCTCCTCGACAAACTCGCCGATTTTCTCCTGCAGTCTGGATTCGCCGGCGGCAAGATGCAGCACCCGTATTGGGGCGAGTTCGGCGGTGACGCCGACCGCTCCATGGAAGCCCTGCGCGAGGCGATTCTCAATGCCTTGATGGACAGCGGACAGTTTACACCGGAGATGCTCGACGCGCTCCGCGGCGATGCCGATGACGACGGCGAAAGCACCGCCAAGCTCGCCAAACTGCTCGACGACATCATCCAGCGCCTCGTGCAGGAGGGCTATCTCAATCTCGAAGCGCCGCCCCAGATGCCGGCTGGCCACCAAGAAGTAACCGGACCTGGGGGACTCGCCCGCGCCGCCGCCCGCGACGTGCAGTTCCAACTCACCGAAAAAGGCATCGATTTCCTCGGGTTCAAGACGCTCCGGAGCCTCTTGGGATCGCTCGGCAAGTCGAGCTTCGGCAGCCACGACACGCCATATCTCGCCACCGGAATCGAGGCCGACGCCGCGAGCCGCACCTATGAGTTCGGCGACACGATGAACCTCGACGTGAACGCCACGTTGCAGAACGCGCTCATTCGCAACGGCAACCTCGACGTGCCGATTGACCTCGACTACTCCGACTTGATGGTGCGTCAGGCGGAGTACCGCTCATCGTGCGCGACGGTGCTCATGCTCGACACCTCGCACTCGATGATCCTCTACGGCGAGGATCGATTCACGCCCGCCAAGAAAGTGGCGCTGGCGCTCACGCATCTCATCCGTACGCAGTTCCCGGGTGACACGCTCCGCGTCGTGCTTTTCCACGACTCCGCCGAAGAAATTCCGCTCGCCCGGCTCGCGCACGCGCAGGTCGGCCCGTACCACACCAACACCGCCGAAGGCCTCAAGCTCGCTCGGCGCATTCTGGTCTCGCAAAAGAAGGACATGCGCCAGATCGTCATGATCACCGACGGCAAGCCAAGCGCGCTCACGATGCCTAACGGAACGATCTACAAGAACTCGATGGGACTCGACGCCCTCGTCGCCGCCCAGACGCTCCGCGAAGTCGCCGACTGCCGCCGCTGCGGCATCATGATCAACACCTTCATGCTCGCCCGCGACCGGGCCCTCGTCGAGTTCGTGAAGCGCGTCGCTGCCATTAGCCGCGGCAAGGCGTATTTCACCAACACGATGACCCTCGGCCAGTTCATCCTCATGGACTTCCTCCGGAGGAAAACCCGCAAGGTTTCCTGACTCCGTCGTTCGCCAGAGCGACGCGCGTTACATCGCGGGCACCGCGGCGTCCTACGCCAGACTACCTTTGGCAGACGCCACGTGCCCGCCCCGTCTCGAAAAGAAGATCCGCGGCCCAGCCGCTGGAACCGCCTCACGCACATGTCCCGCCGCCACCGTCGTCAGCGCCCTCGCATCACCCGTCCATGGCCAATCGTAGCTGCCATCGGCGCGTCTCTCGTTCTCGCCCTCGTCGCCTATCGGCTGCTGCGCCAGACGCCAGCCATCGTCCCGACCGTTTCGTTCTCCGAGCTTGCCCAGGCGCTCACGGCGCACAATGTGAAAGAGCTCCACGTCAACGATGGCGGGGCCCGGCTCGTCGCGACGCTGGTCAAGCCGCGTACGATATCCGGGCAGCGATCCACGTCCATCCAGGCGAACGTGCCGCCCCGCGCTGTTTCGCTCGTGGATCTGCAACAGTGGAGCGCGCAGGGTGTCCGCGTCACGGTCGACGATGATGCGCCGACGGGTGTCGTCCAGCTTTTGATCCAGGTCTTCAGTCTCGTCATCATCCTCGGCGTCGTGATTTATGTCGTCGTCCGCCAGCGGGGGGCGGTGGCATCGGCGCGGTTCGTCGCTACGCCGCCCTCGCGCCACCTCACACTCGCCGACGTCGGCGGCGCCCGCGAAGCCCGCGCCGATCTCTCGGACGTGGTGACCTACCTCGCCAACCCCGAGCGGTATCGCGCCTTGGGCGCTCGCTGTCCTCGCGGCGTCCTGCTCGTCGGCCCGCCGGGAACGGGCAAGACGTTGCTGGCCCGCGCCGTTGCAGGCGAGGCAGGATGTCCTGTCATCGTCGCCGCCGGATCCGACTTCAACGAGGTGTACGTCGGCGTCGGCTCCCGGCGCATACGCCAGTTGGCCAAGCGCGCCCGCGAGCAAGCGCCGTGCATCGTCTTCATCGACGAGTTCGACTCGCTCGGCGGCCGCCGCGGCCGGCCTAACCGGTCGGGCGAAGAGGAAGTCACGCTCAACCAGCTCCTCGTCGAAATGGATGGCATGGAAGCCAATGACGGCGTCGTCTGGATGGCCGCGACCAACCGCGAGGACATGCTCGATCCCGCGGTGCGGCGACCAGGCCGCTTCGATCGCGTGGTTGAAGTACCGTTGCCCACCGTCAACGATCGCGCCGAGATCCTCCGCGTCCACGCCGCGGGTCGCCCGTTTGACGAGGATGTAGACCTCGAGCGCCTGGCGCAGCTCACTGTTGGGCATTCGGGTGCCGACCTCGCCAACCTGTTGAACGAAGCGGCGATCATCGCGGTCCAGCAGGAATGCGACCGCATCACCAACGCGCATATCGAGCAGGCGCGCGACAAGGTGCTCCTCGGCCGCGTACGCTCGGGCGTCGTCGTCGGTGAAGCCGAGCGCCGGCTGATCGCGATCCACGAAGCGGGGCATGCGATCGTCGGACTCGTCGCCTGCCCCGACGATCGGTTGCACAAAGTCACCATCGAGGCACGCGGCCGTTCACTCGGCGCTGCTCATTTCGCGCCCGAGTCGGACCGCCACGTGCATCCGCGTTCCTACCTCGAGGGGGTCATCGCCAAAGCGCTGGGTGGACGCGCCGCGGAGCTCGTGTTCCTCGGACCAGATGCCGTCACGACGGGCGCAGGCGCCGACCTGGTGCAGGCCACTTCCATCGCCCGCCGCATGGTCGCGGAGTTCGGCATGAGCGACGAGGTCGGGCTCATCAGCGCCGATCCGTCCGCCCAGGGCGGGCCGCCGAGTGCGCAGTTACAGGGTGAGGTCGACCACGCCGTGCGGTCGTTGATCAACGCCCAGGCGCGACGTGCGGAAGCCATCGTGCGCGAGTACAAGGACGCAGTCGACGCGCTCGCCTCGGCGCTCGTCGAACGCGACGTGTTGACGGCGCCGGAAGTCCATGAGATCGCGGGAGCGCACGGAGCAATGCCGGCGCGGCTCACCGCCTAACGAATAGCCCCGCGCCTCAGAGGCGCGGCGCGACGGCGAGATCCAGCTCGAAGCTGAACCGCGTTCCCTCGGCGGCGTTGGTGTCCACCTGGAGCGCGCCGCCCATGGCCGCCACGAGCTTGCGGCAGATGGACAATCCCAATCCCGCGCTCGAGAACGTGTACTCGCCAGCGTTGCGCCGGCGGCGGAACGTCTCGAACAGACAGCTCATCACTTCCGGCGGAATCCCCCGGCCGGTGTCCTGCACCGAGAACGCGAGCCGCGTGCGCGACAGTTGCTTTGCGCTGAGCTCGACCTGCCCCTCGCTCGTGAACTTGAGCGCGTTCGTGGTCAGGTTGAGCAGTACGCGGTTGAGCGCGCCGGGGTGGCCTAACCGGAAGTCCGAGTCCGGGGTGGTCAGGTTCACCGTTAGGCCTTTCTCTTCGGCCATCGGCAGGACGATGTCGCGCACCGACCGCATGAGGTCCGCCACCGAGAACGGCACCGGCGCCGTATCCACCAGCCGATCGCCGCCACGTGCGAGCTCGATCACGTCGCTGGCCATGGCGCTGAGCCCGAACGCGGCACTGTAGATGAGACCGAGCTGGCGCTCCTGCACCGGATTCACCGCGCCGCTCTGCGCCTTCCGCAGCGTCTCGGCCAGGAACAGGATCGACGCCAAAGGAGACCGTAGGTCGTGCGCGACTTCCACGATCAGCTCCAGTCCGCCCGCACCAGACAACCGCGTCGCAAAGCGATGTGCCTCGTCGCGATCCAGCGCCACCTGCACGTTCTCGATCGCGGTGAAAAGAGAAAGGAGATCCGTAGCCGGCACGGACTCACGCAGCGCCGACAGCTCCGAAACCAACGCGGCTCGCAGGAGATTGAGCACCTTCTGCACCGGCACCGCGGGCGCGGCGCGCTCGAGCAGCGGCGACTCACCGGCCGCCGCTTGTGCAATCGCGGCCTGCAATGCCTCCAACTGAAATCGAAGATCGTCCGCGTGCGTGCCCTGCTCTACGGCACCCGGTGCCGCGGCGACGCGATCGGCTGCGCGGCGGAGCGCCTCACGCAATGGCTTCGCGATTCGCAAATCGGAAGCAGCAAGCGAAACGACAGGTGGCACGGCGCGCACCGCGCCGCTGCCACCCGATGAACGCTCGACGCGCTCTGGTTCGCGCGCCGTTGCGGTCGCGCGCGGAGCGCGCGAACTCACTCGCCTGAACCTGTCAACTCGTCACGCCGCACGTTGTGCTTCTCCATGAGACGATAAAGTGTCGTGCGGTCAATGTTCGCAAGCCGGGCTGCGCGAGACATGTTTCCGCCCGCCCGCGCCGAGAGGCGCGTCAGGTATTCCTTTTCGAACTCCGCGATCAGCCGGTCCTTTGCCGCATGGTACGGCTCATCCATCATCGACATCGGCAACGCGCTTTTTGCGGCCGGAACCGGACCGTCATCATACACTGGTATATCTGACGGTTGGATCGGCTGTCCTGGCTCACTCAGCACCGCAACATGTTCGATCGCGTTCTGTAACTCCCGCACATTGCCCCTCCAGGGGCGCGAGCGCAGGAAATCGATCGCTGCGTCGGTCAACTTCGGCTGGGTGTCTCCAGGTAATCGATGGCGAGCCCAATAATGCGCCAGGAAGTGATTCGCCAGCAGCGGAATATCCTCTAGTCTCTGGCGCAGCGGCGGCAGCTTGATCGGCACCACCCGGAGGCGATAGAACAGATCCTCGCGCAGGACGCTTTTGTTCACCGCGTCCTGGGGGTCTCGGTTCGTGGCCGAAATGAATCGCACGTCCACCACCGCATCCTGCTGTTCGCTGCCCACCCGCCGCACCACGCCGTCCTGCAACACACGGAGCAACTTGGCCTGAATCGGGTGCGACATCTCGGTCAGCTCATCCAGGAACAGCGTGCCGCCGTTCGCCGTCTCGAGCAAGCCTGGCTTGTCGCGGTCCGCGCCGGTGAACGCGCCCTTTCTGTGCCCGAACATCTCGCTCTCGAGCAACGGCTCCGGCAGCGCCGCGCAGTTGATCGGCACGAGCTTGCGACTGGCGCGCCTGCTGTGGTGATGGATGAACTGGGCGATCACCTCTTTACCCGTTCCGCTTTCCCCGGTGATCATTACCGACGCATCGGTCGACGCAACCTTCCGCGCCAGCTCAACTGCACGCCGAAACGCGGGCGATACACCGAGCAGCGTGATCTTGTCGCTGTTGCCGCTCTGTTGTACCAGCTGCAGCCGAAGGTCGTTGGTCTCGCGAGCTACCATCACCGCGTGCGACGCTCGCCCAACGAGCACCTGCAGGTGCGTCGCCGAGAATGGCTTCGGCAGGTAATCCCAGGCTCCGGTGCGCAGCGCTTCGATGCTCGACGTGACACTCGGATTGCCCGTCATCACCACGACGATCGTATCGCGATGCGTCTCGAGCGTCGCCTTGAGAATGTCGATGCCTGACACAGGCGTGAGATAGAGATCGACGAGGACGATGTCGAACTTGCGGCGTCGAACCATCTCGAGCGCTTCATCACCGCGTCCGATGAAGGTCACGTTGTAGCCGTCGAGCTGGAGCACGCTCGCGCATCCTTCACGCAGCGTGCGATCGTCGTCGACTACCAGGATGCGAATGCTTGCCTTTACTTCGGCGGGGATCGATAGTGGGTCACGCGATGCTGCTTCCGGTGCCTGCACTGGCGCCGGAATGTTTTCTGATTCTTCAACGAACGGCATCGACATGCGACAATCTCCTCTGGTGTTCTCGAGGCGATCCCGTGTAAACCAGCGCTGATCTTCCGTTGGTCAAGGGCAACATCGCCTGTAATCCATACGCTACATCGCTGTTGTCAACGTTCCACATGATGTAGATCACACGGAACGCCTAAAGGTCACAGAGGCGGACTCAAGCTAAGCAATCGTTGTGTCAGAAGCACGCCTGGTCAGGTTGGAACGACGTCGCCCGGCGACGCCAGGTGCGGGACAACGTGTTGTCGATTATATACATATGCCAGCTTGCGACCGCGGAAAGTCGCAACAGCACGCCCGCACCTGGGCGGTTCTGCCATAGAACGCGAAGGCAGGCTCTCCGGTAACGGCGCGGCGCTCCGTCGAGCTCAGCGTATACCCCGTGTCCAAGCGAGCGCAGGCGAGTTCGTGTGACCGGCGGCACTCACTCCTCAATCAATGTTGGCACATAGTTGATCAGATTCCGGTGCCGTCACACGGTTGCTCGCTGCGCCCCCCGTGTGGGCCTGGATTTGCATCCGCTCTAGGCCTCGAGCCCATTTCCGCACGCTCGCGACAATGGAGTAGATGAGCGTGAATAAACTTTGGAGAGTCGGTATCGAATGACCGGCAACTACATCCCTTCGAATCTCCCCGTCGAGCGCGGACCGGATCCCAACTTCCCAGCGTTCATGCCGCAAGCTGGTTGGCCGCAATGGGGATCTCAGAACGGCGACGAGCCTGGAGTTCCGTGGTCGCGGTACTTCGCGGCCCTCAGGCGTTATAAGTGGCTCATCTTGATCCTGGTCATCGTCGGCGGTGCAGCCGGCGTGATTGTGACCCGGTTCCTGCCGCCGGAGTACGCGACACAGGGACAGCTCTGGATCAACGACAACGGCGCCGCTGGACAACGCAGCGAGGCCCCAGGACCTCTCCAACCGGACGAACTGCTCGCCGCGGGCGCATGGGCCGACCTCCTCAAGAGCTCGACCATCATGGACCGCGTGGTCAAGAAGATGTCGCTGTATTTATGGCCCGCTGATCTGTCCGACTCCGCGGTGTTCGCCGGATTCCAACCCGGTCCCGGATTCCGAGGCGGTTCGTATACTCTGCGTATCGATCCCGCCGGCCACAAATACTCGATCGTGACCGATCAGGGCGCCGCCGTCGAGTCGGGAAACGTCGGAGACTCCGTTGGGCGGACGCTCGGCTTCCTGTGGAAGCCGCGTCCCGAAACACTTGGGAAAGGACGTTCGATTCGGTTCACGGTCGCCGACCCGCGCGACGTTGCCGTCAGCCTGCTCGGCCGCATGGATGTCACGCTGCCGGAGCGGAGCGCGTTCCTGAAAGTGACGATGACCGGCGCAAGCCCGCGCCGCACGGCGGCGATCCTCAATGCCGTGATGACGGAGTTCGTTAGCACAGCGGGCGAATTGAAGCGGCGTAACCTGGAGCAGAGCTCCGCGATGTTGGCCGACCAGCTCGATACGGCGCGTGAAAACCTTCGCGCGGCCGAGTCGGCGTATCAAGCATTCCGGCAGAACTCGATCACCCTGCCGACGGACGCTGGCCCCGGCGCGGGGCTCGACCCGCTCACCGGCGCCCAAGTGGGGGGAAACCAGGTCCCCGGTGGAGTCGGACAGGGCGGCATGCCTAACGATCCCCTCGGCGGAAACGCAGCCGGCGGGAACCCGGTCATCGGGAACTACTTCACCGACAAGGCGCAACTCGAGCTGTTGCAGCACGACCAGGCAGCCCTGCAGCAACTCATTCAGAATCCGAACTCGATCAATGCCGATGCGTTCGTACCGATTCTCACGGCGAAACAGTCGCCGGCGCTGCAGAGTGCTCTGACAGACCTCGCCAAACGCGAGGGAGAACTGCGCACGGCGCGCGAGGTCTACACCGAGCAGCACCCGACGGTGGTGGCACTACGCAATAGCGTGCAGGCCATGCGTACGCAAACGATTCCCGGAATTCTGCGTGCGCTGATCGCACAGATTCAGTCCCGTGAGGCCGATCTGCAGGGCCAGATCACGACGGCGGGTAAACAGCTCAAGGCGATCCCGGCGCGTACGATCGATCAGATGCGGTTGGAACGCGACGTGAACACCAAGACGCAACTGTACCAGATGCTCCTGGCGCGATACCAGGAGATGAAGCTTGCCGAAGCGAGCGCCATTCCGGACATCAGTGTTCTCGACACGGCTGTCGCGCCGCTCCTGCCTACCAAGAACACCGGCCCGACCATCATCGCGTTCGCGATCGTTGCGAGCTTGGGTGGCGCGCTCGGTCTCGCCCTGTTGCTCGACCACACGGATCCGCGCTTCCGCTATCCCGAACAGGTGACGAGCGATCTCGGCCTCACCATCCTCGGCGCCGTGCCGAGCATCAAGCGCGCGCGCAGCGGCGAGCCGAACCCCGAGGAGGCCGCGCAGGTGATCGAGGCCTTCCGGACGATTCGAATGAGTTTATCGAACTCGTACGCCGGAGCAGGGTCCATCGCGTTCGCGGTGTCGAGCCCGGGACCAGGAGACGGCAAATCGTTGGTCTCGTCCAATCTCGCGCTGTCGTTCGCGGAAGCGGGCTATCGCACGGTGCTGGTGGACGGCGACACGCGCCGCGGACAGCTGCACGCGATGTTCGGTGCCAACCGGCGCCCGGGATTGCTCGACTACCTGAGTGGCGATGCACCGCTCGAAACCATTCTGCGCACCACGACGCACGAGAAGCTCGCGCTCATCCCGTGCGGCACGCGCCGTCATCGCGGCCCGGAGCTCCTGCACTCCCAGGCGATGCTGCAGCTCATGGGCGAGCTGCGGGCGCGGTACGATGTGATCCTCCTCGACAGTCCGCCGCTCGGCGCCGGTGTCGATCCGTTTGTGTTAGGTGCGGCCACCGGCAACCTCCTGCTGGTGCTGCGGACCGGCACCACGGACCGGCGCATGGCCGACGCGAAGCTCAAGCTGTTGAAGCGGCTGCCGATCCGGCTGTTAGGCGCGGTGCTCAACGACATTCGCGCGCAGGGCGTGTATCGTTACTACACGTACCTCTACGGATACACGACCAGCGAAGACGACGAGTTGCCGCAGTTGGCGCCGCAGGTTGGCGAGCTGTCCGGTAAGAGCTGATCGGACACCGGACGCACAAAAAAAGCCGGCCGCGGTGGAAACACCGCGGCCGGCCTTTTTTTGAGTCCGGTTTACATGTATCCGTCGCGCCGCAAGGACTCGAGGCCGCCGCCATCCTCTTTGTCCTGCGCCCGTCCCGACCGCTCGGCGATGTGCGAGAACTTGCCCGTGCGCAACTCGACGATGATTTCGCTCACGTCGCGCGCCTCGGACTGCACCTTCTGCGTACACGGCCCACAGCCTAACGAGCGGTAACGGGTGCCATCGCCGTGATTGTAGTAGAGCGACACCGTCGGGATCTGCTCGCGGCCGATGTACTCCCAGATGTTCAATTCCGTCCAATCGAGCAGCGGATGGATGCGTACGTGCGTGCCCGGCGCGAACTCCGTTTTGTACTGGTTCCAGAATTCGGGCGGCTGGTCCTGCACCTCCCACTCGCTCTGCGTGGTGCGCGGCGAGAAGTAGCGCTCCTTGGAGCGGCTGCCTTCCTCATCGGCGCGCGCACCAACGATCACGCCGGTGAAGGGTTCCGTGTTGCGATCGCGTTCGTACGTGCGTGTCGTGTGGTTGAAGCGATACCGTGGTCCTTCACCGCTCAGCGTGCGTCGCAGTGCTTCCGTTTTCAGCAGGCCGCAGCACGTTAGGCGATCGACGGCGCCATCCGGATACGTGCGGCGCTCCGCCAGCGCGACCTCGTTCTGCCCGTACATGAGGTTCAGGTGCCACTCGGCCGCGAGCCGGTCGCGATACGCGATCATCTCGGGAATCTTGAACGACGTGTCGATGTGCACGAGCGGAAACGGCACGTGCCCGAAGAACGCCTTCCGCGCCAGCCAGAGCATCACCGTACTGTCTTTTCCGATCGACCACAGCATGCACAACTGCCGGAAGTTCGCGTACGCTTCGCGCAAGATGTGGATGCTGCGGTTTTCGAGTTGTTCCAGATGATCCATCGTCCACCCCTGATTCACGGACCTACAAGTTTCCGCGAATCCGATTGATGACTTTGGCGCCGGAATCTTCGACGGTCACACCGCGTGTGTCGATCACGACATCGGCGTTGAGCGGTGCTTCGTACGGATCGTCGATCCCGGTGAAGTTGCGAATCTCGCCGCGACGGGCTCGTGCATACAGTCCTTTGACGTCGCGCCGCTCGCACTCCTCCAATGGTGTCGACACGTACACCTCGACAAAGTTCCGGCACAGCCCGCGCACGAACGCGCGGGACTCTTCGTACGGCGAGATGAAGGAGGCGACCACGAATACTCCATTCTCCTCGAGCTTGCTTGCCAGATAGCCGACCCGGCGGATGTGCTGATCGCGGTCCGTCCGCGTGAACCCCGTCATCGGGAAGAGATGGCGAATGGTGTCGCCATCCAGATACTCGGCCCGAATCCCCCTCCGGCGCAGCTCGGCGTGGACCCACTGCGCGATGGTCGTCTTGCCCGATCCCGACAGTCCCGTGAACCAGATGACCGTGGGCGTCGGCTCGTGCTTGCCTAACGGAATGCGCTCCCACAACCGTTCGTGCAACCAGAACAGCAAGATCTTGCCGACCAGCTCGACGACGCCGACGAACAGCGCCACCTGCATCCGCTTCGTGAAAACATATACGATGACCGCGGTGGTCAGGGTCCCGAAGAGACGCCATGAAAACGCCTTGGCGAACGACCGGACATTGGTGTCACGATGCATGGACGAGCCGGATTGTGCGGAGCACCTCGAGGCCGTCAGGCACCGAGAACGAACGAGCCATTGCGCAGCTCCCGCTTGTTGTACGTGAATGGTGTCTGCCGGCGCTGTCCGTCAGGCGCCGACTCGCGATAGATGCAGTCTCCGGCGGCCACGTCCCATTCCATGGTTGGGCCGAAGCGCGGGTACAGGTCGGCACGGCCATCCGCGACCCAACAGAACTTGAGCGAGCTGCCTAACGGTATGCGCTGCTCCACCCGGATCGTTGCCAGGTATGCCTCGAGCTCCGCCGATGGATGCGACCGGCTCTGGACGATGATGCGGCCCGCCATCGCCGGTCGCTTGCCGCTGTAGACGCGCTCGATCGGTGCGGCGCCGTCCTGACGCCAGGTTCCGGCGCCCGCTCGCGCCCAGTACATGAGGTCGAGCACGGGCGCGTAAATGACGCCGGCCGTGGGTGCGCCGTTCTCGATGAGCGCAATGTTCACCGTGAACTCGCCGATGCCCTTGGTGAATTCCTTCGTGCCGTCCAGCGGATCCACGAGCCAGAAGCGCGTCCAGCCGCGCCGGGCCTCGTACTCCGGGATGTCGCCTTCCTCGGACAGCACCGGAATCTCGGGCGTTAGGCGAACCAGGCCGTCGGCGATTACGGTGTGGGCGTCGCGATCCGCCATCGTGAGCGGACTCGCATTGTCCTTCCAGGCGACCGCCTGGCGCGTGTCGCTCGACCCGTAGTAGCGAAGAATCGCCTGCCCGGCATCGCGGGCCATCTGGCGAACGTCTTCGATGAGTCGTTCGGCGCTCACCATGGACGATACACGACGCCCAGGTCCTTGAGCCGCGTCTCGATGCGCTCGAGCGCCTCCGTCCTTCCCTCGCCATCGCTGACGTACAGGTTGCACTCCAGGTCCGTCGTCATGCGATCGCCTACCCAGATGGTTTCGATGCGCTCGGGCTCGACCGCGGCCCGCATCACCTCGAGGTCTTCGGTGGTGAGCTCGGCCGCCGTGACGATGAGAATCATGCCCGCATCGAGCATGATGTTCGCGACTTCGGCGAGGCGGCGCATGTGCTCCAGCCGGTTCTCGCGCTGCCGCCCGATGTCCGCATCGACCCCGTACAACACGCTGCCGATGCCGAGGAAGTACACCACCTTGCCCTGCGCAAAGAGCCGCCCTTCGAGCTCCTTCGCCAACGCCTTCCGTTCGGTTTCCTTGTCGCCGGTGATGAGCAGCAGCGTCGCGCGCTGGTTGTACCGCTCGGCGCGACGCTCGAGCGGGATCGATCCGCGCTCCCACTTCGAGTTGCGCACGAGCACTTTCTCGCGCACCCAGCCTTGTTGATCAGGCAGCGCTTCGCGGACGATGCCGCCGCCTCGGATGTCGTACTCGTCCACGATCACGAAGCGGCTCGTCACGGGGAGGTCGCTCGCCAGGTCGAACGCCACCGCCTTCCCGATCTTGAGCACGCAGTCCGCGACATCGTGGCGTTCCACGCGATTTGCGTTAGGCCGCGCCGCGAGCGTCGACGCATCGATCACCCGATCCACCGACTCGACGCGCATCGGCACGCGCGCCGCCCCCATCTTGAGGGCGTACTCCTTCCGCATCTCGAGCGGCCGCTGGCCGAGCCAGAAGAGACTCACACGCAGCCGGGTGGTGACCTGGGGCATGGGATCGGACTCGCGCACGGCGAGCTCGCCGCGCGAAACGTAGATCTGCTCCGTTAGTGTGACACCAGTCGCCCAACCGGCCGACGCCTCGCTGTGCGTTGGGCGGTTGAAGGCCTCGATGGACTTCACGCTGCTGCGTTTGCCCGACGGAAGAAACACGAGTCGGTCGCCGACGGCCACGTGCCCCGCGTCGATCGTGCCGGCCACGATGCGGCGATCATCGCCCTGCGCCGTGAACTTGTATACGTCCTGGACGCGGAACCGAAACGGAAGTCCGACCGGCGGCGCTTCCGGCTCGAACGTGTCCAGCGCCTGCAGCACCGTTGGGCCGTGATACCACGGCATCCGCGAGGACGCGTCGGCGAGGTTGTCCCCATCGCGGCCACTCACCGGGATGAAGCACGCCGGCGTGATGTTCACCTGCGCCAGAAAGTCGGTGAGCGATGCAACCAGTTTCTCGTACTCGGCTTGGTCGAATCCCACCAAGTCCATCTTGTTGATCAGCACCACACATTGCTTGATGCCGAGCATCGCGAGCATGTAGCCGTGGCGCCGCGAGTTCTCCTGGACGCCTTCCTGCGCGTCGATCACGAGCAGCGCGGCTTCGGCGCGAGATGCGCCCGTGATCATGTTCTTGAGAAACTCGATGTGACCGGGTGCATCGATCACGATGTACTCACGCCGCGCCGTGCGAAAAAACACGCGCGCCGAATCGATCGTGATGCCTTGCGCGCGCTCGTCGCGCAACGCGTCGAGGAGGAACGCATATTCGAACGGCTTGGCCGTTCGCGCGCAGAGCTCTTTGACCTGCTCGAGCTTCCCGTCGGGAAGTGAGTGACTATCGGCGAGCAGTCTGCCGATGATCGTGCTCTTGCCGTGATCGACGTGGCCGACGATCACGATACTCATGCGCTCCTCGGTGGCGGTTTTCGTCATTCGAGGCAGTTTGGCGGCTCATAGATGAATGCGGAATCGGCGGCGTTCGGATGTACGCACGGACCGGATGCGCGCCATAACTGCGTGATGGACGCGCGGTCCGAATAATAGCAATGTTCGTGCGGGCGGTTCGCGACCGGCGTTAGAGAGCCGACCGGAGGGGAACGTCTTCGAACGCCCGTATCGGCACGGCCGACTCCTCGCTGCGGAGATACCGCAGGGCCGTCGTCGCGCGCAGCAGCATTTCGACCGCGTCGACCGTCGACTCGGAGAAGTCCGGTACGGCGCAGTAGCCGGCCCGAATCCTGATTTTGTGCGCCGCGTCACCGATCGTTGTCGGTTCCGCGTCCATCGTCTCCTGAATGCGCTGCATCATGCGCACGGCGCCATCGCCGGCGGTCGCGGGAGCGATGATGGCGAAGTCCGTTGGGCCAAGGCGCCCGATCGCATCGGAAACACGTCCTGTGCGCCGGACGAGGGACGCCAGGTACGATATGATCTGCTCCGTGTCACCATTGAGCGGACGTTCCTCGAGGTCTGGCGATTCGGCTACGGGCGCGAATGCGACGCACGCGATTGGCGACTTCAGTCGTTGCGCTTCGGCGGAGATTTCGCGCGCTCGGCGCACGAGCCCGCGCATGTTGTACAAGCCGGTTGTCGGATCGAGCAAGCTTTCGGCACGCAAGCGGTCCGCCTCACGCTTGCTGCGCATGAACGCATCGAGTTTGAGCAACAACACTTCACCGTCGAGCGGTTGGCTCGCAAACTCCCAAGCGCCGGCTTGCAGCGCGCCAAGCCGCTGGTTCCGCTCCGCTGGACCCGATGTCGTAATAATGATCGGAGTGGAGGCGTTGAAGCGCGCATCGTCGAGCAGCTGCCGGCACACGTCTCCACCGTCCATGTCCGGCAACCGGATGTCCATGATGACGAGGTCCGGCTGCGCGCTTCGCGCAAGGTCTAACACTTGTTTGCCGGTGTACGCGCGGAGCACCGCGTAGCCGTTTGGCCCGAGGATGCTCTCAAGCGAACGCGCCGACCATTCTTGGTCGTTCGCAAGGAGCACGAGCGGCGGACGAGACGGCTTCTCGTTTTCGGACATACTCACCGGAATACGGGCGTCGTCTTGCCCGGCGGTTCGTTTGGAGAGGCACCTGATGGGAGCGTCGTTGGTCGTGCTGGGGCCATGCAGAACTCATGCGGAGCCGAAACAGCTGTGCTAACTGTCGATATACCAAATTGTTACGAAAGCATGAGAGCGGCCTTAGCGGCGAAATTTGCCGCGCGGGTGCCACAGGAGCGATGGAGTGGCGATACGGGCACATCGACGTGCCGCCGCGCTAGACCGCCGGATCTGCTTCGCAATTGGGCTCATGTTTGAGCGCCGCGCGAAATCTGTTTGCTGCCAGGCTCGCCCGATGAATGTTGGAGACACGACCCATGTTATGTTGTAATCCTGCTACACGTTCGCCTCGCACCGAACCTTCCTGATCGCACGGCGCAATTCATGAAATGAAAGTCGCGCCGAGAGATTGACCATCTTCGAACCCAAACGGACGGCTAGCACAAGGGGTGCAACGTCGCCGGAGGACTATGCCAGCGCTCTTGAGTAGGGAGCTACAGACCAACGCACGCCGATTAGGCCGCTTGATTGCCATCGTTGGCGTCTCGGCAGCAATCTCAAGCGGGCTCCCGGCTCAACAGCCGGTTCAGCGAGACACAACGCGCGCGGCGCCAGTGCAAGGGGACTCGACGCGTCTCGATTCCGCGCGCAGAGCACAGATCCTCCGTGACACGGCGCACACCCCGCTGACGCGCGCACAGTTAGAGTCAGAAGCAGGGACCCTCGAACACCAGGGCCATCAAGCACAAGCGGCACTGATCCGGCAGAGACTGAAGGATGGCGATTTTCAGGTGGGTGATCGGATCGCCATTGTCGTGCGCGGTGACTCGACGCTGAGCGACACCGCGACCGTTCGCGCCGGGCGAGTGATTCAACTCAAAAATCTTCCGCCCATTCCGTTAGCGGGCGTGTTGCATTCGGAGTTGCAAGATTATTTGACGAAGCAGTTGTCGCAGTACCTGAAGAATCCGACGGTACAAGTTACCCCGTTGGTACAGATTGCTGTCGTTGGCAATGTTGGGCATCCAGGATTCTTCTGGGTGCCGGCTGACCTGACGCTCACGGACGCGATCATGCTTGCCGGCGGTCCGACGCAGACATCGGACTTGAACGGCACAAAGATCAAACGTGACAACAAGGATCGGCTGACCGACAAGCAGGTGCAACAAGCTTTTGCATCTGGCGCAACGCTGGACCAACTCGACATCCGCGCAGGGGATCAGATATCGGTCCCCGAAGCTGGCAAAAAGGATTGGGTGAGAATCTTGCAGGTTACCGCCGCACTGGCCGCCGTTACGGTCGCTCTTATCTCGCTCTCTCGGCATTGAGACGTATGCTTTGGGAAGACCTTCCCGACTCGTGGAGTAGCGAAGCACTCAGCGTGCGCGTGAACGACCGACGCCGCACGCATCATGGGCCGACGGAACGCGCACGTCGAAACACTCCGTCGGCAGCTGCATCGTTGGCCGACGTGGCGCGGCCGATCGAGCTCGTGCGCGAGCGCGCGGAGCGGCAGCCGGCGCGTCGGGATATTCAGCCCCGTACTCGATCGGAAGTATTGAACCGCGCGGTGAACGTGCTGCTCGCCGCCATCGCGCTGCTCATCCTCGCGCCCATCATGCTGCTCGTCGCCCTCGCCGTGAAGTTGACGTCGCGAGGACCGGTGCTCTATTCGCAAACGCGTGTTGGGCTCGACCGTCGCCGGGCGCGCGTCGATGCATTGTACGAACGCCGCAAGCAGGACGCCGGCGGCCGGATCTTCACGATCTACAAGTTCCGCTCGATGTACGTGGACGCCGAGCAGCAATCGGGAGCCGTGTGGGCCACGCGGGACGATCCGCGCGTGACGCCCGTTGGGCAGTTCCTGCGGCGCGTACGCCTGGACGAGCTGCCGCAGCTCGTCAACGTGATCAAGGGCGACATGAACATCGTCGGTCCTCGACCGGAGCGTCCGAGCATTTTCGCGCGGCTTCGCCAAGACATCACCGAGTACCCGCTACGCCAGCTCACGCGCCCCGGCATCACCGGTTGGGCGCAGATCAACCACACGTACGACTGCAGCGTCGACGATGTGCGCACCAAAGTTCGCTACGATCTGGAGTACCTGCAGCGCCAATCGCTCGCGGAAGATCTCAAGATCATGGTGCGGACGGTGCCAGTGATGTTGTTCCGGAAGGGCGGCTGGTAAATTCGCCGCCCCATCCGCTCCACCGCGCTCAACGGTTAGGCAACTTACTTCGCGGCCTGTCCACCCAGGTCGGGTCTGCGCGTGGGCTCCCACGTGGGCATGCGCTGCCGGCGCAGGAACTTGAGCCAGGCGAGCACGCCGGCCACGTTCGACACAACGACGAATCCGCACAGCGCAATGGGAAGCGGCACGCGCCGTCCGTCGGGCCAGGAGATGGCGGCATAGCCTAACCCGAGCACGAGTGCCGCGAGTCCGGCGAGTACGAGCGCGTGCCGGTCGGCGACACAGAGCAACACCAGACCAACGAGCGCGAGCGGCAGCGACAGATAGACCAACCAGCGGCCTAACTTGTGGCTCGTGAGCATGAACGAGAACGCGAGGCCGCCGGTCCACGGAGCCGACAGTCCGCGAAAATACCACAGCGTTTCGAGCCCCTGCGCCATCGTGCGCACCTTGCGACGGAGCTCGGCGCGTAGTGACGTGGTACGCGGCACCACGCACGTTGCGCTGGCGACGGACACCGCGCGCAATCCCTGCTGGTGCGCGATGAGCGCGCTCGCGAAGTCGCGCGCGAGATCGCCGGGCAGTGCGGTGCGCTGCACCTCCACACGCGCCGCGTAGCAGCAACCGCTCGCCCCGACGATCGAACCGAGCCTGGTCTCGAGCGCGCGCACCCACATCTCGTAGCCCACGTAGCCGGACTCGCCGCGATTCGCTTCCTGCGCGACGTCACCCACACTCACATCGCGACCCGACGCAACGCCGACAGATGGATCCTGGAACGCGCGCACGAGCGCCTTTACCGATAGGGGATGCACGCGAATCGATGCATCCGTGTTGACGACGATCTCGCCGCGGATAGCGCTTGCCGCGTGGTTCTCTGCGTTCGTCTTTCCGCCGCGGGGCGCCACGTGCACCAGCTCTACGCCCTGCGCCGAGTACTCGCGCACGATGGCATCGGTGCCGTCGGTCGATCCGTCAGACGCGATCAAGATCTGGCGGCGCTCAGGCGGATAGTCGATTTCGAGCAGACTCTCGATGGTCGAGCGAATACGTCGCTCTTCGTTGTACGCTGGAACGGTGATGGTGACCATTGGCCATTCCGCGGGATCCGCGAGCGGAGCGGGTTCGCGTCGCAGCCGCGACGCAAGCCAGAGCAGCGCCGGATAGGCGGCGTAGGCGTAGCCAAAGCACACGAACGGTATGGCCAAGAGCACCAATCCGACCCAGATCATTTCGCCCGAGCTCCGGCGTTAGGAAGAACCGAACGATATACCGCCTCGTAACGGCGCACCCAGGGCTCGACGGCAAACTCACGCTCGAGTCGCCCGCGCGCGGCTTGGGCGCGCCGCGCCGCGGACAGGGCGTCGTCCCGCACGGACCCAATCGCCCGAGCCAACGCGGCCGGCTGGTCGCTCGGCACGAGGAGCGCCTCCGTGTCGTCCAGCATTTCGGGTACGCCTCCAACGCGAGTGGCAACGATCGGCACGTTCGCGCGCATGGCCTCGAGAAGGACGATGGGAATGCCTTCGGTGCGCGAGCTCAGCACGAACACGTCGAAAGCAGAAAAGAGCGAGGCGGCGTCGGGCACAACGCCGGTCCAGCGCACAGAGGAATCGAGGCCGAGCCTCGTTATCCGCCAACTGAGCTGTGATCTATCTGGCCCGTCACCGATGACAATGCATTTGAATGGTTGCCTGATGTTCGGCAATGCTTCGATCAGGACGTCTAGGCCCTTCTCGGAGCTCATTCTTCCGACCCAGCCTATGACGAACTCGTCGGCTAAGGCGCCGATGCGGGCTCGTGTGGCGTCGCGCGGCACGCCGGCGATGCGTGGGTCGATCGCATTGGGAATCGTCCGAATAAGGCGACCTGGAACCCCGGCATTGCGAAGGCGTTGCACGATTGATTGCGACACTGCGACGATCGCGCTGAAGGCGTAATACGAGCGGATCTGGAGCCATTCGTTTGCGCGATTCTTGGTGTCTCCACCTGTAAAACCGTGTACGGTGGTTACTCTTGGAATGCGCGCCGAGGCTGCTGCGAGACCACCGATGACATCGCTACGATAACCATGGGTATGGACGATGTCAGGTTGCACTTGCCGCATTATACGGCGAAGCGAGCGCCATTCCTTCAGGTAGCCCTTCGCGCCAACCCGCACGACCGCGCTTTCGGTTCCGTCTCCGGCCAAGGCGGCCACGAAAGGGTGGTCCGCTGTGCCCGGCTCGACCACAGTAACCACCATAACGCGATTTCCAACGGATTGTTGCCCCAGCGCGAGCAGCCTCACGACGCTCTCGAGACCACCCGCCTGCGTCGGAGCGGTAACATGTAGAATCCGTAGCGAGCTCGACAGGTGTTGGTTGCCCGGTTGAATTGTCGGAGACGACTCCTAGAACACCGTGCTGGGTCGCACGGCACACAACCAGCATCTATGCACGCACAAAGAATCACGCCGCGGCTGACAACGAAGCAATGGTTGCGCCCGCAACCGGCGCCCGGCAAGCGGGCGGGTCATGGCGCTCAATGTGCTGCGTGGTGCACGCGAGCGAGCAATATTTCAGAGTCCCTTTGACGAGCGATTCCGCGGTGCTCCGAGGTGCGCCACCCGCATGACGCTTGACGCGCTACCAGCTGTGCGCCCATCGACGGGCAGTCAATCGGCGTCGTTTGCCGGCGGAGGTAACGAACCTCGCATCGGCATTATTTCCCTGTCGGTGGATACGTGGGGCGCGCGCTGGAATTCGCGCCACCAGGTCCTTACCAGATTGGCTCGGCAATTTCCTGTGATCTGGGTGAATCCGGCGCCGGAATGGCGTCGAGCCGCATCGATAGGCCGTTGGACACCCCGCGAACGGACCATCGATGGACTTCCTAACAATTTCGTGGTGCACGATAGCTCCACACTCACGCCGATCGTGTATCGACCGCGATGGTTGAGCAAGGCCCTGCTTCGGGCTCGCCTCCGACGCGCCCGGGCGAGTCTCATACGGCGCGGTTGCACACAGATTGTTCTCTACGTGTGGCACGTGGATTACGCGGACGCCGTGTCCGCCCTGCCGAGCGAGCTCAGCATTTATCACATTTACGACGAGTATTCGCACTCCGAGCACGAGCTCCCTCTCGACGCCGCCGAAGAACGCCTGGTGAGAAGCGTTGGCCAGGTGTTCACGGTCTCGCCGACGATGCAGGCGAGAAAGGGCGTCCTCAATCGTCACAGCACACTCATCTCGAACGGCGTCGACTACGACGCATTTGCAACGCCGGTTCCCGAGCCCGCTGACATCGGGGCGATTCCGCATCCGCGTCTCGGGTATACCGGCTATGTAAAAAAGCAGATCGATTGGGACATGCTCCTCGAGCTCGCCCATCGGCGGCCCGACTGGTCGTTCGTCTTCGTCGGCGCACGGCACGTCCATCCGGAGATCGACGCGGTGCTGGCGCGTCTCGATGCGTTGCCTAACGTACACTTCCTCGGCGAAAAGCCGACGTCGGAGCTCAGCCGGTATCCGCAGCACTTCGACGTCTGCCTGATGCCGTATCGCGTGAACGACTACACCAAATACATCTATCCGTTGAAGCTCCACGAATATCTGGCGACGGGCCGTCCGATCGTGAGCGTTCCACTTCCGGCGCTACATGGTGCGGAGCATCTCGTGACAATCGCACGCGGCGTCGACGAATGGGAGCAGGCCATCGCTCGCCAGCTCGAACCCGCCGCGACGGATGCAGACCGGCAGCGCGAGCGACGGGCCGAAGCGCGGAGCCACGACTGGTCGACGATAGCCGACCGGATCGCGACGGTGATCCGGGAGCGGCTCGCCGCGCGC
>Ga0070735_10001713_pt1 | contig 20614 bp, 18 predicted proteins | sample Coa_R1_FD_66443 | JGI IMG/M metagenome (GOLD analysis project Ga0070735, IMG submission 66443) | Surface soil microbial communities from Centralia Pennsylvania, which are recovering from an underground coalmine fire - Coalmine... | ecosystem: Environmental > Terrestrial > Soil > Unclassified ... | reverse complement strand
GGTTCCGTACCGTGTCCGGAAAGGCGGAGTTATACTCGGAGGCTCTCAAGGCGCATGGGCTCGATCCGGTGGCAGAATTTCATCCCCCTGATGAGTCCCGGCATTCAGGCCAACAAAAACATTTTCCATTGGAATTGCTGGCACGCAAGGCAGACAACTTTCTCAATTCGACATTCTCGAACATTCCTTCAGTTCAGGAGATGGAAGAACCCGGGTTGCTGGAGATTTCCGGCCCGGATGCGCGTGCGCGCGGTATCGAAAATGGCGATCGCGTGCGCGTCTTTAACAGCCGTGGAGAAGTGTTTCTCAAGGCTCGGGTCGATGGGAAGGTGCATGCCGGCCTAGTTTCGGCTCGTCTTGACTGGCCCAAGACTGCTCCAGGATTTCAAAGTATTAACAGCTTAACCTCAGAAAAACTTACCGACATGGGCAACTCGGCTACGTTTTATTCCGTCTTGGTTGAAGTAGAGTTATCCGAACCCAAGTGAAAAGACAAAATAGCGGTCGGAATTAATCCGGTGACCGGAAATCGGGGACTTGCCGCTCACCGGAATCCCGTTGTGCTCGAGCAACCAGATTCGCCATAAAGAGTTGTGGTTTGGACGCTTCCCTTGCTCTACCGTATAATGTCAGTTTTCTTACATCCCAGAGGCTGAGGTCGTAGCGATTCCTTTTCGCTTTCATCCGGAGAACCTTGCTGTGCCCAAGCGGGCCTGTGTTGCCTCGGCCGCGCGGGTGCCATCTTCTTCATTCCAACGGATTTGGGAGAAGAGGAGTGTACGAGCCTGCAGTTGGGGAGCCATTTTGGCGTTCCTCTTACTGACGGTTAGCTTCGCGTGGGGACAAAACGACGTTATCTCGGAAATCGACGTTACCGGGAACCGCCGTATCCCTGCCGATACGATCAAGGCACGCATCTTCACCAAGCCGGGGGATGTTTACGACGCCGCCGCCCTGGAACGCGATTTCAACTCACTTTGGAATACCGGGTACTTCGAGGATATTAAGTTTCTCCGCGAACAGACGCCGAAGGGCTGGCGCATCATCGTGCAGGTGAAAGAAAAACCGACGATTCGCACGATTGATTATCTGGGCGCCAGTTCGGTGTCCAACAGCGACATCCTGGACCGCTTCAAACAGGACAAGGTCGGCCTGGTCGTCGAGAGCCAGTACGACCCCACACGCGTCAAAAAAGCGGAAGTGTCGATCAAACAGTTGCTCTCTGAACACGGGCGCCAGTTTGCGACCGTCCGGACCGAAGTGCGGCAGATTCCTCCGGCTGCTGTTGGAATAACTTTTGTGATCAAGGAAGGTCCCAAGGTCAAAGTCGGCAAGATCAAGTTCGAGGGGAACAAGCACATCAAGAGCCGCATTCTGCGCGCCTCGATGAAGAACTTACGCCCGGTGGGTATTCCCCACTCGATCTTCCTCGAAAACATTTTCGCCCGCACCTACGACGCTACGAAACTGGAAGAAGACACCGAACGCGTCCGCGCCGAATATCAGAACCGCGGGTATTTCAAAGCGAACGTCAGCGATCCCAAGACGGAAATCCACGACACCGGGCACAAAGGATTCCACATTCCGCTCCTGCAAGCCGGTGCTGGCAAGTCCGTGGATATCACCATGCCCATTGAGGAAGGCGATCTGTATCGCCTGGGCTCGATTACATTCAAGGGCAACAAGGCGATTACCAACACGAAAGCATTGCGGACATTGTTCCCGTTGAAGGACGGCGACATTTTCAGCCGGGATAAGATCGCCAAGGGCCTCGACAATCTTCGCAAGGCCTATGGCCAATACGGTTATATCAACTTCACTCCCGTCCCCAATACCACGTTCGACGACGACAAGCACCTGGCGTATCTCGAGATCGACGTTGATGAAGGCAAGCAGTTCTACGTGCGGCGTATCGAATTCGTCGGCAACACCACTACGCGCGACAAGGTCATTCGGCGCGAACTGGCGCTCGAAGAGGGTGGCATCTACAACTCCCATTTGTGGGAACTCAGCCTGCTTCGCCTAAATCAGTTGTCCTATTTCGATCAACTGAAACCGGACGATCCCAACGTCACTGAAAAGAGACTGGACGAAAAGAATGGGCAGGTCGATTTAACCCTCCACGTACACGAGAAGGGGAAGAACAGTATTGGACTCAACGGCGGCGTGAGCGGACTCGAAGGCGCATTCATTGGGGTGAATTATTCGACCAATAACTTCCTCGGCCGCGGTGAAACCTTGCAGGTGCAGGTCAGCCTCGGCAACCTGGCCCGCAGCGTCATGTTCGGATTCACCCAGCCCTACATGTTTGATCGCCCGCTGCAATTTGGCTTCACGGTTTACGGCAACAAGGTCAGCTACGATCAGGCTCGCCAGTTGTCGATTTTCAGCGGGCAAACGCTGAATCTGCCTAACACCGTCTTGCAGAACCTGCAGAACTATTCGCAGTCGGCGGTCGGATTTACGACTTCGTTAAGTTATCCGCTACGCCGCTCTTTCAAGCGCTTGGGCATCACGTATTCGCTCGACCGTTCCACTCTGATTCCTCTCAGCACGGCGTCGAGGACGCTGTTCGACTTCATCGCATTCCGTGGAATTTCAGGCCCGCAGGCGGTGAATGGAATCATCACCAGCAAAATCTTCCCGAACTATTCGTTCAACACCCTCGACAGCGGCATCTCTCCGCATAGCGGCCATCAGATGACGGTGGGCGCAGAGTTCGCCGGCATTGGCGGAACGGTGCGATCGATCCGTCCGATTATCAGTTACAAGCAATTCATCCCTGTCCAGAACCGCCGGAACGCCATTGGTTTCACCGCCAACGCTTCGTACATCAGCGGCTTCGGCGGGCTGGTGGCTCCGCCCTTCCAGCGTTTCTTTATGGGCGGTGAAAACGACATCCGCGGATTCGATATCCGCTCGATCTCGCCGGTTGCGTTCCTGCCCAGCGCGAATACGATCGTCCTGCGAAATCCGGACGGAACTCCGGTCTTGAAGAATCCTTTGAACCCTCGCCAGGGACCCTGGACCATCCCGATCCCGGTGGATCAGATCGTCTTTCCCGGTGGCGACTTCAGCGCGTGGAGCAATCTTGAATATCGCTACACAATCGCAGGACCAGTGGCGCTCGCGCCCTTCATTGATATGGGCATCGATCCCATCATCCGGCCCTCACAATTACAGATTGCCCTCGCTCAGTATCAGCAGGTCGTTGGCACCCCGTTTGGTTGTCCCACGCTGGATGCGGGGTACAACTGCCAAGGCGGCAAGCCTTTGAATCCGCTGCCATCGCAAGATCTTCAGGTTCTCGGCTCCACAAACTGGCGGCCTCGTGTCTCGACCGGGCTTGAGTTGCAGATGTTCCTTCCCGTGATCAATGCGCCGTTCCGCATCTACTGGGCCTACAACCCGCTGCGGCTTGACGAACAAGCAAACCCGCCGATCCCGATTCAGCGCAGCATGTTCCCGGCAGGTGCAGCAGGAGACTACACGTACCATAATGCGGTCAACACGTACTCTCCGAATTTCCTGCTGCGTGAGCCGCGCAAGACGTTCCGCTTCACGGTTGCGACGACGTTTTGATCGCGGGACTTCGGTTTGACGCACGCAAGGGTCGTCACTATAATGTTTCCGATCCATACCATAAAGCTAGGAAAAGGTGTGGACGACGCGCCCGAACGCCCGGCGTGCAAAGCTGGCTATCTATTGCGCCTTTTCCGATGGTGGCCGCGACCGCAGCGGAACCTCAATCAGTGCGGCCCAGCGTTGACTGAAGAAGCGATCTGAGAGCGAGTTCGAAGTCATTCCCGGAACTGTGTTCCAAGGAGTTCAACCGATCCAATGAAAAGCAAGTTTATGAGTATTCCTCTGGCTCTTGCGGTGACCTTCGCGTTTTCCGCATTTGCCCAAACCGGCAGCGCCGCTACACCGTCCCATCCGGCCGAGACACCGTCCAGGCCGGCCGCCACGACCACTGCTCCGAGCCCTGGTACAAAAGTGGGAACCATCAACATTCAGGAAGCCATCTTCGGCACCAACGAAGGCCGCCGCGATATGGAGGCCCTGCAAAAGAAGTTCGAACCCAAGCAGTCCGAACTCAAGAGCCAGAACGATGAACTCGAAGCTCTCAAGAAGCAGCTCACGGATCAGGGACCGAAGCTGAACGAGGATGCTCTGGCCACACTGAAGCAGCAGATTGAAGGCAAGCAGAAGAGCTTCGATCGTTCGGTGCAGGATGCGCAGGAAGAATTCGGCAACCAGCAGCAGGACATCGCGACGCGCATTCTGAAGAAGATGGCACCGATGATCGTGAAATATTCGACGGAGAACGGCTTCGGCATCATTGTCGACACTTCGAAGCCTTGGCCGCAGAGCAACGTGCTGTGGTGGGGAGAGGCCGTCGACATTACTCGGCCCGTGGTCGAAGCCTACAACACGCAATCCGGCGTACCGGCTCCAGTTGCACCAACTGGGGCGGCCAAGCCCTCGGCTCCTCGGCCCAGCGGCGCTTCCAAGCCCGCAGCACCGAAGTCATCTGAACCCTCGAAGTAGCTGAAACGGACACCCAGAGTGTCCTGGAAGTTCCATCCGGCCGCGTGAAAACGCGGCCTTTTTTTCTTTTCAAAACCGCGCTCGCGCGTGCATTCGTGGTGTCCATAGCAGCAAGCAGACTTCAAGCAGGAGGACACCATGTTTGCCGAAAGTTTGATCGAGACTTCATGGGCCCAACGCTCGCGACGCAGCTGGACGACACTGACGTCATTTGGAATTCAAGCCATCGCCATCGGTGTACTGCTCATGATCCCGCTGCTCAGCAATGTCGTACTGCCGGCAGTGCGCACGGTTACGACACCTATCAGCATTGGGCGCAGAGATCCTGGACCGCCGCCGCCGCAGCCCACGCATGGGTTTCACAGCAACGTCGTCGAGATTGTCCCGAATGTGCACCAGATTATGATGCCTGGCTACATACCGCGCGGAATTCCGCAGGGACCGGATCCCGGGCCCGTCGGTCCAGCCGTCGGCGACCCGACGATTGATATCGGTCTTCCGTTCAATCCCACCGCGGGCCCCTCTTTGCCATTCAGGGGAGCCCGGCAGATGATCCCTCTACATCCCACAGTTAGCGTTAAACCATTGCGGATTTCGAACATGCTGCCCGGCAGCCTGATCCACCGCGTCGAACCAGGCTATCCGCCCTTGGCGAAGGCTGCGAGAGTGCAAGGCCCTGTTGTGCTGGAGGCGGTGATCAGCAAAACCGGGACGATCGAAAACTTGCAGCTGATCTCGGGGCATCCGATGCTGGCTCCAGCCGCCATCGATGCGGTCAGGCAGTGGCGCTACAAACCGTACATTCTGAATGGGGAAGCGATTGAAGTTGAAACGCAGATCACGGTGAATTTCACACTTCAGAATTAGGAGTTCGTTTTCCTGATGTGGCGCTGTCGAAGCGAGAGGCCCCGCGTTCCAGCAAGGAGTAGCCCCAGCGTAACCTCAGCCTGCGCGAGTGTGCCGCTATAATCGCGACAGTGGCCACTACCGCAGAAATTCTGAGCCGCACCGCGACGCGTCCCACGTGGGCCGACATTTCCCTCGCCACTTTGCGCCAGAACTTTCGCATTGTGCAGAAACACGTCGGGGCCGGCGCTACCGTCTGCGCCGTGGTAAAGGCCGATGCTTACGGACACGGCGCGGTGGAATGTTCGCGCGCACTCGAGGCCGAAGGCGCGCGCTGGCTCGGGGTCACTTCGCTGGACGAAGCGATTCCTCTCCGCGATTCCGGCATCGGGGCGAACATTCTTCTGATGACTGGGTTCTGGCGCGGTGAAGAAACGGAAATTGTCCGCCTCCATCTCACGCCTACAGTCTGGGAGCCGTGGCAGATTGAATCCCTGGACCGGGCCGCTGCATCGCTGGGAGTCGCCCGCCATCCAGTCCACCTGAAAGTCGATACGGGAATGGGGCGGCTTGGCGTCACCGTCGATCGTCTGCCCAATGTGCTGGCGACTCTCGGAGCAAGCAAACAACTCGCGCTCGAGGGACTCTCGACTCACCTTGCCGACTCCGAAGTCATGGATGCTCCTTCGGTCGCCGAGCAGGAAAAGAGATTCGAATCCGCCTGCCGCATGGTGCGCGAGGCCGGAATGGAGCCGACATTCGTCCATATGGCGAATACCGGTGCGGTGATATCGCGTCGCGAAACCTGGCACACCATGGTGCGACCCGGCGTCGCGCTGTACGGCTACTATCTGCCCTTCCAGCGCGCGGGAAGAGAAGTCAGCGGACGAACGCTTCGCCTGTCGGTAAAGCCAATCCTCACCTGGAAGACGCGCATTCTTTCGTTGCGCGATTACGGACCGAATCAGCCACTCGGCTACGGCGGAACTTACGTCACGAAGGCGCCCGCGCACGTTGCGGTTTTGCCGGTCGGCTACGCAGATGGTTACAACCGCCAGCTCTCGAATCGCGGACGCGTCATTGTGCGCGACCACTACGCCCCCATCGTGGGACGCATTTCGATGGATCTGTCCCTTGTTGATGTCACGGGAATTCCGGGAATCGCCGTCGGCGACGAAGTGATCCTTCTGGGAAGCTCCGACGGTTTAAGCGTGGACGCCCTCGAACACGCCGAACTGGCCAACAGCACGCCATACGAAATCCTCTGCAATATCTCGAAGCGCGTGCCGCGAAGATATCCCAGCTAAGAGCCGACCTCAGACCTCGGCCGTGCAACCTCCGGTTCACACCTTATTTCTTTCCCCCTGACTGCCGGCTGCTGCTGTTGGCTGCATCCCGCACGAATCACGACATTCAAATTGCTAGACTGTAAGGTTCCGCATGCCTTCGCGTTACGCACAGTGGATGTACGACTGGGAACACCGGCTCACGTCGGTGGACAATAACCGCGTCGTGCGTCCGCTCGAGTGGGGGGTCGAGTGGGCGGCCGACTGGCCGTGCCGCAATGGACATCATCCCGGCGAGGCACAGCAGAACCCCGAGAAGTTTTTTCTCGATTACAACCGCCGTATCGTCGCCGCTAGCGATGAGTTCTATTCATACGCGCGTCCCACCGATTTTCGTCTCGAGAAGAGGGCCGTCCAGGTGTTTTCCACGCGTGAAGTGCCCGACCCCAAACTCGAAGCGAAGGCGAAAGGCACGTACGGAGAATTTCTGCGGTTCACTTCTCCCGTGAAAACGCCATACCCGGCAAACGATCTCGTAAACGCCCGCTGGTTTCCTGCCAACGGACGGCGCGCGGTCGTGCTCCTACCGCACTGGAACTCAGACGCGGTTTCTTATGTGGGTCTCTGCCGCATTCTGAACCTGCTGGGCATTGCCGTCCTGCGCTTGAGCATGCCCTACCACGACATCCGCATGCCCGCGGAGATCAAGCGCGCCGATTACGCCGTCTCGGCCAACATCGGCCGCACGCTCGATGCTGTGCGGCAGGGCGTCGTGGACATTCGCTGCTGTCTCGACTGGCTCGAAGCCCAGGGATACTCGCGGCTCGGCATCGTCGGCACAAGCCTCGGCTCCTGCTATGCGTTTATCGCCGCCGCACACGATTCGCGGGTTCGCGTGGCTGCATTCAATCACGCGTCAACGTATTTCGCAGACGTCGTTTGGCATGGGCAATCGACACGCCATATCCGGCAGGGGATCGAGCAGCAGATCGATCTTGAGGAACTGCGGAAGGTTTGGCTCGCGATCAGTCCGATGTCGTACTTCGAGCAGTATTCTCGATGGCCGAAGAAGTCGCTGATCATCTACGCGGCGTACGATTTAACATTTCTGCCGGAGTTTTCGCGTCAGGTGGTCGACGAGTTCGCGCGTCATGAACTCGATCACAAAGTAGTGGTTCTGCCCTGCGGCCATTACACGACCGGCGAAACTCCCTACAAATACATGGACGGGTGGCAGCTGGCATCGTTTCTGCGGACGGCGTTTTGAGCGGAGCACTCAGCATTCAGCAATTAGCAGCCTGCTGGAAAGAACTGCTCGTATCAGGGCACGGCTTCAGCCGCGCCGAAAGGGATCTGAAAACTGATCGGCGTTGGCTGCTGCCGAGTGTCTGACTGCTGACCGGTAAGTGCTGACTGCTCTATTAACATGTGACGATGGTTCCCAACTCAGTGACAAGCCAGGCCTTCGAAGCTCGCCGCGACGGGTTCCTCGTCAGCACCGACCCAAAGGACCTCGATCTCGACGTGATTCACGGCTTCCTGACGAATTGCTACTGGGCGAAGGGAATTCCGCGCGAAGTGGTCGCGAGGTCGATTGAGCATTCTTTGTGCTTTGGGATTTATGATAGTCGGGGCACGCAAGTTGGCTTCGCGCGGGTCGTCAGCGACTTTTCAACTGTCGCTTATTTAGGCGATGTTTTCGTGCTGGAATCGCATCGCGGGCGCGGCCTGAGTAAATGGATGATGGAATGCATCATGCAGCATCCGGCACTGCAGGGATTGCGCCGCTGGATCCTGCTGACGCGCGATGCCCACGGGCTCTATAAGCAATTTGGATTTGCACCTGTGAAGTCACCGGAGCGCTACATGGAACTGCACAATCCTAAGGTCTATGAGTCGGAGGGTTTATGAAACGGTTTGTGATGTTGGGCTCCCTCTCGCTACTCCTTAGTTCGTTGCCTACGTTCTCGCAAGTGAAGTCGCTGGGCCATTTCACTGATGCGCAAGCGAGCAAACTGATTCAGGAAGTCCAAAACATGCCGGCCTCGAAGCTTGACGCAAGGCTACCCTCCACTCGTCTGGCGGACTGGCTGAGAATTCAGCTCGGAGATCGCGCTCAGATCAGCTGGGTTCTGAGATATGCCCCATCGGATGAGAGCCGACAGGCCAGCGGATTTCCCGACTGTGTCGAAATGGATGCCATGATCAAGGGCAACCAGTCAGTGGTAATGCTGATTGCCGTTGGGCATTCTAAGCGCCCGGCAGCGTATCTATACGAATTGGGTGTAATGTCAGGTGGCGACAAGAATAGGGCGAGAGTTCAGAGCGCCGAACTCGACCGACTTAGTGCCCTCCCCTCATTTCTGGAGAATCTCCGTCAAATTTCAGGGACTAACAATGAATAACGCCAATCGCATGTACCGTCCGCTCTACGAATCCGATCCGCAGATCGCCGCTGCCATCGACAATGAGACGCGTCGCCAGCACGAGGGCCTTGAGCTGATCGCCTCGGAGAATTTCGTCAGTGAAGCCGTTCTCGAAGCGGCCGGATCTGTTTTCACAAATAAGTATGCCGAGGGATATCCCGGAAAGCGCTATTACGGCGGATGCGAGTTCACCGATGTCGTTGAGAACCTCGCTCGCGACCGCGCGAAGCAGTTATTCGGCGCCGAGCACGCGAACGTGCAGCCGCATGCCGGATCGCAGGCCAACATGGAAGCCTACGCCGCCGTTTTGCAACCCGGCGACACGATCCTCGGGCTCAACCTCGCGCACGGCGGACACCTCACCCACGGCCATCACCTGAATTTTTCCGGCAAGACCTACAAGATCATCCCTTATGGCGTCACGAAAGATACGGAGACGATCGACTATGACGAACTCGAAAAGATCGCCGAGCGCGAACACCCAAAGCTGATCGTCGGCGGGGGTAGCGCGTATCCGCGCATCATCGACTTCGCCCGCATGCGCCAGATCGCCGACAAAGTGGGCGCGCTCTACTTGGTCGACATGGCACATTTCGCAGGGTTGGTTGCTGGCGGAGCGCATCCGTCGCCCGTGCCGCACGCGCACATCGTGACATCCACCACGCATAAGACTCTGCGGGGACCGCGCTCGGGCATGATTCTTTCGAAAGCCGAATTCGCCCAGGCAATCGACAAGGTCGTCTTCCCCGGCATGCAGGGCGGACCGCTCGTTCACATCATGGCCGCGAAGGCTGTCTGCTTTCAGGAGGCCATGCGGGCCGACTTCCGTGACTACGCTCGGCAGATCGTCTCCAATGCCAAGGTGCTCGCGCAAAGGCTGGCCGACGAAGGATTCCGCATCATCTCGGGTGGCACCGACACGCATCTCATGCTGGTCGACGTATTCTCCAAAGGCATGCTCGGCAGCGAAGCAGAAAAAGCGCTGGGCGAGGCCGGCATCACAGTTAACAAGAATGCGATTCCGTTCGATACAAATCCCCCGCTGAAGCCCAGTGGCATCCGCATCGGGACGCCCGCTCTGACGACGAGGGGAATGAAGGAACCTGAGATGCGCCAGATCGGCCACTGGATCGCCGAATCGTTATTGCACAGGAACGATCCCGCCGTGCTAGGCAAAGTCCGAAAACAAGTGCTCGAATTGTGCGAGGCATTCCCGCTGTACGCCGAGCGGCGCGCGAAGGCGCAGGCAGAGGTACGTGCTTAATTCCATGCCTCCAATCTAGCCGAAGCGCGCCCTCTGTGGTTAAATGCACTCGGTGAAGATCGCCATCGACATCCGGCGGATGACCGAGTTCGGCGTCGGCACGTACATCCGCAACGTGGTTCGTACCCTCGGCCGGGTGGATCACGAGAATCCTTACTTTCTGATCGGAACTCCAGAAAAGAGCGAGGAGATCGGCCCTCTTCCGCCCAATTTCAAGACCATCCCGTTACTCGCTCCTGAGCGCACCTGGCAGGGCTACCGCGAGTTTCGCCATGCCCTGAAAAAGCTCGACTGCGATCTCGTTCATATACCGAACCTGTTTTCGGTGCCGCGTGCTCTGCCTTGTCCGTATGTCATGACCGTCCATGACATGCTCGAGCACATGTCGCGCCGCCGCAGCGATAGCGGCTTCATGCGGTCGGTTTACTTTCAATTGACGAAACGAGTTCTCGCCGGAGCCGCCCGCATCTTTGCCGTCTCGAACTTCACGCGTACGGAAATTGAAAAGCTGTTCGATATTCCCCTCAATCACATCGAGGTGGTCTACAACGCGATCGACGAACGCTTTCTTCACGGACACGCCACCCCCGCCGATCGGGCGCTCATCGCGCAGCGCTATCAGGTCACGTATCCATTTCTGCTCTACGCCGGCCGGATCAGCCCACACAAAAACGTCGTGCGCATGATCGAGGCGTTTTCGGCGCTGAAGACGGAACTTGAGAAGGACAACTTCTGTCCCGACCTCAAGCTCATCATCATCGGGGACGACCTCTCGGGGAATCCGGATCTGCGCCGCACCGTCGTTCGCAGCGGAGTGCAGAACGATGTCCGCTTCCTGGGATTCGTTCCCATCGAAGTGCTGCGGATTTTTTATGACGAAGCGAAGGTCTTCATCTTCCCATCCCTCTATGAGGGATTTGGATTGCCTCCACTCGAAGCGATGGCGCACGGCACGCCAGTCGTGACCTCCAACGTCTCATCCCTACCCGAAGTGGTCGGCAACGCTGCCGTGCTTGTCAATCCCGAGAATGTCTTCGAGATCATGCGCGCTCTCCACCGCGTTCTGACGGACCAGACTCTGCGCGACCGCATGAAAGACCGCGGCTATCAGCAGGCCATGCGCTTCTCGTGGGAGATATCGGTCCGGCGTGTCCTGGACGTTTACCGCCAAATCTCCTGTGGGCACCGTGAAGAAACCGGCCAGCATGCCGCTGACTGATCGTCAGAGTCCTGCTTACCAAAGACAATCACCATTGGAAGGCCTCGATTTTCTGGGAGATCGTCTAAACTGGGTTTATTGTGCGCAAACTGCTCTGGCTGATTCTGATCGCGGCCGTTGTCGCCGGAGGCTGGTTCGCCTGGGCCATTGTCACCCCAGTGGCGCCGGCTGGCCAGACTTTTGTCATGCTCCGCCCGGGGTATTCCACCCGCCGCATTGCCACTGAGCTCAAGAATGCCGGGGTCATCCGCAGCCGCGAAGCCTTCATCCTGTGGCACTACTATCACCACGGACGATCTCTAAAAGCCGGCGAATACCTCTTTGATAAGCCTTCGAACATCATCGATCTTCAGAAGCGCCTTCGCCGCGGCGACGTCTATTTCCACACGGTCGTCGTGCCCGAAGGCTTCACGATGTTCGACATCGCCAGAGCCATTGAAGCCGCCGGACTCGGCTCTGCCGAGGACTTCCTCAAGGTTGCGCAGAACGACACCGCACTCATTGCTGATATCGATCCGCAGGCACATACGCTTGAGGGATACCTTTTTCCCGACACGTATCAGTTCACCCGCACGATGACGATGGAGGAGATGGCCGGCGCCATGGTGAAGCAGTTCCGCGAAGTCGCGATGCAAATCGGATTGATCTCAAACATGGTCGGCATCGCCGGGGATCCGCCTGGTTCGAATCTGTCTCCCCACGAAGTCGTCACCATGGCTTCGATCGTCGAGAAGGAAACGGCTGTTCCAGCGGAACGGGCAGAAGTGGCGAGTGTTTATTACAACCGGCTGGAGAAACACATTGCGCTGGACGCTGACCCCAGCATCATCTATGCGGAACTTGTGGCGGGTACGTACCAGGGCGCACTGCATCATGCCGATATGAGCTTCGCCTCGTCCTATAACACCTATCGCCATGCCGGACTTCCACCTGGGCCAATTGCGAATCCTGGCCGCAGCTCGCTTGAAGCCGCCATGCACCCGGCTCAAACCGATTTCTACTACTTCGTTGCGGACGCCGAGGGCCATCATCGCTTCGCCCGCACCATTGAAGACCATAACAAGAATGTGGTCGCTTACCGGAAAGCGATGAGAGGCCACTAGAAACCGGAAGCTCTCTATAATTCCTTCGGTGCAAGCTGAAGCTACCCACCGTGTCCTTGGTCTCGATGTCGGGGCTCGACGCATCGGTATTGCGATCTCCGATCCTCTCGGTATTACAGCCCAAGGCCTCGAGACCCTTCACCGCAAGAAAAAGAAATACGATTTGCAATTTCTCCGTCGGATCATCCAGCAATACGAGGTCAAAGAAATCGTCGTCGGACTGCCCCTGCGCATGTCTGGAGCTAAGGGGACACAGGCCGAGAAGATCCAGGTGTTCGCCCAGGACCTTCGCAAGCATTTCAAAATGCCAGTACATCTCTGGGACGAGCGCCTCACCTCCGCAGAAGCCAATCGTCTGCTTCGCGAGACCGAACTTTCCATCGAGAAACGGGGCCAGGCCGTGGATCGTATGGCCGCCATTCTCATCCTGCAGAGCTGGATGGAGGGCCGTCGCTTCAGCCAGTAGCATCAGGCCCCCGCTGTCGGCGAGGAGCGGCCGGTCCTCTTGATCGACAAAGCTTGCGCTATAAATCATTCATTAACAGCAAGTTGCATGCCTAATAAGCAGGTCTGTCTTGCCTTCCCCTCCCCCGAGGAGTAGCATATCTGCAGCTAGTTTCAACGCCTCCCCACGCAACCCTTCGCCTGCTTGGTGTTCACATATGAATGGTTCCGATCTGAATTTCCACATCGGCGACAAAGTCGTATATCCCAACCATGGTGTCGGAGTCATCGAGCAGATCAGCAGCCGATCCATCGGCGCCTCGGTGGAAAGGTTCTATCTCCTGCACATTAAAGCCAGCAGCCTGAAGGTGATGGTGCCCTGCCAGAATGCCGGCAGCGTCGGTTTGCGGCGCGTTGTCCGCAACGGCGAGATCCAGAAGGTGCTCGACCTGCCCTCCGTTACCGAGAACGGCACAAACGGCGACTGGAAGGACCGCTTCAAAGAGAACTCTGATCGCATGCGTACGGGATCGCTCCTCGAGGTTGCCGGAGTCCTCAAGAGCCTGATCGCCCTCCACAAGGCAAAGCCTCTCTCGTTCCGCGAGAAGAAAATGCTGGAGCGCGCCCGCTATCTGCTCGTCAGTGAACTGGCGATGGCCCGCAACTGCGAGGAATCTAAAGTCGAGGAACTGCTGACCCTCGCGCTCGCCAAGTGCAATCTGCGATTCCCGGAAGCCTCCGAGTTCCAGGCGTAAACAACTCTCGACACCACTCCACGCGCCAACAGCGACCTGCTGTCTCCCGCGATTCCCCGTATAATCTCGCCCCATGGGCACCTTCGAAGCGCCGTTTGGCGTAGACCGATCGGTTCTCCGCATCGACGGAAAGGACCCGTATCTCTGCCTCCACTTCGTAATCCTCTATGTCCGGGATCAGGATCGGAGCCTGCGCTTCTACCTCGATCAGCTGGGCTTTCGGCTGGTAATCGATCACCGGTTTGAGAACGGTCTGCGCTGGATCGAAGTCGCTCCCGCCGACGGCAATGCCCATCTGGGCCTGACCCGGCTTCAGGACGAAGACGACCCTGAGAAACTCATCCGGCCTGAGGCTCGCGTCTGGTTCATCACCGAAGACGTCAGCCGGAAGTACGAAGAATGGAAGGCCCGGGGCGTTCCCTTCGATTTCCCGCCGCAGGCTCCCGCATGGGGAGGAGTGCATACACGTTTCAAAGATCCTGACGGCAACTGCTTCGGACTCGCCGGATTCGATGAACTCACCCGCAGCGTGGAAGCGCAACGTCGCGTCCTCGCCCAGAAATACGAAGCCGAGCGCCGCGCCGCTCAGGAAATCGAAATCGCCAAGCAGGTCCAATCGCGCCTGTTCCCGCAGATTCATCCAGAAACTAAAACGCTCGAATATGCCGGACTCTGCTTGCAGGCACGCCAGGTCGGAGGCGATTACTTCGATTTTCTCGACCTGGGCCAGCAGCGGCTGGGCCTCGTCATCGGGGACGTCTCGGGCAAGGGAATGGCTGCGGCGCTGCTGATGGCGAATCTACAAGCCAATCTCCGCAGCCAATGCGCCAACGCCCTGACTCACCCGGAGCTCTTCCTGCGGTCGGTAAATCGGCTCTTCTACGAGAACACGACCGACAGCGCCTACGCATCGCTTTTCTTCGCGGAATACGATGACGACACCTGCCGCCTCCGCTATGCCAACTGCGGACATCTTTCCGGCCTGATTCTCCGCCACGATGACAGCTGCGTCCGCCTCGATTCCACGGGAACACTGCTTGGTCTCTTTCAAGATTGGGATTGCCCCTTCGCCGAATGTGAACTGTCCCCGGGCGACCTGCTGGCTCTTTATACCGACGGCGTCACTGAAGCCTACAACGAAAAAGGAGAGGAGTTCGGGGAAGAAAGGCTGTTCGATGCCTTGCGTCGGTACCGTCATGAACCCGCAACCGCAGCGGTCGAAGCGATCGCCAACCAGGTGCGCCAATTCACTCCCGGCGACCAGCACGATGACATCACGCTTATCTTGGCGAAATGCAGGAATCGCCGATAGCCGAAGCAGCGAAGTCGCCTCGGCGGCCGAGTGAGGAGCCGCCAGACCGGGACAGGTATTTTCAATATCGAATGGGAATAGAAGGATACAGCTCAGGATGGGCCGTTTTTAAAGATTGGCTTGTCGGACCGGAAATGCCGCTATCGAGCGGTTAGAAGAGCCCCGTGCCTGCTGCGGCTTTTGCGTTGAAAAGACTTGTTACCGGTGCGGATCGAACTCGACCTTGACCGTCAGCGTCGTTTCCGTCGCCGCAGGAGCGTATTTCCACTGCTTGATGGCCTTCATGGTTGATTGACCAAGAATCGGACTCCCGCCGAGCAGCTTTGTATTCCTGACTGCTCCACTAGGAGCAACCTGTACTTCGACCCGCACGACTCCGCCGATATAAAGCCGCTTCAGCGCGTCCGGATAATCAGGATCGACACGGCTGACCACTTTCCGGTCCTCTCCGCTTGTCTCATACGTTTGTGCGGCCCGGGCGAGTCCACTCCACAGCCCGACCAGTGCAACGATGCTCGTTATGTATACCATCCCGCTACTTCTTGCCCGGCGGGTGGCACTCCTGTAGTTCCCCATTGGCTCGTCCCTCGGACTCCCGTTTACGGCAGTTCCATACTCAGCTGGTAGACCTCTTGCGTGCTGCGGTCTCGAACGAACATCCACGATCCATCCGCAGCCCTGCCGCTCCACAATCCAAGCGCGCCAGGATACCGCTCCAGCGTTTCCAGTTCGTACACTTCCTCTGCAGACGTTCCGCCAACCTTTACCCTGCGAATCGCTTCCAGCCCGTTGACCAGGTCGTCAAAGTATAAATACTTGCTATCGGCGGACCACACCGGATAGTTTACCGATCCCGCCGACTCCTTCATCCATGTCGACCACTTCTGTGTTTCGGAATCGAACAGCATCAGGGTAGTGTTATCCGGAGAGATTGCCGCGATATGCTTCCCATCGGGTGACCACCTTGGACTGAACAGTCCTTGCGAGCCTGGTATCGTCGTCAGTTTCCCTGTCTTGAAATCCAGTAGCCGGATGTTGATGCCCCCGCCGTCCCGGCTGTAATCCCCGAACATTAATTGCTGACCGTCTGCCGACCAATTTGCATCGATCTGGCTACCGCTCTCCTGCACGATCGGATGTGGGGCTCCGCCGTTGGCCGGAACCGTATATAACTTCCACGACTCACCTGGTTTCATGCTGACGAATGCGATCTGTTTTCCATCCGGCGACCACCGCGGCAACGCCGTCCGCTCATCTCCGGACGTCAGTTGCAGCCGGTCCGAACCATTGGCCCGCGAGCGCCACAATGTCCCTTCCGGAATCGCCACGTACGAGACCCACTTGCCATCCGCGGAGAAATCGACGTCCGTCGCGGATAGCCCCGGAATCAGCGGAACATATTTCCTTTTTGCCGCGTCATACTTCACTACCTCCACGACGGGCTGCACTCCGATCGCCCAGATCTTCTTGTTGTCCGGTGCCGGAGAAGGGTTCCCGAAGGACATCGGACCGGCCGTGATCTGCGCTGGAGCGGCGTCTTCATCAGCGCTGAGCGCCCAAAGGCTGGTTACGATCAGGCTTGTGTTCGGCATTGACTGGCTCGCCTGGAAAATGTAGTACTGCCCGTCAGCGGTCCAGTTGCCGCAGCATGCCGTCTTCTTGTAAGGCCATTCGCCGAGGAGAGGATGCGGACTGGATCCGTCACGACCGACTTCCCACAAGGAGGTCGTGTTCTGCTCGGTGTCGCTCACCGTAAACCGGATTCTTCTTCCGTCCGGCGAAAATCGGGGCGCGAATACGGTTCCTCCTGCCGTATACAACTCATGAGAATCCATCCCCGTTGCGCTGGCGACGTACAAAGTCGCTCCCTTGGCAAATACCATGAGCTTGCCGTCGGCCGACCATGCTCCATCTCGGCCGTCCAGATCACCAACCCGCTTCGGGCGGCCCTGTACGACCGACAGAGTCCAGAATTCGTTTTCTCCCGATGCCGAGCGGGAAGAGACCAGCAGTTCGGAGTGATCAGGCGACAAATCGAGCGCGCGCAGGCTTGCGAACGGACTCGCCACAACTGACCGGTTCGCCCCCGGTAGTTGCACCTTGGCAATCACGCGGTTCGACTGGGGCAGCTCGGTTACATAGAGCTGTGAATCGTCGGCCAGGAGGTTTTCTTTGCGGTAGCCATCGTGCGTGACCTGTGTGATGGCAGTTACGCGCGGCGCCGGGCCGGAGGCCGCGCCACGCACCATGTTTCCCTGATACGTGCCCGCCAGCACGATCATCCCGAATATCGTTAAGCCCGCCAGGACGAGCCGGATCTTCAGATCGCCGTCCTCATGTTCTTTCCGCATAAAATCGATGGTAGGCCCGCTCGATTCGCGGAAGAATCAAAAATAACGTGCTGAGATTACGGGGGTAATCGCGAATTGGAACGGGACTCAACCGTTCGGACACGTCCCGCCGGGTAGCGAGCGCAACTCCTTCGTCGCTTTCCGGAAATCCGTATGGCCCGAGACCCGGAAGCCCAAAGCCCGAAGCCGAGGGTTATAATGGTTCAAGCCCGTTCTTAGCCCGGCCTTTAAGTACATAATGACCGATCAAATCAAGCGAAAATTGCAGGAAGAGATCAACGCGCTCGAACACGAGTTGATCCACGAACTTCCGAAAGAGATCAAGAAAGCCGCCGCCCTGGGTGACCTCAGCGAAAACGCCGAGTATCACATGGCCAAGCAGCGGCAGGAGTTCGTAAAGGCCCGGGTCCGCCAGCTCGGCAAGCGCCTCGCAGAATTGTCTATGATCAACATGAACAACATTCCCAAGGACAAGGTCGGCCTCGGCTCTACCGTCAAGGTTTATGACAACACCAAGGGCGAAGAGGTCGAGTACAAGCTGGTCACCAGCGAGGAATCGGATGTGGCAGCCGGCAAGATCTCGACTACCAGCCCGATCGGCCGCGCGCTGCTGAACAAGAAAGTCGGGGACGAAGCCATTGTGGTCACGCCCAATGGCAAACGCGAGATGGAAATCCTCAGCCTGAGCACGATCCACGATGAAGTCGAAGACGGCCCAAAAGAAGCACAGGCTTAATTCAAAGTCATGAACCGCGAAGAACGCGAAGAACGACGAGGGCGGTCTACTTCGTGGAACTTGGTGTCCTTTGCGGGTAAAATAGTGATTTCATGAGCATCTCATGGACATCCGCCTTCGGCCGTGCCTGCGGAGTCCTTCTCGACACCATCGTCCGCTGGCTCGCGCTCTCGCGCATTAACCCCAACGTCCTCACTTTCATGGGACTGGTCGTCAATACCTGGGCTGCGATCCTGTTCGGCTCCGCGAACGCCTCCAACCAGAAACGGATGTTCATCTATGCCGGCCTGGTCATTATCTTCTCCGGCTTCTTCGATCTTGTTGATGGACAGGTCGCCCGCGCGACCAACCGCGTCACCCGCTTCGGAGCCTTCTTCGATTCAGTTGTCGATCGCTACTCCGATGCCAGCCAGTTTCTTGGATTACTCGTCTTCTACGCCCGCGGTGAGCGTTTCTTCTACGTTGTTCTGACAGCCTTCGTAATGATCAGCGCCATCATGGTCAGCTACACCCGCGCCCGCGCCGAAAGCCTGATCGGCTCCTGCCGCGTCGGATTCATGGAGCGCCCCGAGCGCCTGGTGCTTGTCATTCTCGGCGCCTTGTTCAATCGCATGGCTCCCGTGTTGTGGGTGATCGCGGTCTTAAGCACGATCACGGTCATTCATCGCATGCGATATACGTGGACTCGCACTCAGGATCCTCCCGTAGCGTTGACACCAGGCCAGGCGGCATAGCGGTAACTCTGGTCCCGGCCTGAACAAAATAACTCTTGCACAATATCTCCAGTGTTATTTACAGAATCTGCTGTATTTGTTCTCCGCCCGGAACGGTTTGTACTGTTCTCAGAGTAAGTCGATGTTGTTGCAAGCACGGCCGCTGCGGAATTCAGCACGCCAGATCCCGTGACGGCTCTGGTTTATTCATTAAAAATCTCCTAAGATTTCTGGATTACGTCCCCAACCGTATCGTCTCGCGATACATCTGGCCGCGCAGAACCTGCATCCGAACCTATATCCGCAGCATCTTCATAAGTAGGGGTTCCGAAATATAATGTTGGGTATAAAGTTGGTGCACCTGATTGAAACTCATTCTGAAATATTGTCGCAGAGTTTAACCGAGCACATCCGCACTTCCGACCGAACATCTGATTTTTACAAAATACCTGCGGAGGAACTACAGCGGGCTGCACGGGACGTTTATCACAATCTTGGCGATTGGCTGCTGCGGAAAACAGAGAAAGATATCGCCGGGCGTTTTCGAGCAATTGGAGCACTGCGCGCCTCCCAGGGAGTCCGGCTTCATCAATTCGCGTGGGCTCTCATGCTTACGCGGGATCACTTGTGGCATTTTCTGCGCCAGGAAGCTTTCGCCGACAACATCGTGGAACTCCACGCCGAATTGGAGTTGCAACAATTACTGAACCAGTTTTTTGATCGCGCCCTTTTTTACGGAGTGGAAGGATACGAGGAGGCCAATCGCAAGATTCCTCCGAAGAGTGATCTGCAACGTGTGCGGGATCTGGCCGTCGCCATTGGACTGGTGTCGGCCCATCCCGTGAAGTCCCAATCTCCGGAAGAGTAGCTGAGCTACAGGATTTCCCCGGATGCAGAACGCGCGATCCAGCTGGTAATGCGAAACTGATTCCGGTCTTCCTGCTATGCTATCCAGTCGCATTCAGTCTGGGGACATTCCTTGCCAACCAATCCAGTGCTGGTGGTTCACGGCGGAGCGTGGTCCATGCCCGATGACATGGTCGACGCGCATATCCGGGGTGTGAATAATGCGCTTGCTGCCGGATGGCGGGTGCTCGATCGTGGTGGCCCGGCTCTCGACGCCGTTGAAGAAGCTGTCGTTGTGATGGAAGATGACGAAACCTTCGACGCCGGACGCGGCAGCTTTCTTAATCGCGATGGCCGTGTCCAACTGGATGCTCTCATTATGGACGGCGCCACGCTTCGCGCCGGCGGCGTGGGATGCGTCGAGCATCTCCGCAATCCTATCCGCGCCGCGCGCAAAATTCTCAGTGAAAGTCCGCACCTCTATTTCGTCGCCGAGGGAGCGGAGAAATTCGCGGCGCAGCATGGCATCCCGCTCTGCAAGAATGAAGATCTGGTCATCCCGCGGGAAGTCGAGCGACTACGCCAGTACCAGGCCGAAGCTAACAGCCATGGCAAGGAGATGTTCGAGCACGCTTCCGACGACGTGACCATCTCGCACGATACCGTCGGAGCGGTCGCCCTCGACCGGGATGGCAACATCGCTGCCGCTACTTCCACGGGGGGCACGCTGAATAAAGCTCCCGGCCGCCTCGGCGATTCGTC
>Ga0070735_10001710_pt1 | contig 20633 bp, 14 predicted proteins | sample Coa_R1_FD_66443 | JGI IMG/M metagenome (GOLD analysis project Ga0070735, IMG submission 66443) | Surface soil microbial communities from Centralia Pennsylvania, which are recovering from an underground coalmine fire - Coalmine... | ecosystem: Environmental > Terrestrial > Soil > Unclassified ... | reverse complement strand
GGGTGGACCGAGGACGTCTTGCAGGATCCGCTGCGCCGGGTGCCCCTGCCGACCATGTGCTCGCTGCTCGCCACCGCGCGATCGATGACCGGCGAACCCGGCCTCGGCTACTACCTCGGGCACCAGACGCGGGCGACGCTCTACGGCTATCTGGGATTCGCCGGCTTGAGCGCGCTCACCGTCGCCGACGCAATCCGCGTCGTCTCGCAGTTTGCGCCGATCTTCTCGACGGCGCTCGCGATGGATCTCCGCGTCGAGGGCCCGCTCGCGTCGCTCTATTTCGAGGAGCGCGCCGACCTCGGCAGCGTACGGGACGTCGTCCTCATTAGCATGCTCGTGGGCCTGCGTGCGATGGGGCGCGCGTTCACGGGGCGCGATACGGGCGGGACCGCCGACTACGAGTTTCCCGAGCCGGAGTACCACGCGCGCTTCGCGCACCTGGCGCTCTACTCGCGCTTCAACCAGCCGTTCAACCGGATCGTCTTCGACGCAGAGGTCTTGAAGTTTCCTATCACCACCGGGGATCCCGTGGCGTTCCAGCTCGCGGAAAGGGAGTGCGAGCGGGAGCTCGACCGCATCAGCGGCCAGACGAAGTTCGCCGATCGCGTGCGCACCCTCGTGGCCGGGGAGGAGGACGACCTCGGGACGCTCGAGAAGGTTGCCGCACACCTCGACATGTCGCCCCGTACCCTTCGCCGGCGCCTCGCCGGCGACGGGGTCTCGTTCTCCGAGCTCGTCGACGAGGGGCGGCGCGACAAGGCGCTGCGCCTGGTTCGCTCGTCGCGCCTGCCGATCGAGGAGGTCGCGCGGCGGCTCGGGTACGCGACGCCGTCGAACTTCGCGCGCGCGTTCCAGCGGTGGACGGGGAAGACGCCGCTGCAGTACCGGCGCGATGCGTCCGGGATGTGACGGCCCTGGATGTGTTAGCTTTGGCCCCGGGTGCCGTGATCCCACGGCAGGATCGCGGGTTGGTCGGGCCGCCACCCGGAGGCGCCCCATGCTGGACCCGAGGCTCGTCGGCACCGTCTTCGGCGTCGTGTTCGTCGCTCAGCTCCCCGGCAAGAGCGCCGTGACAGCGCTCGTCCTCGCGGCGCGCCATCGTCCGCCGCCCGTCCTCGCGGGCGCTGCACTCGCGCTCGCCGCGCAGAGCGCGATTTCGGTCACCGCCGGGAGCGCGCTCTCGATGTTGCCGGCAAGGCCCGTCCACGTGGCCGCGGGGTTGCTGTTCTTCGCATCGGCGATGCTCATGTGGCGGGCGAGCGGCGACGCCCGGGCTGCGAATCCGAGCGGGGTCGCGCATGCCGAGCCAGCGTTCGGGCGCGTCTTCGCCTTGTCGCTCGCCTCGATCTTCGTCGCGGAGTGGGGCGACCTGACGCAGCTCGCCACGGCCGCCCTCGCGGCGCGCTACGGGAAACCCGGGACGGTCTACGTGGGCGCGACGCTCGGCCTCTGGGCCGCCACGTCCGTCTCGATCTTCGTCGGGAGCGGCGTCCGAGAGGTCTTGCCGCCCGAGCGGACGCAGCGGATCGCGGCGGCGATCTTCGCCATCGTGGGGCTGGCCATGGTGATCGGCGTCGTTTGATCGTGGCTGAGAGAAGGGGCCGCCCTGCGGTGGTTCCGCTAGTCTTCGCGAGGAGAGGACGCGAGCGTGAGACGCACCCCACCCCGCAGGCACCGCGAGACGCACCGCACGGCGCGTACGGGGTGGCTGCGCGCCGCGGTTCTGGGCTCCAACGACGCCATCGTGTCGACGTCGAGCCTCATGATCGGCGTCGCTGCCACCTCCGCGTCCAAGGCGCCCGTCCTCGTCGCCGGAGTAGCCGGCCTGGTCGCCGGAGCGATGTCGATGGCGGTCGGCGAATACCTGTCGGTGAGCTCGCAGCGCGACGCAGAGCAGGCCGACATCGACCTCGAGAAGCGCGAGCTGGCGGCCGACCCGCAAGGCGAGCTGCGAGAGCTCGCCGGGATCTACGTCAAGCGCGGGCTCGACAAAGATCTCGCCATGAAGGTCGCAACAAAGCTCAGCCACGGGGATAGACTCGAGGCGCACGTCCGCGACGAGCTCGGGATCGACACGGCGTCGCTCGCGCGCCCGGTGCAGGCGGCGTGGACGTCGGCGCTGAGCTTCGCCACGTTCGCGACCGTCCCCGTCACCGGCCTCCTGGTCGCCCCGGCGGCCCTGCGCATCCCGGCCATCGCTACGCTCTCGCTCCTGAGCCTCGGCGCCTTGGGGGCCCTCGGGGCGCACCTCGGGGGCGCGGCGCGTGCCCGCGCCGCGCTGCGCGTCACGGTCGGCGGTGCGCTCGCTATGGCGGCGACTGCGGCGATCGGGCGCCTCGTCGGCGTGGCGACGGGATGAGACCGGGTCCGGTCTGTCGTCCGAGGGACACCCCCCTAGCGCACGGTCAGCGTGTAGCTCTGGACCGCATGCGACGGCGAGCCGACGACCACGCACAAGCGCGGCGGCGACTGTCCGCTGCCGGTCACCGTGACGGTCGCGCCGACGGCCCGCGCGCTCGACGGGATGACGAGGCTACACGCGGTGGGCGAGGTGAAGAACCCGAGGCCGATCGATGCATCGCCGGTCGACGTCAGCGCGATCTGGGAGACGCCCGCCTTCGGAGTGAAGGCGAACCAGTCGACATCGCTCGCGGTGCCGAGGATCGCGCACTCCGCGGCGCCGAGCGGGTTGGCCTGCGTGAGCGTGTCATTGGGTTCGACTTCGCGCACGCACGCCGCAGCGTCCGACGCGCCGCCCTCGACCGACGGGGGAGCCGCGTCCGCCGGCGGCGCCTTTGCGTCTGGCGCGGCGGTCGCGTCGGCGGGTGCCTTCGCATCGGGCAGCGGGGCCGCGTCGGCGCTCGAGTCGGCCGCGCCCGCGGCGTCCGGCGCGTGCCCTGCGTCGCTCCCGGAGTTCGCGGCGACGCGCGCGGCGATCCATGCCGCCAAGAGGTCGACCCGCGCGAGGACCTCGATGGTCGTGTTGGCTCCGGAGTTGACGGCGACGATCGTGTGGGTCGATGGCAAAAAGACCGGCCCCCCCGAGTCGCCGTGCTCGATGACGTCGGAGGCCGAGTAGTCGAAGGGATACCCGGCGGAGGCCGCCGGAGTCACCGTCACCGGCGCTCGATAGAACGCGTTGGTCAGGACGCCGTTGTCGATACGTCCGACGTCGATGACCTGCGCGCCGCTCGCCGCCGGCGTGGACGCGAGGGTCGGGTAAGCCGCGAGCGCGACCGTTTGATCGAGGTAGACCAGCCCCAGGTCGTGGTGGTTCGGGTTGACCGTCGTCGCGCCGTTCTCGTGCCAGTCGTACGTCTCTCCCCGCGTCGAGGTGGCGTGGGCGCCGGAAATGTACGCGTCCCACGACACCATCCCGTCGACGCAGTGGCCCGCCGTCAGCACCACGCGCGGTGCGATGAGCACCGCCGAGCACGCGTAGGTCGCGCCGCTCGCCGCTCGCATGTTGAGCAGGGTCGCCTCGGGGTAGGACGTCGTGAGCGCGCCGCCGATGATCGGCTCGAGCAGCGTGGCGGTCGCTTCGGCAGGCACGGTCGTGTCCTCGCCCCCGCACCCCCAGCCGATGACGACCCCGAGACCGAGTACGAGCACACCGCGCGCTTGGATCATCAGGCTTCGCCCCGCGGGGAATCGAACGGCGCCGCTCGGAAAACCTTTAGTGGCCCCGGCGCGCTAAACCACGCCAAGGCGCGACCCGTACTCCTCGTGTGGATGTCGTCTCGTGAGGGCCGCGGGCGCGCGGAGCTGTCTCGACGCGCGCTGCTGGGAGCGATGCTGTCGGTGCCGTGCCTCGCCGTGTCCCGCTTGGCGGCGGCAGGCGACGGCGAGATCCGCGTCGGCATGTCCACGGCGCTGAGCGGCCCGTCGCAGGCGCTCGGACTCAATATGAAGGCCGGGGTCGAGGCCTTCTTCGCCCGCGTCAACGAGGCCGGCGGGGTGTTCGGCCGCAGGCTCCGCCTGATCGCCCTCGACGACCAATACGAGCCGCTCCAAACCGGCCCGAACATGCGTGCGCTGATCGAACAGGACGTCTTTTGCGTCCTCGGGAACGTCGGAACGCCGACCGCCGCAGTGGCCGTCGAGATCGCCAAGGAGAAGAAGACGCCCTTCTTCGGCGCGTTCACCGGCGCCGGGTTGCTCCGCAAGCGCCCGCCCGATCGGTACGTCGTCAATTACAGGGCGAGCTACGCGCAGGAGACGGCCGAGATGGTGCGCGGGTGCGTGGAGGAGCTCGGCATCTCCCCGGAGCACGTCGCGTTCTTCACGCAGAACGACGCCTACGGCGACGCCGGATACAGCGGGGGCGTCCAGGCCCTCGAGGCGACCGGCTTCGCGCGCGCACGCAAGCTTCCCCACGGGCGCTACCCGCGCAACACGGTCGACGTCGAGGGCGCGCTGGCCCGCCTGCTCGACCCCAAGGCCGACGTGCGGATGGTCATCATGGTGGGCGCGTACCGGCCGTGCGCCAAATTCATCCGCCTCGCGCGCGCCAACGGCCTGGGCGCCCTCTTCGCCAACGTCTCCTTCGTCGGGAGCGAGGCCCTGGCTCACGAGCTCGGCCGCGACGGCGACGGGGTCGTCGCGACGCAGGTGGTGCCGCACTACGACCAGCCCCTGCCCATCGTGGCGGACTACCGCGAGCGCATCGACCCGAAGGACGTGAATTTCGTCTCGCTCGAGGGGTACATCGCGGCGCGCGCGTTCGTCGAGGTGCTGCGCGCCGCCGGCCCGGACGCGACCCGCGAGACCTTCATCGAAGCAGTCGAGAGCGGGCGTGAATTCGATCTCGGGCTCGGGCGGGCGCATGCGATGTCCCCGGCCAACCATCAGTTCAGCGACGCGGTATGGCTCACGGTCCTGCGGGATGGCCGCTTCCGGGCCCTGCGCCGCTGGAGCGACCTGCGAGGCAGGCCGTGAGAGAGCCCCCCCCGCGCCCCACCATCGAGGCGAACCTCCGGCTGCTAAGCACGGTGGCCCTCGCGCTCTTCGGCGCGCTCATTCTGGCGCTCGTCCTCGTACAGTGGTCGCTCGTCTCCAGCCACCACGTCCTCGACGGGCTCGTCGTGCCCGCGCAACAGGACGTCGCCCGCCTCCACGGTGCCGTCGGCGCCATCTTCCGGGAGCAGGCGGCCGTGTCGTCCAGCATGAGCTCGGCGGAGCTAGCCGCCGTCCAGGACCGCGCCCAGATGCACGCGCAGCTCCAGGACGCGCAGAAGAGGCTCGTTGGACGACTCGCCTCGACCCACGACGAGGCCGCCGCCGACGCCCGCGCTCGCGCGGCGCAAATGGCGACATCCATCGAGAGTTTCATCGCCGCGGACGACGAACTCTTCGCGAGCGTGGCGCGTTATCACGCGATGCGCGAGGACTTCGCGCGCCGCCTGGCCAGCGCCCAGTCGGGCCTCCGGGCCTTGACGGAACAAGCGGACGCCATCGCGGGGGTTGTCCGGTTGGACAACGTCGTCCTGCTGCGTCGCCTCGCGCGCAACCCGAGCCCCGGCCTCGTGCACGAGCTCGTGTACGGCGACGAGCGCGCCCTGTCGCAGTGCGTGGAGGACCTGTCGAACGCCGCGCTCGACCTCAGCGCGCTGAGCGGACGCATCGGCCTCGCGCCCGACGGCGACGCCCTCACCTCGATCGCGGCCAACGAGATCGCACAGAACCGAGGCCGCATCGCGGACCGCCTCGGCGATCTCGTCGAGCTCACCGCCCACGAGCCCAAGCTCGCCGAGCACGCAACGTCGCTCGCCGCGCGCTTCGCCGACCTGAGCGCCGAGATCGGCGACGAGGGGAGACCCGACAGCCTTCTCGCGATCCGCCGCGCGATCCTCCTCGAGAAGGCCAAGGCGGCGTCATTGCGCGAGTCGAGCGCGCGACGCGCGAAGGAGCTGACCGCCGACCTCACCGCCGTCGAGCGCGCCGCCGACGCGTTGACCGGGGCCTCCTCTCGCCGCGCGCGTTGGACGGCCAGGTCCACCGGAATCGTCGTCCTCGTCCTCGTGGGAGCCGGCGTCGCCGCGGCCTTCCTCGGGGCACGGCGCGTGCGGGCGAGCGTCCGCGATCTCCGAGATCAAAACCGGCGGCTCGGGCAGCTTCGCGACGAGCTCACGGGCATGAACGCCACTTTGGAGCAACAGGTCGCCGAGCGTACGAAGTCGCTGGTCGAACGGGAACGGTCGCTGCAGCTCGTCCTCGACAGCACCGGGGACGGTCTGCTCTCGGTGGCGGTCGACGGGACCGTTCAGGCGGAGCGGTCGCGGGCGGCCACGGCCTGGTTCGGGGCGCCCGGCGCGTCGCCGCAGCCTGTCTGGACGCTCCTCGGCGCGGGGGATCCGAAGGCTACGCTGGCCATCGAGATGGCGTTCGCGCAGCTCGTTGAGGACGTCCTTCCATTCGATCTCGCCGCGGCGCAGATGCCGAGCCGCCTCACGCGAGAGGGCCGCACGCTCGAGCTGTGGTGGCGGGCCGTCACGGGCGCCGCGACGAGCGCGACCGCGGGCGTTCTGCTCGTCGCGCGCGACGTGTCCGAGCGGATCGAGGCCGAGATGGCCGAAGCCGAAGCGCGCGAGCTGCAGGATCTAGCGGCGTCGATCCTGCGCGACAAGGCTGGCTTCGTCGAGAACGTCGCCGACGCGCGCGCCCTCCTCGCTTCGATGGCCGAGGCCGACGACGGGGCGCTCGCGCTCCGCCGGCTCCACACCCTCAAGGGCAACGCGGCGATGTTCGGGCTGCACCGGCTCGCGGCGCGCTGTCACGACCTGGAGAACGACCTCGCGGGGACCGACGGTCGCGTCCCGGCACATCGGGCCGAGGACTTGCGCGCACACCTGGACGCCGCGCTGGATCGCGTCAAGACCGTCTTCGGAGACGACTTCCTCGACCACGTGGGGATACGGACCGAGGACATCGACGAGCTGCTGCGTGCGTTCGCCGCGCGCCGCGACCCCGCGTCGCTGACGGCGCTCGTGACGTCGTGGCGCGACGAGTCGGTCGGGAGCGTCTTGCAGCGTCACGCGTCGCAGGCGCGCCGGATCGCGGCCGACCTGGGCAAGGAGGTCGACGTCCGGATCGAAGACGGCGGCGCCCGCGTCCCGCCGGGCGAGCTGCGCCCCCTCTGGGGGTCTCTGGTACACGCCGTCCGCAATGCAGTCGACCACGGTCTGGAGGCGCCCGAGGAGCGGCGGGCGGCGCAAAAGCCGGCGCGAGGACGTTTGACGCTCCGCGCCCGGTCGAGCGGCGCCGATCTGGTCGTCGAGATCGAGGACGACGGTCGGGGAATCGACTTCGAGGCGGTCCGACACGCCGCCGTACAGGCGGGGCTCCCGGCTCGGACGCCAGACGACCTCGTCGAGGCGCTCTTCCGCGACGGCGTGACGACCAAGTCCCACCTGACCTCCCTGTCGGGGCGCGGTGTGGGCATGGCCGCGCTGCGTCAGACGTGCCGCGACCTGGGGGGGTCGATCCAGGTCGAATCGCGCACGGGAGAAGGCACCCGGCTCGTGTTCCGGGTTCCGCTGCGGCGCGTTCCGGCCCTCCTCGGCCCAGCGTCCGGCGCCGCGGCCTGACGCGCTCCGGCGGGGTCCGTGGCGGCCCTTATGGACCGCGGCGCTGCGTGCCGTAGCAAGACTTGCCGGAGCAAACCAAGATGGGCGGGAAAATCCTCGTAGTGGACGATTCGATGTTGGTACGAAGGCAGGTCGGGCAGGCGCTCTCCAAAGAGGGCTTCGTCCTGATCGAGGCGGTCGACGGCGTCGACGCGCTCGAGAAACTGGCCGCCAACGGCGACGTGGCGCTGGTCGTCTGCGACGTGAACATGCCGCGGATGAACGGCCTGGAGTTCTTGGAGAAGAAGAACGGCGACGCGGCTTGCCGCGGCGTGCCCGTCGTGATGCTGACGACCGAGGGCCAGCCGGAGCTCATTCAGAAGGCCAAGGGCCTCGGGGCCAAGGGGTGGATCGTGAAGCCCTTCAAGGCCGACCTACTCGCCTCGGCGGCACGAAAGCTCACAGCCACGCCGGCCTGACGGCGGGCATCCGAAAGCGATGCTCGTCCTCGTCGCCGACGACAACCGCTTCGAGCGCGAGGCCGCCACCCGCCTGCTCGAGCACGCGTCGTACCGCGTCGAGGCCGTCCAGGACGCCCGGAGCGCGCTCGACGCCATCGAGCGCGACCGCCACCCCATCGTGCTTCTGGCGTGGCGGGCGCGGTGGGCCGCGGACTTTCTAAAGCAACTCCGGAGCAGCGAGGCCGACAGCCACGCATACGTGCTGGTGGCGCTCGACTCCAACTCGGCCGGCGACGTCGCGGCGCTCTACGGCGCAGGCGCCGACGACTTTATGCGACGACCGGTCTTACGCGAGGAGTTCCTCGGGCGGATCGAGGCGCTCGCGCGGATCCGTAAGTGGTCCGGGGCCAGCGCGGCCCACGAGGTCTCGCCCGGGGCGAAAGACCTGGGCGAGTACACGGCGATTCGAAACGCCGGACCACTGGTGGCCAAAGACGTCGCCGAGATGATTGGACAAGAAGCGAGCGTCGCCGAAGGCTGGAACCTCGAGCGGTCCACCCTCCTGCGCGGAGCGACGATCCCGATGTCGCTGGCGACCGACAAGACCGAGCTACGAGTCTCGGTCCTGGTCGACGAGGCCTCGTGGCGCGCCCTCGGCGGCGTGCTCCTCGGTGACCCGAGCGCGCCCGACGAGGCGCTCGGTGATGTGCTGCGAGAGCTGGCCAACACGGCCGGCGGGGCCGTAAAGCGCTCGGGGCTCGAGGAGAGCCTGACGCTTACGACGGGCCTCCCGATGGACGCGACCCATGCGCCGACCCCCGGCGCCACGACGCGTTGCTGGATGGCGACGTTCTCGGGGACGGGCGTCACCCTCGGAATCGTCGCGGAAGTGCAGCGTCGCGAGAACCAGCGCGTGAGCGCGGCCAAGCTGCGCGAGGGGATGGTCCTCGCGCACGACTTGCGCAACCGGGCCGGCGCGCTGCTCGCCTCGGCCGGGACGAGGCTGACCGCGACGACCGCCGAGCGGGTGGCCAGCGTTCTCGGCGAGCGCACGATCGTCGAGGTCGCCTTCGCGGCGTGACGTACAATCCCGACCATCGAACCCCGATCGGGTGACGAGACGCGGTCCGCGCGGTCGCGGCATTTAACATTGCCGCCCTGGCGACCGCATACGAGGGACCCATGGTGGACGAGTTGGAACAGGCGCTGCGCGAGTGCGAGGAGCGCTGCCGGCTCGCCGAAGCGACGATCGCCAAGCTGCGCCAGGAGCGCGCGACGGACGCCGTCCTGCGCGGCCTCCTCGACGCCGCGCCGGACGCGATGGTGATCGTCGGGGTGGACGGGCGCATTCGGCTCGTCAACGTTCAAACGGAGAGGATCTTCGGGTACGAACGGAGCGAGCTGCTCGGACGGACGATCGAGATGCTCGTGCCCGCGAGGTTCCGCGAAAAGCATCCGCACCACCGGGCCGCGTTCTTCCGCGACCCGCGGATGCGCGCGATGGGCACGGGTCTCGAACTCTACGGGCTGCGCAAGGACGGGTCCGAGTTCCCGATCGAGATCAGCCTTAGCCCGATGCGCACCGAAGAGGGCGTCCTCGTGTCGAACGCGATCCGCGACGTCACGGACCACAAGCGCACCGAGACGTCGCTCACGCTGGCCAACCGCGAGCTCGAGGCCTTCAGCTACTCGGTGGCGCACGACCTTCGGGCGCCGCTCCGCGGGATGCGCGGGTTCGCGCAGCTCCTCCTCGACGGGTACGCGGACAAGATCGACGCCGAGGGGAGGGATTGGCTCGGCGAGATCTGCACCAACGCCCAGAAGATGGGGGAGCTCATCGATGCGCTTCTGTCGCTTGCGCAGGTCACGCGGACCGAGCTCAAGCCGGAGACGGTCGACCTCACCGCGCTCGTGCGGTCGACGGCCACGAGGCTGGCCGCCAGGCATTCGCAGCGCCGGGTGGAGCTCGTGGTGGCCGACCACCTGCGCGCCGACATGGACCCTCCGCTCGCGCGGGTGCTCTTCGAGAACCTGCTCGACAACGCGTGGAAGTTCACGAGCAACGCCGCACGCGCGCGCGTCGAGGTCGGCTTGACCCAGCGGGGTGGCTCGCGCTCCTTCTTCGTACGCGACAACGGCGCCGGCTTCGACATGACGTACGCGTCGAAGCTGTTCGCCCCTTTCCAGCGACTGCACGGGCCGACCGAGTTCTCGGGCACGGGCATCGGCCTGGCCACCGTCCAGAGGATCATTCACCGTCACGGGGGCGAGATCTGGGCCGAGGGGCGCGTCAACGACGGCGCCACGTTCTACTTCACGCTGCCCGGCGGGATGCTCGGAGGGACACCTTGAACAATGTCATCTTGCTCGTCGAGGACAGCTCGAGCGACGAGAAGCTCACCCTCGTCGCCTTTCGGAGGTCGGGCGTCCCCCACGAGATGGTCGTCGCACGCGACGGCGCCGACGCGCTCGATTACCTCGAACGGCGCGGAAAGTACGCCGATCGGGACCCGGGCGCCCGGCCCGCCCTCATCTTGCTCGACCTGAAGCTCCCACGCGTCGGGGGCCTCGAGGTGCTCCGCCGAGTGCGGGAAGATCCGCGCACGAGGATGATCCCGATCGTGATCCTCACGGCCTCCAAGGAGGAGGCTGACGTCGCGCGCGCCTACTCGCTGGGCGCGAACGGGTACGTGCACAAGCCCGTGGACTTCGGAGAGTTCGCAGAGGGGGCCAAGACGCTCGCCCAGTTCTGGTTGCGGTGGAACGAGCAGCCCCCGGCCGGACGGGGCTCGGACGGCGTGGCGCCACCGGCATAGGGTGGGCCGGAAGCTAACGCCCGGCGCGCTCATACGCCTTGCGCAGCCAGCCCACGAAGGCGCGGTCCACGTCCTTTCGCGATTGGAGCGCGACCACGTGCGACGGGTCGGGCCCGGCTGCTTTCGGATCGGCGATGAGCCGGGGCGTCGCCCCTTCGCCGTGCAGCTTGAGGGCGACGTCGACGCGGTCCTTCGCCCCTGCGCGCACGACGGCGAACGTCGTCGCGCGCGAGAGGGTCACCTGGCTCCTGCGGGGCATGACCGCCACGTCCGGCCCGAGCCTTCGGGCGGCGCCGACGACCGCCTCGTAGATCGGGCGGAGCGGCGCCTTCGCTCCGGAGTACTGCGCATCGACCAGGGCGTCGTCGCCCGCGCTGGCGGGAAAGAGCTGGTCGACGAGGGCGGTGGCGTACACGATGCTCAGGCCCTGCGCCTTCGCCCACGCGCGCGCGCCCCGCGCGTCCTTCAGGCGCGCCGTGCGGGCGAGGCGCGTCCATTCCGCCAGGGTGCGGCCCGTGTTCGGCTTGCAGTTGGCGACGACGGTCTCCATCCAGCGGGCGCTGCGCTCGGTCATCTTCATGGCGAGGCCGCCGAGGTTACTCCCGTGGGAGTGGGACGGGGTAGACAACCGGGGGCCGTCGACCCCGTCGGCGGGCCTCCAGCCTTACCCGACGAGGTCGACGAGCCGTTGCGGTAGGCATGACGGAGAAGAGGATTTGCAAGACGTGCGGGGGGACCCGCTTCATCGTCGACGACGCGAGGATGCTCGGATGCCGGGCACCGGCCGTGGAGTGCGCACGGTGTCACGCGGTGGAGGCCGAGGTGACCGACTCGTGCACGAAGCACGATCTCGATTCGGCGCGCATGGCCATCGCCGCGAACCTGGGCGTGCTCGCCGATTGGAGCGACGAGGCGGACACGGTGGTCGACCAGCCCCGATCGCTGCCCTGACGCGGCGCGCCCGCTCCCGCGCGGGCTTGGGGGGTCAGCTCCGCCACTTACCGGGCAGGTGCATCTGCATCCAGCGCTCGGGGTCGCGGATTCCTTCCGCCGCGCACTCCGCCACGACCTCCGCCGTCATGCGACGCCCCTCTTCGCCCCCGAGGAGCAACCCGAGGCGGTGGCGCGCCGGGCGGACGTAGACGACCGTCCGCATCGCCTCGGCGCCGGCGATCGCCACCCGCAAGTTCGCGATCGCACCCTCGCGGTTGCCGACGGCGTTGTCCGCGGCCGCCTCGACGAGCGACGCGGCGACGGAACCCCACGGCTCCGCCTCGGCCGCCAGGCGGCGCGCCTGCCGCCGCGCCTCGGCGATTCGTCGCTCCCCCTCGGGGGAGCGCGAGCCCGTCACGGAAGCGATCGCGGCGGTCGCGAGGATGAAGCGCGCCGGGATGCGGATCGCGACGCCCCGCAAGAGCAGACTTCGCTTTAGATTGCGCCACGCCTCCTGCATGCGGCGGTGCGCGCCCGCCGCGTCGTCTACGTAGAGGTCCACGTAGATCTCGTGCGCCACGGCCTGCCAGTGCTGAACGGAGTACCCCGACTGCTGCCACCGCGTGACCGCCGCGCCGATCATCTCGCGGGCCGCCGCCGGATCGTCATCGGCCAGCCGAGCCATCGCGAAGTTCGACGTTCGCAGGTTCACGATCGTGAACAGATCCCCGAGCGCCTCCGCCTGCGCGAGGAGCGCCCGCCCCCGCTCGAACGCGCGCCGGACCTCGCCCATGTAGTAGTCGGTGTAGACGCCGTAGAGGCGGACGGTCGCCATCCCGACCACGCCGTAGGGCAGGGCCTCGAGCTTCTCCTGGAGGCGGCGCGCCTCCGGCCATCGGCCGCGCTGAAATGCGGTGAGGCTGCGAACGCGGTCGCAGACGAGGACGGCCTGAGGGCCCACCCGTCCGGACAGCGATTCGACGGCCGCGAAGAGCGCCCGGTCGCGACGGCTCTCCTTCGCGCCCCGGCTCAGCGAATGCGCCAGCTCTACGGCCGTGGCGCGCAGCAGCCGGTACGCGTCGGCCCCGCGAAGAGCCTCGATCATGTGTCGCGCCTGCATGCACGCGCTGACCATTGGGTCGATGATTGCGAAGCCCCCGACGACGGTGTAGATCGCGTCGATCCGCAGGCGGCGGGAGGGAGGGACCCGCTCCTCGGGCAAGACGCGCAGGCGAACCCCGATGATCCCGAGCCAGAAACGATAGAGCACGAGCCACAGGAGCGCGCTCCACGGCGAGCGCGGCGTTCGCATCCCCACAGCCGCGAGCACGTCGCGCAGGACGTCGCGCGCCTTGTCGAGGTGACCGCCCCCGAGCAGCTGGTGGGCGGCCTCGCGCCGGAGTTCGATCCGCTGCTCGGGGGCGGACCCCTCGGCGGCTTCCAGGTACGTTCGGGCCGACTCCTCGGACCGGCCGGCGTACTTGAGGGCCTCGGCCAGGCGCACGCGGCAGCGCAGCTCATCGGGCGACGAGGGCGACGAGAGGTCCATCGTGCGGCGATAGAGGCGCGCGGCGCGGTCGAACGCTAGGGCGGCGGCCGCCTGATCGGCGCCCTTCTCCGCGAAGTGCGCCGCGCGAGCGACGTCGCCCGCTCCCATCCAGTGCTCGGACACCTCCTCGGCGTCGATTCCCGGCGCGTCGGCGAGCACCTCGGCGAGCGAGCGGTGCGTCGCGCGCAGCACGTCCCCGTCGAGCTGGGCCACGACCGTCTCGCGAATGCGATCGTGGCTCATCTCCACGATCTCGCGCCGGCTGCGGAGGCCCGTCCGCGCGAACCGGCGAGAGACGAGGAGCGCGATTGTCTCCTCGGCCGACGCGACCCCGCTGGCGGCCGAAACGACGGCGATGGGCATGGGCCGCCCACCCACGGCGACCGCGCGAAGGACGGCCCGCGCGTCCTCGGGCAATTTGTCGACGCGCTCGCCCACCATTTCGTCGAGCGACACGATGGGCAACGTGGCGCCCTCGGCGGAACGTTGGCCGCGGTTGCTGCGCGCGAGCTCTTCGATGAGGAACGGGCTCCCGCGCGACTCCCGCGCGATGGCACGCGCGACGCCCTTCAGGCGGGGATCGTTGCCGTCGAGTAGCGCGCGAGCGAGCGACTTGGCATCCTGCGGATCGAGGGGGCCGACCACCACGTCCCGGACGGCGACCCCGGCCGGCATGCGATCACGCAGCTCGCGCAAGAACGGGCTCCCGTCCGCGTCCCCGTCGCGGCTCGTCATGACGACGAGGATGGGGGCCGGAGCCGGCGGGCGCATGAGGTCGAGCAACAGCGTCGCGCTGTCGACGTCGCCCCGATGGACGTCGTCGAGAAAGACGACCAGGGGCGCGCGGCCGGCGAGGCTCGCGAGCAGCTCGCGATGGGCGGCGAAGGCTCGCCCGCGAACCGAGCGCGGGTCGGACACGCGCTGCGCCGCCGCGGCGGGGATGCCCGGCACGTCGCGGAGGACCGGGAAGAGGTGCGCGAGCGCGTCGATGTCCACCGGGAGATCGAGGGGCTCGCCGGCCTCGTCGAGCGCGAGCAAGTGCGCGCTCAGGTCGTCAACGACTCCGTCGAAGGCCTTGTACGGGACCGCCTCTCGTTCGTAGGCGCGACCGCGGAGCACGAGCGCCCCCGCCCGCCCCTCGAGGTCGCGCAGGAACCGTTCGACGAGTGCAGACTTGCCCATCCCCGCCTCGCCGCCGACGCGAACGACGACAAGTTCGCCCCGCCGGGTCGCCTCGAACGCTTGCGAGAGCACCCGGTACTGCGCCGCGCGCCCGATGAACGCCCCGCGGTCTTCGACGCCACCCCGCGGCGGGGGCGCGCTGTTCCTCACGGCCCCGAGCCGGCGCGCGACCTCGGCCCCGTCCGGCCTCTTCCGCGGATCGCGGTTCATCAGCGCCATGCACAGGTCGTCGAGGTCCGCGGGGACGTCCGTCGACCACTGCGAGGGGGGCGGTGGATCCTCGTTGAGCTTGGCGTTCAGGACCTCGTCCACGGACCCTTCGAACGGCGGGCGCCCAGCGAGGATTTCGTAGAGCATGACCCCGACGCCGTACCAGTCCGACGCGGCGAGGACCGTGTCGCCGCCGACCTGCTCGGGCGCGACGTAGGCGGGCGTTCCGATGAACGCGCCGCACGACGTGGCCGTCGGTCGCGCGAGCTCCGTCGAGACGCCGAAGTCGAGGAGGACCACGCGGTCGTCCGCGGTGACGAGCACGTTCGACGGTTTGATGTCGCGATGGAGCTTGCCTGCCTCGTGGACGGCGCAGACCGCGTCCGCGAGCTGAAGGAGCATCCGTCGCAGCCGCCGGGGGTCGACCGAGCCCGCGGCAGGCGCCGCGGCCACGACGTCCTCGGACGACAAGTACCCTCCCTGCGCCGGCGTGCGGGCGGCGATCCGCTCGCAGCTGGCTTCGGCCGTCCACGCCAGAGCTCTGATGCCGCGGGCGTGACTCACGAAGTCGACGCCGTCGACGAGCTCCATCGTGAAGAAGACTTCGGCCCCGTCGCGCTGCACGAACTCGTAGAACCTGACGAGGTTCGGGTGCCTGACTTCGGCAAGTGTCCGAAACTCCTGCTTGAAGAGGTAGAGCCCCCTCGGGTCGGACCGCTGGAGGGTCTTGGCCGCGACGAGCTGCCCGCGTTCGCGGTCGAATACCTCGTAGACGACGCCCGTCCCGCCGCGGCCGATGCAGCGCCGCACATCGTACCGCTCGGTACCGTTCCACTCGATCGAAGCCGCGAGGTTCGACACGCCGACTGAACAGAATACGGCGGTCCGGCTGCTACGGTTGAGTGCGATTTGAACGAATGCGCCAACGCCGTGCGCGCAGGCGACGTGACGCGCGTGCCCACCGGCAGGCGTCGGGCTGACCACACCCGCGCATAGGAGCCGCGATTCACTCGAGGGCGAAGTCGTCGAGCGACAGCGCGAACCTGCCCTTTTCCGTCGCGCCGACGAAGACCCCCACCGCCCGAGCCGGGTCGGCGTCCGCAAACGCCGCGAGCGGAAACGAGAATCGCGGCCAATTCGGCGGTCGGCTCGAACGCCGCGACGGCGGGCACGCGTTTGCCTGCTGTGAAGAGCAGGACGCTGCACGAGCGCAGGTCGGGTCGCGCCCAGAAGGAGAGGGTCGTCCCACCCGACAGGTCGGCAGGCTCCTCGGGGCGGCTCCCCGGCGAGAAGTAGACACCCGCCCACGTGATCGCAGGACCGCCGACCACCTCCCCCGTCACGACCAGAGACCCGGCGCTGCCGTGCGCGCCGCCGCCGCGCGCGCTTGCCATGAGCGCTCCGCGACCCGACGCTCGAAGCCCTCCCGGTCGACGGCGACACCGCGCTTCCACACGCCCACGGTCGCACGCGTCGATCGGATGTCGGTCGTCGGGTCGCCGTCGACGAGGACCAGGTCGGCGCGCAGCCCGGGTACGACGCGCCCTCGATCCCAGCGTCGCCGTGAGGACCTCGCGGCGCGATGCGACGTCCTCGGCCGCGCCGTCTCGAAGGAGGGCGGTCAGCGTCGGAGCGACGAAGGCGTTGCGGACCGCGACCGAGCCCGAAGGACGGCGGCGGCATCGCGTCGGCGAACAAGGGAGCAAGGCCGTGCGCGACGACGCGCAGGCCGCGCCGGCGCGCCTGAGTCACGCACGCCTCGAGCGTCTCGCGGTCGATGCTCGGGTATCGCGGGGAGCCGGGCGTGAACATCACCTTCAGGTAGTCGGAGCCCTCGCGCGAGCTGGATGAACCGCCGACGACGAGACCTACGCCGATGAGGCGCGTTCGTCCCCATTCGAGGATGTCGCGGGTCTCGTCGAGGGGCATGTCGAGGCCGCGGAGAAGGCGGATGCGCTCGGCCGTCCCGGCCTGCTCCGGGGAATAGTTGCCATAGCCCGTCGAGGGATCGATCCGCGCCGGTTTGAGGAGCCCGAGCTCCGCGTAGTGACCGAGCGCCTTGACGGAGATCCGACAGAGTCGCGTCGTGGGAGAGTCAAGGGCGCCCGCGGTCGCCCTTGCCCCTCCGTGCCGAGGACGGCCGGCGGTAGGCGGACGGCGGCACGGACTCCCAGCGGCGGAATGCACGGCGAAAGTTCGCGAGGTCGGTGTAGCCGAGCATGTACGCAATCTCCTCGATGCTGAGGCGTCCCGACTTGACGTGCTCGAGGGCGAGGGTCCGCCGGACGTCCTCGAGCAGTTCGCGGAAGGACGTACCCTCGGCGACGAGGCGGCGGTGGAGGGTCCGAGGGGTCATGTGGAACATGCGCGCGGCGACCTGCAGCGACGGGAACCCGTTCTGCCCCTCCAGCAGGAGCCGGCGGACGCGCGCCGCCATGGACTCGTTCGCCACGAGCTTGTCGAGCTCGCGCTGACAGATCAGAGCGGCCTCGCGGAAAGCCTCCGGGTCGCCCATCTTCAGCGGCGCGTCGACGACGTCGAGGGGCAGCACCGCTCCCGCCCAGGACTGCCCGTAGCGCACGTCGCACCGGAACAGGTCGCGCGCCAGGGCCGCGTACTCGGGCTCGTCGAAGGGGAACGCGACCAGCCGTACCTGACATGCACCCATCGAGATCCCGTCGAGGATCTTCATGATGCTCAGCATGATGGCCTCGAGGACCGGGCGCTGAATCTTGCCGAGCGGGCGGGTCTCCCGAAAGCGCACCTGCACTTCCCCCACGGACTCCGAGTGGGAGATGGCGACGAGCGACGTCCGCAGCGGGACGTACCGCTCGACGAGCTCCAGCGCCTGCCGGATCGTTCCGCTGCTCAGCGCGGCGTACCCGACCATGCCGTGGCTGCTCGCGAGGAGCCGTTCGCCGACGAGCAATCCCAGCGCCTGCTCCCCCGAGAGCGAGAGGGCGCTCAGGACGAGCTTCTGGAAGGTCGGGAACGTGATGACGAGCGAGCGGTCGTCCAGGCGGTTCGCCGAGAGCCCGCTCTGTCGAAGCACGCGGTCCACGTCGATGCCCATGTTGCCGAGTTGGTCGGCCATGAGGCGCACGTAGTGAGTGAGGAGCGCGGAGTCCTGGTCCTCCATTGGGCGGTTCCGGACCGATCTCAATTGTCAATAAATGACCCATCATTGTCAAAGCGGGACCTCACCCCGAGCCGACGCGCCTCCTAAGGTGTTCGCACGCACCGAGGAGAAGCCAGTGCCATCCACCAAGCGAGTCCTCTCCGCGCAAATCAACGACCGGGCGATCGACGTCGCGCCCGGGGAGACCCTGCTTCAGGCAGCGCTCCGCCAGGGAATCGACTTTCCGAACAGCTGCCGGGTGGGCGGCTGCGGCACGTGCAAGTGTCGGCTCACCTCCGGGCACGTCCGAGAGCTCACCGAGACGGGCTACCTGCTGACGGAAGAGGAGATCAACCAGCGGTACATCCTCGCTTGCCAGAGCGTGCCGCGATCGGACGTCGCCGTCGACGTGGACATTGCGCCGGGGCTAGCCTCGCGCAGCGTGGCGGGGCGCGTGGTCGCGCAGCGCAAAGTGACGCACGACATCACGCGTCTCGACGTGCAGCTCGAACGGCCGCTGCCGTATCGGGCGGGCCAGTTCGCGAGCGTCTCGATCGATCGCCTCGAGGGGACGGCCCGGAGCTACTCGTTCGCCGCTCCGTGGCGCGACGACGGGCGGGTCAGCTTCTTCGTCCGCAAGGTGCCGGGGGGTCGGTTCTCGTCGCTCGTCAATGACAACGACGTGGTCGGCGCGTCCGTGCAGGTCGCGGGCCCGTCGGGCGACTTCTGGATGCGTGCTTCCGACGCGCCGCTGATCCTCGTCGCCGGCGGCAGCGGCCTCGCGCCGATCCTCGCCATCCTCCAGGAGGCCCTGGCGGCGGGGGTCGGGCGCTCGATCACGATGCTGTTCGGGGCGCGCGAGGCGCGGGATCTCTACGCGGTCGACGAGATCGAAGCGATCGCACGAAGGTGGCGCGGCCCCTTTCGCTTCGTCCCGGTGCTGTCGGCGGCCGGGGACGACGCGAAATGGACGGGCGAGCGAGGCCTGGTCACGGACAAGATCGCGAGCCTGCTCGAGCCGGGCTCCCACGCGCTGCTCTGCGGACCGCCGGCGATGATCGACAGCGCTGTCGCTCGGCTCCTCGAGCAGGGCGTCCGCCGCGAGCACGTCCACTTCGACCGGTTCACGACGCTGGCCGACACCGTCGCGCCCGTACGTCCGCACGCTCGACCGAAGGGCGAGAGCGGACGACGCTCCGGACTCGCAGTCGCCGCGCGGGACGCGGAGGTCCAGCCGAGGGCGACGTTCCTTCAGTATCTGAAGTACTTTGCCTTCCACGCGATCGGCCTGCTCGCCACGCTCGCGCTGCTCGGGGGCGGCAAGGTCCTCACCCTGGGCCTTCTGGCGGTCGTGGCCATCTACGTGGTCGGCGACGCCGCCGGAGGGGACGACACTTCGACCCCACGATTCACGCATCCGCGCGTGCTCACGGCGCAGCTGTGGATGGCGCTGCCGCTCCTCTCCCTGATCGTCTTCGCCGCCGTGTGGAGCGTGAGCCCCGGCGATCCGCTGGGCTTCGGCGCCTGGATTGGCCGCCTCGGGGTGTACGACGTGCTCGCGGCGCGGGACGGCACTACGTTCGGTCAGCATATGTCGGCGTGGATCATCACGGGCCTCATGATCGGCCTGGTGGGGACCATCCCGGCGCACGAGCTCACCCACAGGACGTGGGATCCCATCTCGATGCTGATCGGCCGGTGGCTGCTCGCGTTCAGCTTCGACACGACGTTCGCGACCGAGCACGTCCATGGACACCACAGGTACGTGGCGACGACCCGCGACCCGGCGACCGCGCCGCGCGGACGAAACGTCTACGTTCACATCGTGGCGTCGACCCTCAAGGGCAACGTCAGCGCTTGGAAAATCGAGTCCGAGCGACTGCGAAAGAAGCGGCTCGAACGATTTTCGTGGCACAACGCGGTGCTGCGCGGACAAGTGATGAGCGCGACGCTCGTCACCGCCGCATTCGCCATGGGCGGCTGGAAGGCCGCGGGGTTCTTCACCCTATGCGCGCTGTGGGGCAAATCGCTGCTCGAGATCGTGAACTACATGGAGCACTACGGCTTGGTGCGCAACCCCAGCATGCCCGTGATGCCGCGGCACTCGTGGAATACGAACCGGCGCGTGAGCTCGTGGGCGATGTTCAATCTCACGCGGCACTCGCATCACCACGCGCAGGGCGAAGTGGCGTACCAGGACCTGCGGCCGTATCCGGATGCGCCGATGATGATCGGCGGGTATCTGACGACGATCCTCGTGGCGATGATTCCGCCTTTGTGGCACCGCATCATGACGCCGAAGGTGCTGGCCTGGGACCGGGACTACGCGACGCCCGAAGAGCAAAGACTCGCCGCCGCGGCGAACGCGCGCAGTGAGAGGTTCTTGGATCGCGGCGAAACGGTGGACGCGTACTAGGAGCGCCGGGCGCGGGCGCGGCGGCGGACGACGCCAGGCCCCCCCTCCGTCATCCTGAGCGGGAGCGAAGGACTCAGGATGACGGAAATAAGAAGAAACGCGCTGATCTCCTCACCAGGCCAGGCGTGGTCTGCGCCTGCGATCCGCTACACCTGCACCCGCAGCGGCTGCACGATGCTCTCGAACAGCGAGGTCGCCTCGCATCGCTCCGCGTCGTTCGAGAGCACGGGGTAGTCCCGGGGGGCCCACAACGACGGGTGCGCCTCGCGGGCGAAGCGCATCGCGCACGCGAGGGCCACGTCGGCATGCGAGAGCGAGCCGAACCAATAATCGCCGCCTCGGGCCGCCCGCTCGGATTCGAGACGGCCCAGCGTGTCGCGCAT
>Ga0070735_10001709_pt1 | contig 20641 bp, 17 predicted proteins | sample Coa_R1_FD_66443 | JGI IMG/M metagenome (GOLD analysis project Ga0070735, IMG submission 66443) | Surface soil microbial communities from Centralia Pennsylvania, which are recovering from an underground coalmine fire - Coalmine... | ecosystem: Environmental > Terrestrial > Soil > Unclassified ... | reverse complement strand
TTCACCGGCGTCCCGGCCATGGTCGCCGGGCTCAAGCAGATCGGCTGGGCACCCAAGATCGTCGGCTGGGGCGGGCTGAACGACTTCGGCGTCACCGCCGCCCAGGTCCCGGCGGGGACGGTCGACGGCTGCGTCCTGTCCTATACCCAGGGGCAGTCGACGTCGAGCCTGCTGACGTCGGTGAACACCGCGCTGCTCGAGGCGTCCAAGGCCAAGATCGGGCTCAACCCGCAGACCTCCGGGGTGCTGACCGGTTACTTCAACCTGCTCGCGATCAAGTGGGCGATCGAGACGGCCAACTCCCTCGACGGGACCAAGCTGGCGGCCGCGCTCGGCTCCGCGAAGAACGTCCCGACCAACATCCCCGGCGTTGACCTGAACTGGACGACTACCCCGTCGGTGCACAACGGCTTCCCCGCCGCCCAGCTGAAGGAGTGCCAGCTCAAACAGGGCCCGTACGACATTCTGTACGCGGCCGGCTGACGCCAGGGCGGCAGCGCACGACGACAGGCGGATCACTACGGGCCGGCCGGCCCGGCCCGTAGTGCCGCTGGAGATCGACGGCCGGCCTTCAGTACGTGATGCCGGGGAACTGCTCGCGGGCGCGCTCCAGCTGGCCGGCCCACTCGCGGGGCCAGCCGAAGGCGCGGGCGGCCTGGGCGCTCATGTCGGCGGCCGCGGCACCGCTGGTGAAGTGGATGTACTCGCCCCAGTTCATCCGCCGTGTGTAGCTGCCGCCGGAGTCGCGCGGGAAGTGCCGGGCCAGGTCCCGGAAGAACCTGTTCATGACCTCTGCCCGCCCGCAGTCCCGCCATAGCGGGTAGAACCAGTCGCGGAACCAGCGGGTCCCCCGGCGCGGGAAATCGTCGGTGTTGCCGGTGAACCGGCGGTAGACCCCCTTGGCCTCGCGATCCATTCCCAGCGCCGTGTACAGGTCATAGATGTAGAACTCGGCCCACTTGCTGTCACCCCAGATCTCATACGCCGGTGAGCCGTGCCGGCTGTTGTTGGCGCTCTCCACGGAATGCCCGATCTCATGAGCGGGCAACTCGCGAGCGAGGGTGTTGCCCTCTCGCCAGGTGTCCAGCCCGCAATCACTGACGTTGTGGTAGTCGTGGACCGGGCTGACGTAGTAGCCCGCGTGCCCTCCGCCGTGCCGCCCGGCGTGGTGGATGGAGTAGATGCGCGGGTCGGGCCCGAACCCGTCGCCGTAGGTAGCCTTGGAGTACTGCCAGGTCACGTTGATGAACCGGGGCAGCCACCGGATTTCAGCCTGGCGCACGTCAGGGTCGGTGTAGATCGCGCAGTGCTCGTCGTGGTGGTAGAGCCGGAGCAGCTGGCGGTGGTCAAACCAGTGCTCTTGCCAGCTGGCCGGCGGGTCAGCCAGCTGACGCTCTGCCTCCACCAGTCCTCCCGCCTCGCCGGGTCCTGCCCGGCGGGTGTCGTGAACCCGTCAACGCGATCGTATGGCCGATGCGCGCCTTCGGCGGACGGCACGGCCGACGCGGAGCAGCCGGCCGGTCAGGCCCAGTTGATCCTCCGCCTCGGCCGCGGCGACATTCAGCAGCAGAGCGGCGGCGGTGGGTCGCGGGTAGTCTCGGCCAGGAAGCCGCCCCAGCAGCCGGGCGACCGGTACCTGTCGCAGGCGCTGCAGGTATTCCTGGTAGGTCATTCGCCGGCTGGCGATCACAGCACCGGCCTGGGCCAGGCCCAGCGGCAGGTCGTTCAGTTCCGCTGCCACGGCGGCCGCCCCGCCCGGATCGCCCAGACCGGTCCTGGTGGCCAGGTACCCCAGCGATTCGTCCCGGCTGAACTCCGAAACGTCCACTGGCGTGCCGAACTCAGCGAACGCATGACTGGCGCTCAGGATCAACAGCTGCGTGTTTCCGGCAGCAGGCAGAAATGGCCGTAGCAGAGCCGGGTCATCGGCATTGTCGAACACCAGCAGGCTCTCGCCCGCCCGCACGGTCAGGTGATCGCGCAATCGTCGCGCCGATTCCACCGGGTCACCCTCTGGATCGGCGACTCCGGCTGCCTCGGCGACACGAGCCAGGTCGCCCAGCAGGCTGTCCCGGCACTCGGCGTTCACCCAGCCGACCAGCCGGCACCCCTGGGCGATCCGGTCCCGGGCGTACGCGGCCGCCAGCTGTGTCTTTCCGACTCCCCGCAGGCCGGTGACGACGCATGCCACCGCCGCCTTCCCCGACGTGGCCGCGTCCGCCAACTGGGCCAGCGTCTCGCGCTTGACGAATGCCGGGGGCTCCCGCGGGATCTCCCCGACGATCACCTGGCCGCTGGATACGTCCGGGCCGGGCCCGCCGCCTCGGTCGGCGTCGGGGGCCAGATCACCGGGGTAGTGACTACCCCCCTGCTTGCGCGTCATCGGCCGGTTCACCCGTTCGTCGTGCACCATGACGCGGACCGGAGAATCGAGCCCGGGATCCTGGTTGAGGAACCTCTGGTACAGCTCTTTCAGCTGCTGGCTGGGTTCGACCCCCAGGTCGGCGCTGAGCCGTTCCCGGGTACCTCGGTAAAGGCGGGTGGCTTGAGCCGGGCGGCCACTGCGGTAATACGCGATCATGAGCAGGCCGGCGATTCGCTCATCCAGCGGATCGGCGGCGGCCAGGTCAGCGAGTTCGGGGATGAGCCGTTCGTGTTCCCCGAGACTCAGCTCCGTCTCAAGGCAGGCGATGAGCGCGGCGCGATGCTCCTCCCGCACGGCCTGGCGATAGTCCTTAAGCCATTGGCAATCGGCGACCGCCGAAGCGGTCAGGTCGGCGAAGGGACCGGCTCCCGGATCGCCTCGGGCCCGGATGCCCCACAGGGCAAGGGCCCGACGCCACAGGGTGACGGCCTGCCCGGCATCTGTCCCGGCCATGGGCCTGGCGCGGGCGCACAGGTCGCGGAACAGGTAAAGGTCAACGTCGCTTCGGCCGACCACGAGCCGGTACCCGCCGCCGCGGTGCGGCGGAAGCATCTGCGCGGCTCCCTGACGTCCGCGGGCCAGGCTTCGGCGCAGGTCACTGGCATATGAGTAGATCAGGTCCGGGGCCGTCCGCGGCGGGTCATGGCCCCATATCTGGCTTATCAGCTGCGCGGTAAAGATCTGCCGTCCCTCGGCCGCCACGAGCATGGCCAGCATCAGGCGGTGTTTGGCGTCCCCCATGGGGATGGGCTGCCCGGCCAGCTGGACCGTGATCACGCCCAGCACCCGGATCTGGACCGGGCGGCTCGGTGAGCCGGGGACTTCCTGTCCCGGAGCTGTCACGGGTGCCTCGCCGGTCGGCACCCGTATCGCCGATCCGCCTGCCCGGGAAGGAACCGGCAACCAGGAGTCCGCCCAGGAAACCGCCCAGGTCCCCGCAGCTGATCGCCCCGGAGCCTGCCCAGGCACCCTATCGACGCTCGTGCCAGCCGGGCGGCGAGGTGCCGCCCCGAAGGCAGGAGGACGGGGATGGCTCTCCCTCTGATGTTGTTCTGGCTCAAGGCACGCTGCGAGGACGGGGCATGCGTGGAGGTCGCGTCGGCCGGAGACGGCGTCGCGATGCGCGATTCGAAGGACCAGGACGGTCCGGTGCTCCGGTTCACCCGCGCCGAATGGGCTGCGTTCCTGGGCGGCGCCAAGGCGGGTGACTTCGACCAGCTCGCGTAGGCGGCAGGTACCTCACGCGGGGGGGCTGCCAGGCTCCGCACGGCAGCACCCCCGCCGGCGCTGCGTGCGCACGGAGACGTCGCGGAGGTTTGGTCATCCCAAGGCGCCAGCACGACCATCAGCCGGACCGGCCTCTCAGGCCAGCGCTCAGCCCGCTGATGAACTCGCGGGCCTCCTCCTCGAAGATGGCCATCTGGGTGAGCCGCTCCCACCGCTGGCGGTACAAGGCGACATCGGCCGGGCGCTTGACGAGCAGCTGCGCATGGATCGTATCGACCTCTACCAGCGTGTCCTGTTCGTCCCAGCCGTTATAGATCACGAACGTATGGGTCAGCGTGGCCACGGCCTGGACGCCGAGCGGGATGACGCCGACCGACACGTTATCCAGCGTGCTTACCGAGGCGATCCGGTCCAGTTGCGCGACCATGAGCTCGGCCGGGCCGGGCCGCCAGCGGAGCGCTCCTTCGGTGATGAGGAAGCTGAAGTACCGGTCTGTCTCGTACAGGGCCAGCTGACGGTTCAGCCGCCCGGCCACCGCGGCTGGGATGTCGCTCTCGGCCAGCGTCGCCGGCAAGAGGGAGAACACCCGCCGGGCGTACTCTGCCGTTTGCAGCATCCCGGGAACCAGGGATGGCTGAAAGGTACTCAGCAAGCGTGCGCGTGACTCCAGTGCCCGGATCTCATCCTGCGCATGAGGCCGGCGGCGCAACGCATCCCGCCAGCTCTGTTCCTCGGTGAACGCAGCCTCGGCAAGAGTCACCAGGGAGTCGTGGACCTCGGTTGGCGCTCCGATCGCCGAAGCCCACGCGGTGACTTCGGGCACGGACGGAAGCGTCGTGGCCGATTCGATCCGCGACACCTTCGACTGACTCGTACCCATGCGCCGGGCCAGCTCACGCCCGGATAGCCCCGACAAGTCACGCAGCCTGCGCAGCTCACCGGCCAGGCGTTGCGCCTGCTCCCGTTCCGCACCCCAGGCATTATCCGTCACGATCACAATCCCTGAGCTCAGGCGGCCGCAGCCGCCCGCGGCACCTCACGATTTGCGATGCACGCCGACTCAGCTTGCATCGCAGGTCACCCGCCAGCGTCCAACTATACGCCGCATACCTGCCAAGCCAGGCTAGCCAAATGACGCATCGGCGGATCTGGCGGACTCGCTTGACGGGTGCTGCGCCATGAGTCATCATGAGTCGGAGTTTTCCCAAGCTCTGAGAATTCTGGTTGCATCTAACGTGCTCAGTGCGCGTCAGAAGAGGGCAGATGGCTGACTTAGTCCCATCGGTGGTAGCCGGCGCACTAGCGCCACCCGCCTCGTGGCCATGAGCGGTCGATACCGCGCTGCTGTTTCATGCCCCTGCTCGGGACACGTGCCCGAGTTGGCGGTCAGGCAGCTTTGCCTGTGATTGCTGGGTCGACGCAGGTGACTTAGAGGGGGAGCCACCTGTTACCCGGACCGCACTCACAGGCAAAGCTGATGGCCGCAGGCGGGCCAAGAGCCGGTCGGCCCCGGACTCCCGGTCAGGCGCTGATTCGCTGGCGGAGCGTGGCTACCCCGTCGCCTTCCAGATCGGCGAGCGCGGCCTTCCGCCCGGCGGCCGCGAGCACGATCGCCTCTCCGCGGCCCTCGTCTCGTCGCTCATCGGTGCCCTCCCAGCTCCTCGCCACCCAGGCTGCCTGCCCGCTCATCCGGTTACGTCGCCGGAGTGACCCGCGGATCACCGGGCGGGGAGGCGCCTCAGCCAAGGGCCGCCCCGCGGCCGCAACTCGCCGCCCCGCCCGGAGTCCGTGCTGGCTCCGCACGCACGGGCCCCAGACCGTATCGCCACGATCCGTTCGGACCAGATTTGATTTTTATCCGAACGGGCCGTGGTGCGTGCCCTGCACACAGCGTGCGTGCGCACCAGGCTCTTGTCCGCTAGGCGGTACCGGTCAGGGCGGACGTCATGCCTTACGTTTTACGGCATGGACGTGTCGCCCGAAGTCATCTACATCATCCGGCACGCGGAGAAGCCGCTTAAGCCGCCGCTGTCGGGCGTTGACTTTACGGGCGGCCAGAACGAGCACTCGCTGCTGCCGCGCGGATGGCAACGCTCGGGCGCCCTCGCGGCCCTGTTCCATCCGGACTACGGTCCGGCCCGGGCCGGCTTGCGGACACCGACCGTGCTGGTGGCGCCGTCCTGGGGGCATCCGGGCAAGACGGCCGCGCACCGGTCGTACCAGACCATTCAGGGCCTGAGCGAGCATCTGGGGCTGCCGATCACGTCGCAGTTCGCCCAGGGGCAGGAGCAGCAGCTAGCCGACAGCCTGGTGCGCAGCCACTCCGGAGTGGTGCTCATCTGCTGGGAGCACAAGCACATCCCGGTGATCGCGTCCTCATTGCCGGTCGTCGGCGGGACCGCCATCCCGCGGAAGTGGCCGGGCGACCGGTATGACGTCATCTGGTCGTTCACCCTCGTCCCGGAGCCCGGCCCGGTCCGCTACGCGTTCGGTCAGATTCCCCAACTGCTGCTGGCCGGGGACTCCGGGACCGTGATCCCGGCAGGCTTCGACGAGCCAGATGACGAGTAACCTGCGCCCGGCCTGCTCGCCGATCGCGATGGCCGGATCACCTCCGCATAGGAGATAATTACGATCTCTTTACTAGAGATTGAGGTCATGGACATGCCCGAACGTGACCTGCGCCTCGCGGTGGCTCCGCGGCCACTACGTCGTTGTGGCAACGCCGTAGTCCGGTGGACGCGCGGGTTATTACACGCAGCTATGGGTTTGTCTCAGCGCCCGAGCGCTACCGTCACGGGCAGCAGGGTCAGCTACCGAGGTCGAGCGGCCAGGAGTTTTGTTCGATTTTCATGATCATGAAGGGTTTTGCCCCGGAAAACGGGGTCAAAGTCTTCGTGATCATGGAACTGTTCTCAGCTATCACTCCGAGGGAGGCGCCCGACCACGCCCGGCCTGCCGGACGGGACGTAGATCGCGGTCTCGGCCTCACCGTTCGTGTCAGCGGTCCTCGGTCATCGGGTCACCAATTACCTATTAAACCTAGCGATAATATCTGATATTGTGACCGGGTGAGGCAACGCTCGCAGCTCACCGGCCGCCGGTCTCCCGCGACCCGGGCGCGAGCGCTGGCATCCGGCAGGCGATGGGCCGGTTCGCCACCGGGGTGACGGTGGTGACGTCGGTGGGCGACGAGGGCGAGCCCGTCGGCACCACCGCCAGCGCGGTCACCTCGCTGTCGCTGGACCCGCCGCTCGTGCTCGTCTGCTTTGACCGCGCGAGCGTGACGCTCCGGGCCATCCGCGCGCATGGCGCGTTCGTGGTCAACGTGCTCGCCGCACCCCAGCAGCACCTGTCGGCCAACTTCGCGCGCCGCGGCCTGGCCGCAGTCTGGGATGGCGTCCGGCACCGGCCCGGCCGGACCGGCAGCCCGCGGCTGGACGGTGTCCTGGCCGTGCTGGAGTGCACGGTCGAGAACAGGCTGCCGGGCGGCGATCACGAGATCGTGGTCGGCCGCGTGCATCACGTCGACATCAGCGACAACGGCGCCGCCCCGCTGGTGTACTGGCGCGGGTCCTACCTGCCGCTCGCAGGGACGTAGCTGGCGGGCACCACGTTTCGTTCGGCCGAAAAAAGATATTGAGCCGAACGGACCGTGGCGTTACCTGCCCGGCCACCCTCTCGCGGGCGCCGGCCGCCGCTCAGCTGGTGCGGCCCGCGTAGCGGCGGCGGAAGCCGTCGGCGGCGCTGGCGGTGATCACCACGTCGTAGTAGCCGTACCGATCGGTCGGCCAGCTGACGGCGGCGGAGCCGCCCGCTTTCACCGTGACCGTCTGGGTGCGGCCCTCGTAGTCGTTCGGGGTCAGGGTGTAGCTGACCGCCTGCTGGCCCTCGTTGGCCAGCGTGAGCTCGACCACCGTCCCGCCTGGCCCGGGCCGCGGGGTGGCGGTGACGACCGGGACCGGGCCGCTGTCCTGGCCGGCCGGCACCACCCGGCCGGCGAAGCTGGTCAGGAAGCCGTCGGGACCGTAGACCGAGAAGGCGTACCTCCCGGCGGTCAGCATCGCGTCCCAGACGTAGGAGCGCGGGGCGGACGGGAGCACCGTGACCGGCGCGCCGCCGGAGGTCAGGTACTTGTCCGGGTAGACGGCCAGGCAGGCGCCGACCTTGCCGGTGTTGGTCAGCGCGGCGGTGACCTGGCGGGTCGTGCGGTTCACGGTCACGTCGGCGTGCAGCTGGTAGTTCGCCGGGCGGTGCGGCCGGGTGCCGGGCTCCTGGGCCGGCATCTGCTGGGCGCCCGGGGCCGGCGGCTTCGTCGACCCGCCGGTCAGCTGGGTCAGCGCCCAGGTCTGGTCGAGCGTGGGGATGTTCCCCGGGATCGAGAAGTCCGGGTGCGCGAAGTCGAACGCCGCGGTCAGGTCGCCGGTCACCGACGCCCGCCACGGGGTGACGTTGGCCGGCTTGACCCCGGTCCAGGCGGCCAGGAACTGGAGCACCGAGGTGTGGTCGTAGACGTTGGAGTCGACGTAGCCGCCGCGGGTCCACGGCGAGCAGATGAGCATCGGGACCCGGGTCCCGGGCCCGGCCGGCAGGCCGCCGATGTGCTCGCCGGCGACGCTCGCCTCGGGGGCGGGCGGGAGCTGGTGGTCGAAGAACCCGTCGTGCTCGTCGTAGGTGATGAACAGCGCCGTGGTCTGCCACAGGGCCGGGTTGGCGAACAGTGCCTGCAGCACGGTGTTCACGTAGTGCGCCCCGTAGTCGGGGGTGTAGGACGGGTGCTCGCTGTAGCCGGCCGGGGCGACGATCCACGACACCTGCGGGAGCTTGCCGCGCGTGACGTCCTTGATGAACGAGGACAGCACGTACGCGGCGTGGGTCTTGCTCAGCGGCGGCGCCGCCGCGCCGGTCCGCCACGGGGTGACCGCCCCGCGCGCCGCGAGCGCGCCGGTCCCGCCGTTGCGGCTGTTGGTCGTGTTGAACTGCTGGTAGAACCACAGCGGGTTGTCGCCGTAGTCGCCCAGGAAGTAGCCGGGGTAACCGGCGCTGTCGCCGACCTGGTCGTTCGTGTAGACCTGCCAGCTGACCCCGGCCTTCTGCAACTGCTCGGGATAGGTCGTGACCTCGGCCGTCCCGGCGGCCGCCCCGAAGTCGACCGTGTAGTCGCCCGGGTTGCTGGTCCAGCCGCTCGACGTCCCCGTCCACAGGTACATCCGGTTGGGGCTGGTGGGGGCCATGATCGCCTGGTGGTAGCCGTCGCAGATGGTGAAGGCGTCGGCCACCGCGTAATGGAACGGGATCTCGTCCCGGGTGAAGTAGCCCATCGTCTGTTCGGTCTTGGCCGCGACCCAGTCGTTCCACAGCCCGCCGTTCCGGGCCTGGTGGTCGCCGGCCCAGCTGTGGTCGAGGTCACCGTCGATCTGGTCGGTCAGCCGGTAGGGGAGCAGGTGCCCGAGGTCACCGCGAGCCTGGTCGGGCTGCTGGAAAATGCTGGTCCCGTCCTGGTAGGTGAGGATCTGCTTGTCACCGAAGCCGCGCACTCCGCGGAGCGTCCCGAAGTAGTGGTCGAAGGACCGGTTTTCCTGCATCAGGATCACCACGTGCCTGACGTCGGCGATGGTCCCGCTGAAGGTCTCCGGCAGCGCCGTGGACGCCGGACGGCTGGCGGCGGCAGTGCCGGCCCGTGGTCCGCCGCTGCAGCCGGCGGTCACCGCCGCCGTGGCGCCGAGCCCCGTGTACTGCAGGAACCGGCGCCGGCTGAGACCCGGCGCGAACCTCTGGCCGGCCGGCCGCGGTGATCCGGCCGCGCCAGGCGGCGGCTTGCGTGCCTCGTCCGAGTTGGTCATTGCGGGCGTATCCCCTCGGTTCGGCTTCGCGTCCCACGGCGGGCAGCGGCGCCAGGCCGGCCACTGGCCACCAGCATCCACCCCGCACCGGCGTCCGTGCTACGGCCGGGTCCCCTTCCGGTCAGGCGGTGGCCTGCTCATCCAGGCCCGCCAGCAGGGCGCTGGCTCCCGCCACGATGTCCCGGGCCACCTTCGCTATGGCCAGTTCGAGGGCGTCACCGGACCAGATCTGTTCCAGCTCGGGGAACTCGATCACCGGGTGGATGCGGCCATCGAGAAGAGCCTCGTACGTCGCCAGGTCGTCCTTCAGCCATTCGGCGCAGTCGCTGATCTGACGGCAGCTCCCGGGGTCGGACGGCCAGCCGAAGGCGTCTGAGCAGACGAGCGCCAGGGCGCCCCGGGCGCGGGCGATGGCTTCGGGCTCCCGGCAGTCCCGGGCATCCGGCTCGAGCACGCTGGACCAGCTTTCACTTTTGGTTAAATTCATATCACTTAAAGTAGCAAGTCCGTCATGCCGGTGATGGCTGATCCTGGAATTCAGGGTACCGGTCAGGACGCCCTGCCGTGCAGAACGTGCCTGGTCGGAGCCCGCGCGGGTTATCCTGGCCGGTGCTGCCGGGAGACGGCGCGCGCGGTCGCGTCGCTGATCACCAATCAGGCCAGCTTCCGCGTGCTCGACGCGAGCACGGAGCAGGCCCAGCTGGCGGTTCGTTATCGCCCGGGATCTCGCAGGGACGTCGGGGACACGAGCGGCCGGAGCAGGTCATCATCGCCGGTGCCAGACGATCGCCGGGCGACCCCGGCCAGAAGGTCAGCGACTTGAATCCGCGGATCGTCCCGGGAGTCAACGGTCACCAGCCCGGCCAGCGGTGACACCCGGCCCGGCGGCGTCCCCGCGTCCCGGGCAGCTGCTGCCGGCCAGTCGGCGTCGTCGGCCAGTACCTCCTGCAGACGCCTCAGCCGGCCGGCCGTCAGCGCGCTCTGCTCGTCGTGGATCACCAGCACCTGCCGTTTTCCGCCGCTCCAGAACAGAACGGTCTCGGCCAGCGCGGGCAGCATCGGCTCCAGCGGTGGCGGGATCGACTGGTCATCGTGGGCCAGCCGGGTCAAGACGGCCCATACCCGCGTCCGGCTGAGCCCGTCCAGGACACCTTCGGCTTCGGGGCCGAGTCCGGCTCCGGCCAGCGAATCGCGCGCCTGGAAGAAGCGTTCCATCACGCTGCGATCCGGCTGATGCCGCCTCTTCGTGCGGGCCAGCTCCACGAAGCCTTCCAGGAAGACGGTCCAGTCGCGACCGCCCGCCCGCCCGGCCCGGTACAGGCTCAGGGCAGCCGGACGGTGCTCCTGGGTCAGCCGGGTACCAGCCGCGTAGGAGGGCTCGGCCAGGAACAGGTCGACGATCCGGGTAACGAGGAAGTACTCCTTGTCGACCACGTGGACGTGCGCCCGGCCCGCCAGCGCCGCCAGAAACCACTCCAGCGCCTCACCCGCGTGCGGGCCGCGGAGAAATTGCCCGGACTTGAACTCGTTCCGCGACCACCAGAACCCCGATCGCATCGCCCGCATGAGCTCAACTGCTTCGTCAACATGCAGGTCGACACTCGCGTGCGTGAACACCGGGGTAGGCGCATCCACCAAGTTGGTGCCGGAGAACCCGGATTCGTCACAGGCGATCTCCACGACGGCGCGGCCACCACCGTCCACCGGCGGCAGCCCGCCCTGAGGAGGCAATCTGCGATCGCTCGCCACGCAACCCATGCTCGCCCGCCCTCGCCGATCGCGCCAGCGAATTGCCCGCCCGCCGGATGAGTGACACAAATGGCCGGATCGGCGCTGAACATGAAAACCGACCATCACCTGAGAGCCGCAGTAAAGAGCTCGCCGGTGCCTCGAGAAGGTGGCAGGTAGCGTCATGCCCGCAGCACCCCCATCGCCGGAAGCCCCGGCGACACCACCGGTTCCGCCTGCCCCGGTCACGGTCACCGGGAAGGTGCGATGGCGCCGTTTCGCGATCTTGATGATCCCGTCCGCGGCGGTCGCCGCGGTGCTGGTCGGGCTGACCGCGACGGGATCGATCGCCGCGTCGATCTCGGTGTCGGGCAGCGCCTTCGAGGTCACCTCGACCCAGTTGCGTGGCACCGGGTTCGAGCAGTTCGGCAGCATCGCCGCACAGGCTGGCGGTACCCAGCACCCGGTAGCCGTCTCGGTGATCAGGAACGCCACCTTGCAGAGCCTGTGCCAGAGCGTCGCGGTCGGCCCGTTCACGCTGGTCCTGCGCGCTGGCACCGGATCGACCCCGGTGTCCGCCGACAACCTCGTGGTCGACGCCGACCAGCTCAGCGGCAACGCGACCTTCACCAACATCGCGATCGGCCAGGACGCCGGGACCCTGACCGAGGTGCCCGGCACCTCCGGCACCTCGGGCGGTTTCGGCGAGCAGGCGGACCGGATCGTCATCACCAACCTGCGGCAGCACACCTGGCTGACCACGGCGGGCACGTTCACCCTGCCCGGCCTCAGTCTCGGCTTCAGCCGCTCCGGCTGCTAGCGGTGGCGGTCTCGGGCAACGCCGGGTACGGAGCGGCCGGCGTCTCCCGCCGGGCGGCCTTCCGCGGGTGGCGGCGCACCCGGCCGTTCTGGGGCGGGTTCCTGCTGCTGCTTGCCGGGACCGAACTGCTGCTCATCCCGCTGAGCGGCATCCTGGTGCACGGCGCGGTCAGGCTCGTCGTCTACATCGGCATCGGCGGCGTGTTCGGCGTGCTGATCGGCGTGCTGCTGATCGCCTGCGGGCTGCTGCTGTGGCTCAACCCAGCGCACCGCACGTTCTACGCGATTGCCGGCGTGCTGCTCGCGGTGCTGTCGTTCATCGCCTCGAACTTCGGCGGCTTCTTCATCGGCATGCTGCTCGGCATCATCGGTGGCTCGATGGGCTTCGGCTGGACTCCGGCCGCGGACCGGGCCGCCCGGCGGCTGCCGCACCCGTCACGGGACGGGGGCCGGGTGCTGGCGGTCGCCGTCCTGCCGCTGCTGCTGGCCAGTACCGCCGTGGCCGGCCACCAGGCGGCGCGGGACACGACGCCCCCGCCTCAGCAGGACTGCATCCTGGGACTCTTGTGTCTCCCCGCGCCGAGCCCGAGCCCCACGCCGGCCGCCAGCCAGCCATCCTCGGCAGGGCGGGGTGTCGGCGCCCCGAGCTCCTCGCCCAGCCCGGGCACCGCCCCGCAGCCCGGCAGGTCCGCCGGGCCCGGCGCGGACAGCCGGTCCAGGTCCAGGGTCGCCGCCGGCCCGTCCGGCGTCGAAGCATCCACCGCGACTTCGGTCATCGTCGCGGGCTCCGCCACTCTCGGCGGCCTGTCATATCAGGGCACAGCCCAGGTGCCCACGGCCAGCGGCACCGTGACCATGATGAAGTTCACCATGTCCTCGCTTACGCTGACCGGAGGGGTCAGGGCCACCGTCACCCAGGACAGCCAGACCACGGTGACCACCAACTCATCCCTGGACTTCAGCGGCGGCGTGGTGCTCTACGCGGCCCGGCTGTCCGGCAGCCTGCTCGGCGTCCCGCTCACGCTCACCCCCGGGAACGTGGTCACGGTGCTGCTCAATCTGCTGAACTCGCTGACGCCCCTGGTCCCGGTCACGCTGACCGACGTGACCACCGACGACTTCCTCGTCGCCTCGGACAGCCTGCAAGCCAGCGACCTCAACATCACCTCGGGATAACCGCGGGGGTGCGCTGGGGCAGCACCGTCAGGCGGCAGCGGCGATGGCCGAGTAGTAGGTGCGGGCCAGGAAGTACCGGCCGTCCGCGGCGCGCTCCCGCAGGTCGGCCAGGAGCAGGCTGCCTTCCTCGGGCGTCAGCGCGCCGGTCCGGACGAGTTCACGGGTCACGGGCTCGATGAGCCACTGGTGCGCGGCGCCGGGCTCGCGCGATACCCGCACCTGCGGGGTCACCGCGACGTGGCCGAATCCGCGGCGCTCCAGCTGCCAGTGCAGCTCGCGGACGATCAGGCCGTTGTTCATCTGATCGCAGAGCAGGTGCGTGAACCGGCGGCCGAGCTCCCGGTCGGTCAGAGCCAGGCACATGGCATCCCAGTCCCACTCCCCGATAGAAAGCAGCCCGCCGGGACTGAGCACCCGGCGCATCTCCCCGATCGCCCGCCAGGGGTCGGCAAGATGAAGCAGGACCTGGTGCGCCATGACCCGGTCGAAGGCCGCTTCGGCAAAGGGCAGCCGGCAGGCGTCGCCGACCTGGAAAGCCACATGGGGCTGGCCCGGGGCGGTGCGCTGCTGCGCGCACCCGACGAGCGCGGCGCTGAGATCCACGCCGACGGCGGGGCCCGGAGCGACGAGCGGAGCCATGACTCGCAGGTAATCCCCGGTCCCGCAGCCGACGTCCAGCACCCTCAACCCGGCCCGCAACTTCAGTGGTGCGAACGCCGCGTCCGGATCGCGCCGGGCCTCGGCCAGCCCTTCCGCGCGGGTCGCATCGAGCAGGGAGGCATAGAACAACGGATCGCTGGTCTGATCGACCCGAGCCCAGCTCGCGCTGAAGTTGGTCACCGGTACACGTTCGCTCACTGGCGCACTTCCTGTCGTGCGGGAAACACGCCGATCATAGGAGAGAGCGCAATGGCCACCACCGACGACACCGGCGTCCGGGTTCAGCAGGGCGGCAGCGGGGAACCCGTTCTGCTGCTGTTGCACGGCCTCGGCGCGACCGGTGACGTGTGGCAGGGCTGGTGGCCGTTGCTGCCCCGGCTGTGGCCGGGGCCGAATAGCGCGCTCGGTCAGCCTTTTTTGGCGGCGGGAGGAGGCATCTCGCGACGGTATGGGAGATAATGCCCGTTGGGGAGGGTGCGGCCATGAATTCGTGGTTAGCGTGGATAGTAACCGCGGCGGTCGCCGTCACGCTGGGTGCGGTCGGTTACCATTTCAGCCTGCGTGCGCTCCGGTGGGTCGCGCTCATTATCGCGCTGGCCACTGCGGCCTACCTGACCGTCTACGGCCTGACGCATCCCGGGCAGAAACCCGGCAGCCTGTCCGACGAGTTCGCCCGGAGCGCGGACATGCTCAGCACCGCGCTGATCCGTCCGGTTTCGCTGGGACACACTGTTCCTGCCCCTGGGCAGATCGGGTGGCTGGCCATCGTGGTGCTGCTGGTGCTCGCCTACCGAGCGCTTGAAGTCTGGGCGCTGCGCCGCCAGGCACCCTGCCTGGATACGTCGGCGCTGACCAGCGACCGGCAAGACACTGCGGCAGACGCGGCGACGGACACTCAGGCCGGCAAGCAGCGGCACGACTGGCTCGTCGCGGAACTCAAGTTCCGGCTGCCGTCGGTGGAGGTCCGCTCGCCGGCCATCCTGCCCGGCGGCAGCAGGCCCAGCGGGCTAGCGTCGATCGCCGAGGCCACCGGGGTCAACGGAGCGGGGCTGGCCGGGGCAATCATCCGGTTCTTCGGGATGATCTGGCCGAGCGCGCCCAAGATCCAGGTCCGGGCCTGGGTGGAACAGAGCCCGGGCCCGGTAAGTAGCGCTGGTGCGACCCGGGTCACGGTCAGCCTCGCCGACCCCCGGTCAGGTGCGAGCATCGCCACCAAGACCCTGGCCGCGGGAAGTCTCGACGACGCCGCTGCCGCGGTGGCCGGTTACGTCGCCCGGCACATCTTCGCCCGGGACCGCACCGTGCCGCCGTGGAGCGCCAGCGCGACCGACGGGGCCGACCTGGCGGCGCTGCTGCGTGCCCGGCAGGTTCGCGCCTACCCGGAATGCCGCAGCGGCATCCGCGACGCCTGGAAGCGGCAGATCGAGATCCTGGAAGCCGTGGCGCACGGCAACCTGTGCGCCGGCGTCGTCCGGTACGAGCTGGCGCAGCTGTACGACCTGACCGGAAGGCACGTCGAGGCGCTGTTGCTGCACGCCACCAACCGGGAGCAGTATCCGCGCTTCTACCGCGGGCGCTACCGCCTCGCCATGTCCCTGGAGATGCTCACGAACCCGGATTCCGGGCTCGCGGAGACCGACCCGGCCACGCTGAAGGACGTGCTGCGGATCCTCGACCTGTGCAGCCCGGCCACCGTAGACGCCAACCGGGCCGGCGGCGGCCAGACCGGCCTGCCGGGCGGCCTGGAACCCCGCCTGCTAGCTGCCGCATGGCAGGAACTGCAAGAGATCGAGCGCTACCTGACGTGGCGGCACATCATCTGGGGCGCGTTCCGGCACCGGAACGAACGCTCGGTCCTCAAACCGTACCGGCAGCCACGGCACCGGCAGGCCTTCCACGACGGCGTGCGCGTCGCGCAGCTGCTCGTGGCCGTGCGCCAGGCGCAGCTGGCCGGAGTCGAGGACCTGAGCAGATTGCATCACGCCAAGACGATCGCCCGGATCACGGCGGCGATCTCCGGAGACACCAAAGACTTCGTCGAGGTGTGGCCTAAATTCCCGCCCAGAACGGTGAAGAACCAGCAGCCGGTCCCCGTGCGGCAGCGTACCCGTCTCCGGCCAGGGCAGTGCAGCACTCCTTCCTGGCCAGCCGCGTACAACCTGGCCTGCGCCTACGCGGCCCTCGCGGAAAAGGCGGACGCGAAGGGCCAGCCGCACCTGATCGAGAAAGTGGTCGGCAGCCTGGAGTTCACGGTCTCCAATCCCGAATGCGAGATGGAGCGGCCGTCGGAATGGATCGGCAACGACCCGGACTTCAGCCGGCTGTCCGGGGGACGAAATGACCGCTTCATGGAATTCCTCGATGACCAGTGGAAGCGAGACTACCCAGTCGGCGGTTAGCCGACCTAGGCCGCGTGGCGCTGGCGCAAGGTGACAGCGGAGAGCAGCGCGGCGCCTGCGAGCAGCGCGGCCGAAAGGTACAGCGCGTCGTGCAGTGCGCTGGTGAAGGCCGCGTAGCCCGCCCGGACAATCTGGTCCAGCGGGCTGTTTCCGGTCGGGCTGCCATGGCCGAGGGATATCGAACCCGTCTCTATCACCTGGAGCACGTATTGCTGGAGGGCGGCCGAGGCGCCCAGATGCGTCATGCGGCTGACCAGCCCCGACCGCAGCTCGGCATTGACGACGGCGCCGAGGATGGCGATGCCGGTGACCGCGCCGAACTCCCGGCTGGTATTCGTGGCCGATGCCGCCATCCCCGACCGGGCGGCGGGTACCGCCCCGAGCACTGACGAGGTGACCGGCACAACGCAGGTGCCGATGCCGATGCCGGCCAGTCCCAGCGCCGCGGTGAGCGGAAGGTAGGCCGGGTTCGGGTTGATCACCACGTTGGTCAACAGCAGGCCGGCAGCGAACAGCAGGCAACCGGTGACCAGCAGCCAGCGGGCGGCGGCCACGGTTGTCCACCTGCCTGCCAGCAGGGCCGCGATGATCATCATCACGGTCATCGGCAGGAACAGGCCCGCGATGCGGTACGCGGAGTAGCCGACAATCACGCCCAGGTACAGCGCGGTGAAGAAGAAGATCGCGAACGTGGCGAAGTAGGTACAGTACGCGACCACGTTGGGGGTGGTGAACCGGGGGACCCGCAGGTAACTCAGGTCAAGCAGCGGGAACGAGGCCCGGCGCTCCCACAGCACGAAGGCCGCACCAGCGGCGAGGGACACCGCGAACAGCGCCAGAACGCTGGGCGCGGTATAGCCGGCGCTCTCGCCGTTGATGATGGCGAAGATCAGGGCGGCGAGCGCACCACCGCCGAGGACGGTGCCTGGCACATCGACCCGGCCCGCTCGCGGGTCGGCGCTTTCGGGCAGGACCATGGCCGCTACGGCCAGCGCGGCCAGGCCGAACGTCACATCGAACCAGAAAATCCCGCGCCAGCTCCACGCCCCCACCAGCGCCCCGCCCAGGACCGGGCCGAGCGCGAGCGAGACCCCCGATACCGCGGCCCAGACCCCGAGCGCGCGGTTGCGGCTGCGTTCATCTGGATACAGTTGCCGGATCATCGACAAGGTGCCGGGTTCGCTCGCCGCCGCCCCCAGCCCCATGACCGACCGTGCCGCGATCAGGATCCCGATGCTGGGAGCGACCGCGGCCAGAGCGGCGCCGGCGCAGTAGACGCCCGCTCCGGCCAGCATGACCTTCTTACGGCCGAACTTGTCGCCCAGCATCCCGAAGACCAGCATGAAGCTGGCGAACGTCAGGGCATACGAGCCGACCACCCATTGCAGCGCGGAGACTCCGCCGTGCAGGTCCGACTGAATGCTGGCCAGCGCGACGCTGACGACCGTGTTGTCGAGGAAGGTCAGGAACAGCACCGTGCACAGGGAGGCGAGGGCCAGGGGGCGGCGCCGCGGCGCGAGCATGCCGGCGGGGGAGTGCGCGAGCGTGTCGGCCACCCCTTAGCTCCGGCAGACAGCTGGCAGCTGGGGGCTCCCCTTGGGGAACTCCAGGTAGGTCAGCCCGCAGAAGCTCGCGATGGCCACCTTCCAGACGCCGTCCAGGTAGACCGCGGTGCCCACCTGGTTCTTGAGCAACGGCGTGCCGAGCAGCAGGACCTCGTAATGCACCGCAGCCTGCGACGGTGACGTAATCATCACCGAACTGACCGTCGCGGTCGACCCGGCCGCGGCCTGCCCGAACGACGTCTTAGCCTGGGCTGCGACAAACGCGGCCACCTGCGGCCCGTCTTGCACCAAGGCGAGCCGGACCGGGATCGGCGCCTTGCCGTTGAAGACCGTCTTCCAGTTAGCCGTGATCGCGGCCACGGCCGCCGGGCCGGTGGTCGGTTCGGCCGCCGTGGTCGCGCTCGCGGCCGGCTTTGCCGAGGATTGATGGCTGCCGCCACCCCCGCAGGCAGCCAGGATCAGGCATCCCGCCGCCGCGGCCGATGCCTGACGCAGCCCCGGCCAGTGCAGGCTACGCATGGTCGCAGTGTCCCACACCCAAGGCCGCACGCGTACCGATACGGCATCCGGATGCGGACGCAGCCGGACCGTGAGTGGCGGTCAGCCGTGGTACCCGCCCCCGTGGCCGTGGACACCTGGCGGATGATGTGAGACGTCCGGCCCGGTCGGATGATTCAGCGAGCTGAGCGCGACAAGTCCAGCGGCTTGTGAAGAGGCCCCCGCCGGGGTGCGGGTTATGGTTTGCGTGCGATCCAGAGCATTTCCGCTGGCCAGCGGCGAGCCCAGTCGGGCGGGTCCGTCCCGGTGTAGCCGCTGTGGATTCCGGGATCGGGCCGCGGCTCGATGAGGTCGTCGATGGTGAGCCCGGCATCACGCAGGGTCCGGATCCAGCCGCCGTAGGTCAGCTGGTAGGTGGCTGCGCCGTGTTCTTCGGCGATGGCGTCCAGGCCGAAATAGTCGTGCCGGAGCCGTGTTGTCACCTGGTCGGCGTTGTCGTCATAGCAGGCCGTGAACCACGGGCTGGTGACGCTGAATACCAGGCGGCCGGGGCGGCGCAGGACGCGCGCGGCTTCCGGGACCGCCAGGCGGGGAGGCGCCCAGCTGAGCCCGCCGTGATCGCAGAACACCACGTCGAAGCTGGCGGCGGCGAACGGAAGCTGCTCAGCCGCGCCTTGCACCAGCGGGTAGCGGGTTGCTCCCATCGCCTGCACGGCCGCGGCGAGCTGGGCCTCGGACAGGTCGAATCCCACCACCACGGCGCCCTCGGCGGCCAGCGCCCGCGACCATTGGCCCGCGCCGCAGCCCAGCTCGAGGACCCGTTTGCCGCTGACGTCGCCCAGCGCGCGCAGTTGCGCATCGGGAATGGCGAACATGCCCCACAGCCGTGGTGCGGCACCGATCTGCGGATTGTGGTCATCTTGGTAGGCGCGGCTGGTCAAGTTCCAGTGCCGCCGGTTGTCTTGGATGCTGGCCATGGGATGACCCAACACCCGCGCGTCGGCACGGGCAACCGCGATAATGCGGCTGGCGGTCCATGGGGCGCGGGCATCGCGGTGCTGGTGTGCGGTCGCCTGCGGGCGGGATCCGGCCCGGGTGCGGCGGCCGGGGTCAGGTGCCCAGCGATACGGGCAGGTGCGCGGGTCCGCGCAGGTTGATCCGGCCGTTCCAGGTGACGGGGCCGTCGAGGGCGAGCCGGGGGAACCGGGCGGTCAGCCGGGAAAGGGCGATCGAGGCCTCGAGCCGGGCCAGCGACGCGCCCAGGCAGTGGTGCGGCCCGGCGCCGAACGAGACGTGCTGGCGTGCGGTCGTCCGGCCGAGCCGCAGTTCGGCGGCGTCGGGCCCCCAGAATCCCTCGTCCCGGTTGGCCGAGCCCAAGCTCGCCATGATGAAGGCCCCGGCGGGGATGGTGACGTCGCGGATGCGGACCGGTTCGGTGGTGATCCGCCTGCTCGCCTGTACCGGGCTGTCGTACCGCAGCAGTTCCTCCACGGCGCCGGCGATCAGGGCGGGATCATCTCTCAGCAGCGCGAGCTGGGCCGGATGGCGCAGCAGTGCCACGGTGCCGCCCGCGATCAGGTTGACCGTCGTCTCGTGCCCGGCGATGTACAGCAGCAGCGTCTGCGCGATCAGCTCCTCATCATCGAGCACGTCGCCGTCGTCCTCGGCGCCGATGAGGGCGGTCAGCAGGTCCCCGGCGGGATGCGCCCGCTTCCACGCGATCATGCTGGCCGCTATCTCGGTCAGCTCGCTATCGGCGGCCGCGATGGCCGCCGCGACCGCCGGATCGGCGACCGGCTCCAGCGAGCGGACCACCGTGCCGGTCAGCGCCCTGATGCGCTCGTGGTCGGCCGGCGGCGTGCCGAGCATCTCCGCGATCACGGCGAACGGCAACGGGAAGGCCAGGGCATCGACGAGGTCCACCCGGCCTTCCCGCTCCGCCGCATCCAGCATGCTGTCCACCAGGGCGGCGATGCGCGGCCGCAGCGCCTGCACAGCCCGGGGCGTAAAGGCCTTGGACACCAGCCGCCGCAGCCGGGTGTGATCCGGCGGGTCGCGGTCGAGCATGGACACGCCCCGAGGGCGGGCGGGCTCCTGGCCGTACATCTGCTCGCGCAACTCCAGGAACGGGCTCGCCGCGATGTTGCGGTCCTCCACCGACAGGCCCGCCCGCAGCAGCCAGGAAACATCGTCATAGCAGGACAGCAGCCAGAACCCGAACGGATGCTGATAGACCGGCGCCGCGGCGCGCAGCGCCGCGTACTGCGGGTAGGGATCGTCGGTGAAACCGGGCGCGAACGG
>Ga0070735_10001708_pt1 | contig 20643 bp, 12 predicted proteins | sample Coa_R1_FD_66443 | JGI IMG/M metagenome (GOLD analysis project Ga0070735, IMG submission 66443) | Surface soil microbial communities from Centralia Pennsylvania, which are recovering from an underground coalmine fire - Coalmine... | ecosystem: Environmental > Terrestrial > Soil > Unclassified ... | reverse complement strand
AATGCGACTCCGGATCTGGTCCAGGAATTCAAAGTGGAGACGAGCAATTATTCGGCTGAGTACGGGCGAGCGGCTGGGGGTGTATTCAATGTCGTGACGCGCTCGGGCACGAATGATTTTCACGGATCGCTGTACGAGTTCTTCCGCAACGACAAACTGAACGCCAACGATTTTTTCGCTAATCGCGGCGGTAATGCGCGTGCGCCGTTCAAGTACAACCAGTTCGGAGGGACGCTGGGCGGACCGGTACTTCTGCCAAAGATTTATAACGGCAAGAACCGGACATTCTTCTTCGTGAGCGTGGAAAAGGTGCGCTTCATTCAGGGTATGACATTTGTGGGCACGGAACCGACGCCGCAGCAACTCGCCGGGGATTTTTCGAACGCGCGCAATGCGTCCGGGCAATTGATTACGATCTACGATCCGGCTACGACTACTCCTAATGGTTCCGGCGGCTACACACGGTCGGCATTTCCTGGCAATATCATACCGGCGTCCCGCATCAATCCAGTATCGCTGGCCATTTCCAAGTACATTCCAGCGCCTAATCAGGCAGGCGCCCTATTTACCGGTGTAGGCAATTACTCGCGCGTGGATGCCAACCGGATCAACAAGGACACGGTGAGCTACAAGGTGGACCATTACTTCACCGAAAATAACCGATTCTTTGCGCGGTACTCGGCAGACGATACGCCAGATGTCCGCGCGGCCGCTTACGGTGTCGATAATCCCGCGTCGCCCTCGGCGGGCCCACAGATCTTCGGCCGGCGAAATTCGGTGGTGGAAGACACGCAAACGTTTTCGCCCACCTGGCTGGCCACCATCCGGTATTCGCTAACCCGGCTATCAAATTTCCGCACGCCATTCAGCAATGGTTTCGATATCACGAAACTGGGGCTTCCGTCGTCATTGGCGGCGCAATTATTTCCGCACGCATTTCCCGACGTCACCATTACCGGTGAAAGCATCACAGGTTCCATCCCCAATATCATCACCGGAGGACTGCTGGGCGCGACGGATCAGATCACATTGGGGAATACTGTCCACGCACTGCAAGGCACAACGACCAAGGAATGGGGCAACCACGAATTTAAAATGGGCGGTGAGTTCAGGGTCATCCAACTCAACAACCAGCAGACCGGAGCGAATTCGCCGGTCTTTAATTTCACACCGGCATGGACGCAGGGACCGAATCCCACAACCGCCAGCGCAATTTCCGGCTTGGGCGTGGCCACGTTTCTGCTCGGGATTCCCACCGGCACGGCGCAACCGGTGCCCGCGATCGCCTTGACTGGCAAGTATTATGGGCTGTTCGTGCAGGACAGCTTCAAGATCACGCCGCGTTTTACGTTGAATTACGGGCTCCGCTGGGAATACAGCACGCCGCGAACGGATCGCTTCAACGAGTTAACGAACTTCGATTATTCGGCCGTACCGCCCATCAACGCACCAGGACTGAATCTGCATGGAGCGCTCTCATTCGTGGGGGTGAATGGCGTGCCGCGATATCAATCGAATCCGGACAGGAATAACATCGCTCCACGGCTTGGTTTTGCCTATCGGCTCGGTGACAAGACTGTGATCCGCGGCGGCGCGGGCATTTTTTATGCCGACAACTGGGGTGTAGGCACCGGCTCGGCGGCTTTCGGTTCGGCCGGTTTCGTCGCCAACACCTCGATTGTGACCAGCCTGGATGGGGTTACCCCTATTGTCTCGATGAGCAATCCGTTTCCGAACGGATTGGTGCAGCCGACCGGATCCAAACTCGGACCAGCCACCCTGCTGGGCCAGACAATCGATTTTTACGACCGCGGCAACGCCACGCCATATAGCGGATCCTGGACCCTTAATATCCAGCGCCAGCTTCCCAAAAGCATTCTGCTGGAGGTGGGCTATACGGGCAGCCGGGGCCTGAAGTTCCCATTCGGCGTCCAATTGAACCAGATCCCGGATGCGGACCTGGCGCTCGGAAATGCGCTGCGCAACCAGGTGGCAAACCCGTTTTATGGGCAGATTTCAGGCGGTATCCTATCCTCGCCGACGGTCGGTTATGCGCAACTGCTGCGGCCCTATCCGCAATTTGACACGGTCACCAGCGACTTGGCGAATCTGGCAAACTCCACTTATCACGCTTTAGAAGTGAAGATCGAGAAACGGTATTCGCATGGCCTGACGATTATGGGTTCTTACACATACTCAAAAGATATAGATCTCAACATTGGTACATTTAGCGGCGACAGTATTAGCGCCGGTGTAATTCAGGATTACAACAACCTGAAAGGCGAATATGCGCCTTCCGCGCTGGACCAGACCCATCGCATTATTGCGAATGCCGTTTACGAGCTGCCCTTCTTCAAGAGTCGTCACGGCTTCACCGGGCGCGCCTTGGGCGGATGGGAAGTGGGTGCGATTCTGAGCATGTTCAGCGGCAGCCCGCTGGGAATTTCGGAGGCCACCAGCACGACATTCGCGCAAGGCGGCAACCAGCGTCCAAACTGGACCGGGGTCAGCGCCAAGCTCAGTAATCCCACTGTGGACCAGTGGTTCGACACGTCGCAATTCACGCTGGCCGCTCCTTACACGTTCGGAAATGTGGCTCGTACGCTCAGCGGTTTGCGCAGCGATAGGTTGCAGCAAATCGACATGACGCTGAGCAAGACCACCACCATCCGCGAGCGGCTGGACCTGCAATTCCGGGCCGAGTGCTTCAACGTGACAAACACGCCGCAATTCTCGCCACCCAATACGGCACTCGGAGGCGCGGGTTTCGGGGCGATCAGCTCGCAAAACAATCAACCGCGCATTGTCCAGTTGGCGTTGAAGCTGTTGTTTTGATGGTGAGCGCGATATAATGGCTCTTCCCCCCGAGTATCGTGTCAGGAGCCTACCTATGGACGAAAAAGAACGAAGCCGTGTATTGAGCGCAACCTTGGGTCAGATTGAGAAGCAGTTTGGAAAGGGCTCCATCGTACGGCTGGGCTCGCGCGAGGCGGTGGTGCCGGTCTCGGCCATTTCCACCGGCTCCATCTCAGTCGATTACGCGCTCGGTGTTGGCGGCTTCCCGCGCGGGCGTATTAACGAAATCTACGGCCCGGAGTCGTCGGGCAAAACGACGATAGCATTGCAGGTGATCGCCGAGGCGCAGAAGAGCGGCGGCATGGCTGCGTTTATCGATGTGGAGCACGCGCTGGATCCGATCTATGCGCGGAAGATCGGTGTCGATGTGGATAACCTTCTGGTATCGCAACCCGATTACGCCGAGCAGGCACTCGAAATCACCAGTGCGCTGATCACATCGGGTTCCATCGATGTGGTGGTGGTCGACTCCGTCGCAGCTCTCGTTCCCAAAGCGGAGCTTGATGGTGAAATGGGCGATGCGTTCGTCGGCGTACAGGCCCGCTTGATGTCACAGGCCATGCGTAAGCTCACAGGCATGGTCTCGAAATCGAATACCTGCCTCATCTTTATCAACCAGATTCGCGAGAAGATCGGTGTTATGTTCGGAAGTCCCGAAACCACCAGCGGAGGCCGCGCACTGAAATTTTACTCCTCAGTGCGTGCCGATATCCGCCGCATCGCTGCTATTAAGGATGGGGACGTCGTCACCGGTAATCGCACCAAGTTGAAGGTGGTGAAGAATAAGCTGGCTCCGCCGTTCCGTGAGGCCGAGTTCGACATTATTTACGGTGAGGGCATCTCAAAAGAAGGCGATCTCATCGATTTGGGCGTCGCCAATAACGTCGTTGAGAAGAGCGGCTCCTGGTACGGCTACAAGGGTGAGCGGATTGGACAGGGGCGCGAAAACGCGCGCCAGTTCCTGAAGGATAATCCGGATGCCAAAGCGAAAGTCGATGCAGAGTTGCGGCAGATTCTCGGGCTGGTAAAGATTGCTCAGGAAGCAGCGGCAGAGCCCGTTCCTCCTCCCGTACCCGAACCCGTTCGAGCGGCTGCGCGCAGGTAAGCCCACAAAGGCGCGGGTGCACCTCGTTGCAGTCCAGTAAAGCCGCCCCGGGCGTTTACTTCGAATTTACTGGCCCACTACCTGCCGGATCAGGCGGAGTGTGTTGCCGCCCATGATCTTCTTCACATCCTCATCGCGGTAGCCTTTCTTCAGTAACGCGGCGGCAAGATACGTCATCTTGGAAATATCCTCCAGCCCTCGCGGCGGCGCAACAATGCCATCGAAATCGCTGCCGATTCCTACATGATCGATGCCGGCCACTTTTACGGCATGATCGATCTGCGCCACAGCATCGTCGATTGTGGCAAACGGTTTCACGGATTGCTCCAAATCGCGCCGGTACTCAGTGGCCGCATAATCGTCCAGCGCCTTTCCGGTCAGGTCTGGCGCCTGAAAGGAAATGGCATTGATGCTCTTCTTCAACAGTTCGGCGTCTTTCGGATTCAGAAATCCTTCCCCGAAATTAATTCCAATCACACCGCCATTCTTTGCAAGCGCCCGCAGCATATCATCGGTAACGTTTCGGGCTACATCCGACAGAGCGCGGCAGGAGGAGTGCGACACCAGAACTGGCTTTGTGCTGACGGCCAAGGCATCGTAGAAAGTCTTGTCGGAAACGTGTGAGACGTCCACGATCATTCCAATGCGGTTCATTTCGCGGACCACCTGCTTTCCGAATTCCGTGAGTCCGTTATGCACCGGTTTATCGGTGGAGGAGTCCGCCCAGTCGTTATTGCGGAAATGGCTCAATGTCATGGAGAGAATCCCGATGCGGCGATACTCGCGCAGCACCGCCAGATCGTCGTCGATCTGATGGCCGCCCTCAGCGGATAGAACGGCTGCGATTTTGCCCGCGCGCGCGATCCGCTCAATTGCAGCAGCGCTGGTCGCAAGCTCGATCTGGTCCGGATACCGGTCGAGAACCTGCTGCATCACATCGCGCAGGTCGAGAGTGCGGCGCACGGCTTCTGCGCCTTTGAAATACGTCGGAACCCACAGCGCAAAGAATGGCGCGCGCACGCCTCCTTCCCGCAAGCGCGGCAGATCCGCGTGGCCTTGGTTCGATCGCTTTCCGATATCCACTTTGCCAATCAGCACTCGCTGCAGCGTATCGATGTGGCTGTCGATTCCGATGTATTGCTTCGACAGCTTTCGCGCTCGCGCCAGATAATCCTCCTGCGCCATCGCCGGAAGCGCAGCCAGTACTGAGAGCAGACAAATCCATTTCCGCATGTCCCTTACTATGCCAGTATTCGGCTCTTAAGTAATAGCCGCGCAACCAAGGCGGGCGGCAGTTTTTCTTCGGCGATGAGGCGGCCGCCCGCCTCGGTGCGGCTAGCAAGGTAAAATGCGTGCGAATGAGAATTATTGCCGCTTTCGTTTTTACGGCTACGGTTTTCGCCCAATCGGGCCCAATCACCGTTGACGACACAGTCGCGATTCCATCGATCGGTGAGGTGCGTGCTTCACCGGATGGCAACTCCGCTGTGTTCACTGTATCGACTAGTGATGCCGCAACGAACACCACGACCACGCGCCTGCTGAAGCTGCCGGTTTCTGGCGGCAAATCGGCAGAAATCAGAAACGCCCCGGACGATCCGCACGACATCCATTGGTCGCCCGATGGAAAGCAGATCGCCTTCATCGGCAGCCGCGACGGCCAGAGTGCCGTGTGGGTGCTGAACGTATCCTCCGGCAAGTTGCGGCGGGTCTCAAAATACGACCGGTCAAACTCGTTTCTCTCAAAAGCGGGCAGCATGCTCGCGTGGTCGCCCGATGGGAAGCAGATCGCCTTTGCGGGGACCACCGAACCCGAACCTCCGGTACCGGACCCGCGCATTGTTACGCGCATCCAATACAAGACCCGGACGGGTTTCTCCGATAATCGCCGCACGCACATCTATGTTGTCCGGGCCAGCGGCGGAGAACCCCGCCAGCTTACTTCTGGCGATACCGACGAGCACTCAATCGATTGGAGCAGCCCCGGCACTGAGATCGTTTTTCTTTCAAACCACGAGCCCGACCCGGACGCGAAACTCAACTACGACATCTTTGCCGTCAACGTTTCGACCGCAGCCGTTCGGCAGCTTACTCATACGCCTGGAGTCGAATTCGATCCGGCCGTTTCACCCGATGGACACTGGATTACATACGTTGCGACCACCCGGGCGATCACAACCATCGACAGCATTGCTGAAGATGCGCACGTTTGGGTTATCCCGATTACAGGCGGCACGGGCCGTGAGCTGAACGCCGCACTCGATCGCCGCAGTTTCGCGCCGTTATGGATGCCGGATTCCCAAGCCATTCTCTATACTGCGGCCGATCGCGGCAAGTTGGCGCTGTACCGGATTCCGCGTAGCGGCGGTGATTCCACTCCTGTTTTCAATCTCGACGCACAGGTCTCAGCTTTCACCGTTGGAGCGGGGGGAGCCATCTTGGGCGCAGTCACAGACGCCATCAGGCCACCCGAAATCTTCCGTCTCGATACGAGTACTCCACAACAGTTGACCCACATCAATACGACCGCGTGGCGGGTATCGAAACCCGAGACCATCTCGTTCCAAAGCTTCGACGGCACATCTGTTGAGGGCTGGTTTTTTCCTCCACTCGCCTCCAGCGGGCACGATCCAATGATCCTGTCGATTCACGGCGGCCCGCACGAGGGCATGTATGGATATCGTTTTTTTCCGGCTATTCAGCTCGATGCTGCGCGCGGCTACGCGACCCTTGCTATCAATCCGCGCGGCACCACCGGCTATGGCCAGAAGTTCACGGATGGGTGCGTCAATAATTGGGGTGGCGGCGACTATAAGGACCTAATGGCTGGCGTCGATTACGTTCTGAAAACGCATCCGAATATCGATTCCGGCCGTCTCGGCGTTACGGGCGGCAGCTACGGCGGATTCATGACTAACTGGATCGTCACTCAGACCAACCGTTTCAAAACCGCTGTTGCGGTCTCCAGCCTGTCAGACCTGATCAGCTTCTATGGGACCTCGCTTTATCAGGACCTGATCCAAGCCGATTTCGGCGGATTTCCATGGGATGACGATCGCTATGCGCTGCTGTGGAAGTGGTCGCCGCTCGCTTACGTGAAAAACGTCACCACGCCAACTCTGTTCATTCACGGCGAGCAGGATAACGATGTGCCCGTTACCCAAGCGGAAGAAATGTACATGGCCCTCCGGCGGCGCGGCATCACAGCGGAGTTTGCGCGCTATCCACGCGAAGGCCATGGCTTCCACGAACCGAAGCATCGTGCCGACGCGACAGAGCGCACTCTCAAGTGGATGGATCGATTTCTGAAGAAATAGGCGTACCGCCGGACGCTCCACGGCAACGCGATCGGGACAGCTTCTGACCATGCGTGGTTGTTTGGCCAGGTACTAAGAGTTTCAATTATAGAATGGACCTGTTCAGCGAAGTAGCTCTGGGTGTAAAATGCTTCTCACGGCTCGGAGGATAACGCTGGCTCCAGTCCATTACACTTTCTGTGCAATCGGAGGCTTATGATGGTCAAAGTTTGGTTGATACCTGTATTGTGTACCGCGGCTTTTGGGGGCACGATTGTCGTGCCAAATGCGGAAACGAGTACTCCCGGAAACGGGAGCGGCCCCCCTAATGCTGGTCCCGGCATCTATCAAGAGTTGTTTGGGGCGGGGCAGTTCGCGAGCGTGAGTCAAATAGACATCACGGGAGTCTCGTTCCGGGCAGCACCTGGCGCGGGAGCACTCGACTTCACGCTCGGAACCCTGAACTTATATCTTTCGACCAGCCCTAATTATCCGAACTCGACGAGCGGACCACTGATGAGTTCGACTTTCGCAAACAACATCGGGCCGGATAATACGCTTGTGTTTTCCGGAACAGCCACCTTGAGCGCTCCAGGATGCAGCGGGCCGGGTGCGTGCCCCTTCGGCCCGGCTATTGATTTCGCAACTCCGTTCGACTATAACCCGGCGAACGGGAGGCTTCTTTTTGACGCCGTTTTCACGGACCTTACGCCTGTGAGCGGCGAGGTTGATGCCGAAGGCTTCAACCCGCCAGGCGGCTCCGTCGCGCAGGTTGTCGAATTCGGGAGCACCACCGCGACCACAGGCTCCTTCGATTACGGAGGGGATATTGCCGAATTCACGTTCACTTCCGTTCCCGAGCCCGCTTCCTGGACGATGATGGCCGGCGCGGCCGCTCTGCTCTGGCTGGGCCGCAGGCGGCGATCAGGCTGGCTGCCTGGCGCACAAACCGGAAAGTGACCCATTCCCGTTACTTGGGCAGGCGGGGCAGAATCGACAGAGCGCGCTTTTGCATTTCAGCGGCTCCAGCCAAGTCGCCTGAACGCTTGTACAGCGCCGCTAATCGAAGAAGCACGTCGACTTGTTCCGGATCCTGCTCCAGTGAGAGCCGGTAAAACTCCGCCGCCTCGGTAATCTTCGACGCCGCTTCCAATGCCTCGGCGACCTTCGCATATAAGAGCGGATCTTTCGGCCGCTCTTCCGCCGCCGCTCTTAGACTAGGCCAAGCCTTCTCGAGAAGCCGGGCGTCGTGGTGATTTTCAGCAGCTTCCGCCCAGGCGATGCCAAGGTTGCGACTATCGCCAAGGTTGCGACTGTCGAGGTTGTGACCTGACGCCGGATAATAGGAAATCAGAGATTCGGGTACGTGGCCGCCAGATACATAGGGCATAGGGCGGCGCCGGATCGAGTGATCCGTAAAAACCGTGTGGCCCCCGTCGTAGGCCTTCGCCTTGGGCATATGGCAGGCGATGCAATCCGTCTGCCCGGACCGGGATGCCGGGCAGACCTGAGGCGCATGGCAGCCGAGACACTTGTCCCGATAGCTGACTGGCTGACCATGCGGATTGTGGCATGTGCCACACCAGAGTTTCCCACCGGATACCTGGCGGCAGCGGCTTCTCGCAAGCGCTTCGGCATGGCTGTTCACCCGAATACCGGCGGTCCGGCCGCCTGCGATAAAGACGGCAACGTAATCTGAGAGGCGCTGGCCGGCCCGGAAATCCGCAAGCCGTCGGCCGCGTTGCGGAATTCTCGCTTCTCCCGCCAGATGACACTGTTCGCAGACGGCGTCCCTTTCAGCGAACGGAAGCTTTCGCGGATTCACAATATTTCCGGCTTGCGGGTGGGCGAGATGCGCCGTGACATCGCCATGGCAGCGCTCGCAGGAAATTCCGTTGAGAAAAGCAAGGTCCGCGAAACGATTGAGCGTTTTGGGAAGAGCCGTAGCGCCGCTGCTGTGGCAGAAAACGCAATCTGACGTAATGGGGCGGTTCAAGTCCGGTTCGCGATCGCCTTCGTATCCGGGTGCCATGTCCCACAGGCGGCGGTTGGCATAGTAACCCACGGGCGCTTGATAGAGATAACCATTTTCGACAAAGCCGTAACTACGGCCCATGCGCCGCGACCCGATAAAAAAGTCCAATGTCTGCCGATGACCATTCCATTCCAGCTCCAGGTGGTTTTCGTGCCGGACGATCCGGAAGTGCGTCCCGGAAGGCGCATGAAAAACTTCACCGGGCGGTTCGCTCGCGGCATCCACCACACCGCTGGTCCGGGCCATTGGGCTGATCGAATAGCGAGCCACAATATCCGAGTGGCACCGGCCGCAGACAAGGAACGGCAATACCGCGAGTAGCATGCGCTATGACCTAGCCTCTTGATCCACCAGCTTACCGCGACCGTGCGCAGTAAAGCGGATCGAACCGGCGCTTCCTCGCCGCTCGCCGTAGCAAGCGTCGCTGTGTCTAAAAAGTGAATCGCAACTGAAGTTCGATACGCCGGTTGTTAGCTGGATTGTTGAAGGCGCCGTACCCGCCGGCGATCGAGTTGGATTCTCCGAAAAGAGGCGAAGTAACATTGCCCACAATCGGCCCAGGGTTAACGTGATTCAGCAAGTTGCGCGCCGAGATGGATAAGGTGAGATTGTAGCGGCGATTGGTGGAGCTAGGTCCGAAAATACTGTGGAAACCGCCGCCTGTGCTATAAGCGCCTCCACCACCGCCGTGATGGCCCCCGGAACTACTGGGACTGGCGCCGCCACCACCATTCTCCGGGCCGAATCCGAACGTCTTCGAAAGACGCATATTAACCGTAATGGAGCCAGGCCCACGTCCGAAGTTGCGGGGTAGAATCGCCTCGTCAGGGGACGGGTTCGGATCCAGCAGCCCGTAGGGAGTCATAACCAGACCCGGCTTCGCAAGATCCGCCGCAGTCGTGGGAATTCCAGGACGGCCAGTCACTTCCGTATCGCCATACAAGTCATGCCCCACCGTGATGTCATAAGGCGCTCCGGATTGCACAATGATGTATGGACTCAGCCGCAGATTCCATCGTGAATTGATGGAGCCGCCAAAAAAGGCCCGATTCCGGATGTCGGTGATCGCCGGCCCATATTCCCCGCTGTAATTGTACGGATTCGAAGGCAACGTGCCGAGGCCGTCCGTATTGCTCCGCGCGTAGTTCAAAGTGTAAAACCCAAACAGCGTAATGTTCTGGTTCATTCGGGAGTTCACGTTAACGATCATCTGGTTCTGGTTATACAGTCCCGACGATTGCATCAACATGATCGGATCTGTGGTGCCGTATGGAAAGACTCCACTGTTTGGCACCGACGGTATGTAGGTGCCCGGCAGAGGGGCATTGATGTCATTCGTGCGCAGTTGGTAGAGTCCGTGCGAATTCGAGTACGTCACTGACAATGTAGTTCGCGCCGGCAACTGCTTCTCGATGCTGATAGCCGATTGCAGGAGTTCTGGAGCGTGCAGATGCGAATCGATCTCTTGAATGGAGGAGCGGGTTGCCTGCACGTTACCCAGAGAAGCGATGGAGGGGACCGTGGGGAAGAAGTCGGGATTGTTGATGATGTATTGCTGTTGAACAATTCCGTTGTAACGTTCCGCGGTCAGCACGTTACCCATGCTGAAGCGGTCGTAGAATATTCCGAATCCGCCGCGAATGACGAAGGCCGGATGCAGGCTCATTTTACTTGCGCCCGGCGCCCAGGCGAATCCGAGGCGCGGCGCAATATCGCTATAATTATGGATGTTCGTTTGGGTTTCATAGCGCATGCCGAGGCTCAGCGTAACGTTCGGCCGTACTCGCCAGTCGTCGCCTACGAATCCCGCCACGTCGAACTGATTCACGCCCAGCGTAGGATTGCCGGCGGTGATGCTGAACTGCGTGGCGCCCCCACCCAAAGCACGGATCTGTTCTGGCGTGTAGCCTAACTGCTGGAACTGCAGCGTCCGCTGGTATTGCTCGATCGAGGTAATTTGCGTCAGCACCGGATTGCCATCCGGTCCGATGATCGGCTGATTATTTGGATCCAACTCCGGAGCCAGCCCGCCGCCAAACGTAAACGTTCCACCAAAATTCAGCGGTGATGTATTATTGTCGGTTTCCCCACGCATGCGCACACCAAATTTCCAGCTGTGCGCGCCTTTCATCATCGATACGTAATTCTGTAGCTCGTAATAGTTCTGGGTATCGAAGGATCGGCCCACTTGGGACCCTCCTCCGTTGAAAGATCCCAATACCAAAATCGCAGGGGTAAGATTGGCGGCTATCTGACTCACATCGGTGCGGTAGTATTCGAATCGCGTTTCGTCAACCGTTGTTCCCATCACGTGGGTCTCCGTGGCTTGCACCGTGTGATCCGTGTTCAAGCTGTTGGATGCGCGCGAGGGCAGATTAAAAGTGCCAATTCCGGAGTTGTGGATGTCGCTGCGTGTATAGCCATAGCGCAGCATCAAAGTATCGTTCGCCCCGAGTTGATAATCCACCCTGGGGCTTACGCGGGTGCGCTGATAAGGTGTTGTCCCAACCGATTTATCCGGAATAATCGCCAGGCTCTGCGGATCCAGTGTAACAGCGTCGATAACTGCGCCATTCGTGATAGAGCGCTGCTCGACATCAAGAAAGAAAGAAGTTTTCTTACTGAGCGGACCGCTCAGGCTTCCGCCGTACTCCTTCTGCTCGAAGGGAGCCTTCTGTCCGGCATACGGATTGCGGGAATTCCAGACATCGTTGCCGTAATCGAAGAACAACTGGCCGCGAAATTTGTCCGAGCCTGGCTTAGTGAAGATTTCGATGCGGCCATAGCCAAGCTTGGAGTATTCCGGCGAAAATGGATTCTGGTTGATGCGGATCTCGCGGATGGAGTCCTTGGATGGAAGCGTGCCGTTGCTGAATCCATCGATCATGATCTCGCCGCCGCCGGGACCGGATGATGGCCCGGCCAGTGCCTGCAAATCCTGCTGTAGATCGTCCGGGTCGTCGGAAAGAGACTGCAAATCGTTACCGCTTAATACCAGAGCGCCGGCATTGTTGGATGGCTCAGTCGACAACAACGGCGTCGAATTACTTTGTACCGTGACCTGCTGCACGACCTCCGAAACTTTCAACTGCAGATTCAGTTTTTGCGTGCCCCCGGTTAGATTGATCTTAATTGGTTGCGGCTGTGTGAGATCTGGAGCGGAAGCGACCACGGTGTACTCGCCGACCGGAAGCCCGGTGAAGCTATAAGAACCATTTGAGGTAACGGTGGCTGTCTTCACCAATCCACGCGGCCCCGAGAGTGTAACTTTGGCCCCCGGAATGATCGCGCCGGATTCGTCGGTAACTTGTCCGTTCAAAATAGCCGTCTGCGCCTGGAGAGAAAAAGCAAGCGCGAAAGTGATTAAGAGTGTGCAGGCAAACTTCATAGCATATTCATCGTTGGATAATCAATACTGCCGGGACATGATTCTCCACCCGGCTACTCGTGGAACTATTGAAACGACGCCAAAGCTTGTGGCATGGTTACTACTTAGCCCTCCATTAGCGCTATAATCGCTAGGTACTTTGTAGCCGCACAGAGGCGGGCGGCCGCCTCATTCCGGAAAAATAACTGCCGCCCGCCTTCGTTGTGCGGCTGTTACTTTGAAGCTGGATTGAAGCAGCCTGACCAACTCACCGTCCCCAACTGCCCTGCTCGATTTCCGAAATATATCGGTGCTGCGCGGCACAAAATTGGCTCTCGATCGAATCACGTTGTGCATTCAACCGGGCGAGCACGTGGCCATCCTGGGACCCAACGGCTGCGGAAAATCCACCTTCATTAAAACTATCACGCGTGAATGCTATCCATTGAGCGAAGATGGGTCGGCGCTTTCGATTCTCGGCCGGGATCGCTGGAACATTTTCGAGCTGCGCGCGATGCTCGGGATCGTTTCGGCCGACCTGATGGCTGCTTGCACACGCGACATCACTGGGATTGAGGTGGTGATTTCCGGTTTCTTCAGCAGTATCGGTGTGTGGCCGAATCACGAGGTGACGCCGGAAATGCGGAAACGCGCACAGCATACGCTGGAACGGCTGGAGGTATCGCATCTAGCCGATCGTCCGATGACAGCGATGTCTTCCGGCGAAGCGCGCCGCGTGCTGATCGGCCGCGCGCTGGTTCACAACCCTGTAACACTGCTGCTCGATGAGCCCTCCACAAGTCTCGACATCCGCGCGCAGCAGGAATTGAGTTTGCTGTTGGGCCGTCTGGCGCGCGAGGGCGTCGGGATTCTGCTGGTGACCCATCATCTTTCCGACATTATCCCCGGCATCGAACGAGTCGTCTTACTGCGGGACGGACGCATCATGGCCGATGGACCCAAGTGTGAGATCCTGACCGAAGAAAACCTACGCGACTTGTTCCGCACTCCGGTCTCACTCGCGCGCCGCGACGGTCATTATCACCTCTGGTAGGTCGTGGGTCGGGTTGGAGCGGAAGGCAGAGCCGGATTCCTTCGCGCCCTTTCAGCCAGTCCGGTAAACACTGCGCGACAAGGCGCGGTTAATCTCTACAACGGTGCGGCGAACGCCCAATTTCCGAATGCGGATAGTTTCCGAGAACCCCACAGGACGGCTGCACTCGGCGGGATTCTTTCCTGATCGCGTATGAACGAGCTAGAAAGGACAATCAAATTTCTCGAGTCACTCAGGAGCCGCGGAAATTATAAAGCTGAAATTATAAAAGGGACAGCGAGCGATCCGCCTGCGGCGAACCCATAACCTACTCGAATCTTAATGCCTCGGTCGGGTTTACACCCGAGGCGCGATGGGCAGGAATGAGTGCAGCGGCCCCTGCCGTCGAACAGAGGATCATAATGGCGATTGCGATTGCGACCGGGTCCGAGGCTTTGACGTCGTAGAGTTGCGATTGTACAAGCCGGCCCAAAGTCCAGGCGAAAGGTAGGCCGATTGCTACTCCCGAAAAGATCATCGCCAGCGCATCGCGAAGCACCAGCCAAATTGTAGACCAGCGCCGGGCTCCCAGCGCCAACCTGATCCCGATCTCGCGCGTACGTTGCGTCACGACAAAGGACATGACGCCATACAGGCCAACAAGCGAAAGCAGCAGCGCGAGCATCCCGAAGCCGCCGGACAGGGTCGCCAGTATGTGCTCTGTGTTCAAGGATCGATCCACCTGTTCGTCCAAGGTGCGGAGATTCGTCATTGTCAATACTGGGTTGACGCCGCGGACGATCGCGCGAAGCGACTGGAATGAGGATTCTGCTCTTCCATGAACTCGCACGTAGAAGGTGGCTGCGCCTTGTCCTTTGAACGGGAAATAGGCCTGCTCCGATTCCTCGCGAATCCCGCGATAACTGAAGTTCGACACAACACCGACAATTTCGGTGTTCGGCGTAGCATCCGGCCCCGAACCCTGGCAGATGCGCACCCCCAAAGGGTTCCGCCCTCTTAGGTAACGGTTCACGAATGCTTCGTTCACGATCGCCGACCGCGCGTCTCGTTCGCCGGGCGGGCCGATATCGCGTTTATCGAAGTTTCGTCCAGCCATGATTTTGATGCCCATGGTTGAGAAGAATCCCGGTGTAACGGCGTTCAGATTCACATCACGGTCCGTCGAAAATCTCTTGTCCGCCCGGATGGTCATTGGATTGTTCCAGCTCCCGCCGGTTAATAGCGGGAACCGAGCTACCGCCGAAGCCTGAACGACCGGTGAGTACCCAATTGCTTTATCGATGCGACGAACCAGGCGGTTTCCTTCTTCTTCCGAATATCCGCTTCGCTGGCAATCGATTCCGAATGAGACAAGGCTTGCAGTCGGGAATCCCGGCCCTTTCGCCAGCAACGCATCCAGTGTCCGAACAAACAAGGCGGCGCTCACAACTAGAGTCAAAGTCAGGGCGATCTGCGCGGTCACAATAACCTTCCGAAGCCGCAGGCCCCCGAATGCCGTGCCGCCTCGCTCCCGGAGCGACGATATCAAGGAGCGCCGTCCTGACTGCCAGGCCGGAGCAAGACCGCTCAAAACACCTGCCGTCACACTTGCAAGAAACGCGAAGAGCAAAAGGCGTGAGTCAACGCCTGCGTGCAAAGCAGTAGCGGCGTTGTCCCCCGGAAGGGACGCGATAAGAGCTTGCACAGCAATCGGAGCCGCTGCGATTCCAAGCGCGCCCCCCGCGAACGCGATCAGCAGGCTGTCGGCGAGAAGCTGCCGCCCCAGCCGCCCGCGCGAGGCGCCTAGCGCTAGCCTTGTGCCAATCTCACGATCACGGGCCGAGCCGCGCGCCAGAAACAGACCGGAGACATTTAAGCAGGCCAGCCCCAACAATACTGCCGTCACTGCGAATAACACCCACAACGGTTCGACCAGCCGCCGCCTCAAAGTGGAATGGCCCTGTGGCGCAGGAGTAAGCACGAGCGATGAATTGAGGAATCGTTGCCGGCGTTCGGCTGTGATTACGGGGAATCCTGCACGGCGAACATCCTCCTTTAGCATCGCTTTGAACCATGGTTGCAGTCCTGCCTGGGCTTCCCGCAACGTTATGGTTTGATTCAACCGGCCCAACACCTGCATCCAGCGGGTCCGGCGATCTTGGAGATTACTGAATCCTGGAATGACCTCTGTCGACATCGAGGCTGGAATCCAGAGTGATGGGACCTCCCCAACATCGATGCCATGGAAGGCCGCAGCTGCAACCCCGATGATGGTCAGCGGATGCCGGTTCACCAACACTTTCCGGCCAACCACATCTGCCGCACCTCCGAGCTGCGCTTTCCAAAAGTCGTAGGAGAGAATCGCCACCGGATTGGCATTCGGCCGGCGATCGTTGTCATTTGTGAGCACCTGCCCCAATGCTGGTCCTACTCCGAGCACTGAGAAGTAGTTACCGGAGATAACTTCCGCGGTCGCGGCGTGATAGTCACCGCCCGTTGAGAGATTGACAGTAGTGAGAGCGCGGCAGAACACGCCCTCGAAGAACTGCTTCTGCTGATCAAGATCGCGGCAGATGGGGTAAGACATGAGGTTCCAACTGCCGAACCCATTCGCGACCTGATCACCTTTCCAATCAATCAGGACAAGGCGGTCCGGTTGGCGTACCGGAAGCGCGTGCAGCAATATCTGGTCTACCAGGGAGTAGATGGCCGTCGTTGCTCCAATGCCGAGCATGAGCGACAGCACGGCCGTAATAGTGAACGCCGGTGTCCTGAGAAAAGAACGCATGGAGAAGCGGAGATCATATGTGAAATCCCGCATCCATCGGGTCAGCCAGATATCCCGCACTTCTTCTTGGATTTGCGCAATGCTTCCTAGTTCCATCGCGGCTTGCCGGCGAGCTTCTGCTCTTGACAGGCCGGATCTCTGAAGATCGACGATTCGCCGCTCGAGGTGGTAGCGCAGCTCGCGATCCAAGCCGCTGTCTAGCTTCTTGCGCCGGAACCAGTTCGCTAGTTGCCTCATGATCTGCCACCCTCATTGAAAATGAGCTGAACCGCTCCCGCCAAGCGCTCCCAATCGACCTTTTCGGCCGCGAGCTGTTTTCGTCCGGAAGCCGTCAATGAATAGAATTTTGCTTCCCGCCCCGTTTCCGATTGCTTCCATTCCGACTTAAGCCACTTCTTTTGCTCCAGCCGGTGCAGTGCAGGATAGAGAGAACCGTGATTGACCTGAACCACCGATTGCGAGACTTGCTGGAGTCTTTGAGCCATCCCGTAGCCATGTATCGGTTCAAGAGATGCGATCTGCAGAATCAACATGTCCAGTGTGCCTTGCGGAATCGGAAAACGCGATGAAGATGTCAATGTCTCAACCTTCGACCTCTCCAGTCTACGTTCTGATAGGTCGAAGGTCAATACATTTATCGGGCGATTACAAAACCAACCGTCCATCCGAAGGGCGTTTCCCTTTTCCGCCCCGAAAACTGCGTTAGCGAAAATGCCTGTTGTGGGATAGATCCGCCCTAACGGTCTAGTGTCTTACGACGCCGAAAAGTCCGGTCCCAAGCCACGCTCAAGCCAAACTGACCCACTGGCCTGTGGTAAGCTCGTGCCGCGACCGTGCGGAAACAAGCGCATCCGTTACGTTAGACTGAAAATCAATTTTTCCAGTACCACGCGATCGTCGGGACGCGGTTCCCGCAGCGCACGATCGGCGGTAGAAATTTTTTTCAGCGCCGTTTCCAGCTTTTCTTGCGGAAATGCAGCGACTGTCTGCTGCACTTGCTGCGCACGATCGGGCCACACGCGCACGCCGAGCTTTGAAAAGTGTGCCAGAATCTGCTGCGGTGTACGCAACCCGGCCTCGCGCGCTACCAGTGCCAGCCGGAATTGCGTGGCCAAAAAAGTTAGCGCCAGTGGCAGATATTCGCCATCCCGCACCAAGGTGTCCAGAATATCGAGTGAGCGCGCGCGGTCGCCGCGTCCCAACGCAGCCACCAGCGCGAACACTGTGCTGGCCCGCGCATTCAGGACCAGCGATACGATATCTTCCTCCGTCACCTTTCGCTCTCCCGCGTATAAGCTGAGTTTCTCGATCTCTGCCGCGATGCGGCTCGCATCCCCGCCGAGCACCTCTACCAGCAGCCCGATCTCAGCCACCCCGATATTGAGAGCCTTCTCGCGCGCGATTTCTCGCGCCACTGCGCGGGAAGCTTCCAGGCTATAAGGCCGGAATTCCACCTGCACAGGCACCGCGGCGTAAAACTTCTGGACTCGCTCCAGCCGGGCTTTGTCCTCGTCTTCAAACTCCCAACGGCTCGATTCCAGTACCAATACGGTGCCAGGAGTCGGATCGTGCACGTATCCGGAGAGTGCAGCGCTGCTGCCTTTCTCCTCGCCATCCTCGTCGCTGGATTCCGCCACTGCCCGGCCTCGGGGCAGAGCCGCTTCCGCACCGGACACCCAAATCACCCGCCGGGGCGCAAACAAAGAAAGCGCCCGCGCGTCGTCTAGCACCTCCGTCAGGTTTGTCTCCTCCAGGTCGTGCCGGATCAACCCCTCGGTGCGTTCCTCCGGATTCAATACAGTATGGATCAGAGCGCGGCGGCACTTCTGGCGTTGATAAGCCTCCGCGCCCAGGAAAAGACAGACTGGCGGCGGGCCGTTACGCTCCAAATACCGCAGAAATTGCTCCGGGGTGATTCCCGCAGTGGCCGCCGATCCTCTCACAAATTCTCCATCCCGGTCAAAAATTCGTCAGAATCGCAGTCACCACCGACTGCGCTGTGTCGCGGCACAGCCTGTCGATTGCCGCACCACTCTCGTCGAAGTACGCCCGCGGAGTGACGCTGATCTCATACTGCTGCCTCATATCGAAAGTCGGGCGCTCCCAAATCGTCTTTCCCGTGCGCCGGTCTATTAAGCTCACCTGCATCGTGACGATGAACTGCACCGCGGTGGCGCGGCCCGATTGTTCCAAAATGATCGGATAAGAAAAGAAGCGAATCACTGAGCCCCGGAGAATGGCATCGGCTTGATTCTGATCGGTCACGATCTGGTAGCGCGTGCGGGCGATGAACTCCCGTGAGATCGCCTCCGGCAGCCGGTCGGTGAGTTGATAATGCGTCGTCAGATTGGCAAAATGCGGGATGGCGATCGTCTGAATGCCCTTCGGGACCAGATCGGCATGGCCTGCGATTCGATAGCCGCAGCCGGCCAGGAGACAGGCAAGAGCACAAACGGGAGCTAGTGACGCGCGCATATCACAACAATTGCTTCGCCACTGCGACGGCGTTCTCCGCGGCTAGGCGCAGGTTATCCGCTACCAGCCAGAACCAGCAGGCCCGCGCGTGATTCCGGTCTGCGGCGATTATGCCGGCAATCAGCCCGCTTTGTCCGGCGGCGCCCACATTCGTCGGTGGTTCTTCATCCGCGCCACGCACTTCAACCTGCACTGACGCCAACGCTTCGGAGAGCGCCTGCACGCCGGGATTGTGCTCAAATTCCACCCACACTGAAAAGCTGTAACCGTGAAACACCGGCGCCTGCACCAGCCGCAGAGAAGGCATCGGTGCACACCCGCTGTGCGAGAGCAGAGTTGCCAGATGCCGGTCGATCCGGCCCTCAATCTCCTCCAGCGATTGCGGCGCATCCTCTCCGAACCGCGCCAGCAGGTTGAAACTCAACTGTGCATCGTACACCGCTTTCGGGAGCGGTTTGAACGACAGCAGGCTGGCGGTCTGCTTTTGCAATTCGTCGATTCCCGGCTGCCCGCGTTCGCTCGCGGGCTCAAACACGTGTGCTACCGAACGGGCGATAGCGTAGCGCTTGCTCAGCCGCTCGAAGAACATGGCCAGCGCGATCGCGGCGGGGTGCGCAATCACATGCAGCGGTCCCAATATGGGTGGTTGATCCGGCGGTTCGGCATCCGGAGCGCGTAGCCGCGCTTCCAGCTCGTCCTCGAGCGCGCCTGTCAAATCGATTAGGATCGGCCGGCCGCCAGTGGCCAGTTTCAACGCCATCCGGCTGGTTGCCGCCGGCCCGGTCAGAAATGTCACTTGCGCCGAAGCCAACCGCTCCGCATCCACCCGAACCGCGTCTGTGCTCTGTTCCGCCGGAATCCGGGCCTCGTCTTCGCCCGTCCCGATCAGGTGAATCTTGGGCGCCAGCGTGCTATCGGCAAACAGCTCGCGAATCTCCCGGCCCAGCAGCGTCTCGGCGCCCACCAGAGCCAGTACAGGTGGTTCGATGCGGTTATCCAATTTGATGCTCCGGTTGCCGGGGCGAATGCCGCATGCGCCGGCGCACGATCCCGCCCGCGCGGATGGCGATGCCGCTTCCTACATACGCCGACGCCATGGCGAGCAACATGGGCTGCGAAAAATTCCAGATCAGATAAATGAGCGCCCCCGCCAGAATTATTGTCAGTGGCGAGCGGGGGCGAGTCAGGTTTAGACCTTTGAAACTCGGATAACGCCATGTGCTCACCATCAGAAACGACAGAAGTCCCAGCAGCGCAATCCACAGGATCGAAAACAGCCACCATTGCAAGGGAGTGCAATCGCATGCGTACGCTACCGCGGCCACCATACCGGCCCCCGCTGGAATCGGCAGGCCGACGAAGTATTTCCGGTCTGGCCGGCCTGGATTTTTGGGGATCGGGTTTGTCTGCACGTTAAACCGTGCCAGCCGCGCAGCGCCGCATAGCAGGAATAGAAAGGCCACCAACACGCCGATGCGCATCAGTATATCCCGTGGGATATGGGTGAATATCGGCTGCACGAATTGCACGCCCCAGGCGAACGCCAGTACCGCCGGCGCGATGCCGAACGTGATCACGTCCGCCAGCGAATCCATCTCGCGGCCGAAATCGCTGACTGTATTCGTCAAACGTGCGATCCGGCCATCCAGCCCATCTAGAAACACGGCCCAACCGATCAACTTCGCCGC
>Ga0070735_10001706_pt1 | contig 20656 bp, 13 predicted proteins | sample Coa_R1_FD_66443 | JGI IMG/M metagenome (GOLD analysis project Ga0070735, IMG submission 66443) | Surface soil microbial communities from Centralia Pennsylvania, which are recovering from an underground coalmine fire - Coalmine... | ecosystem: Environmental > Terrestrial > Soil > Unclassified ... | reverse complement strand
GAACGTAGAACTCTTTCATGTCCTCGGCCGTTGCCCGGAACTGCTTGTCGGCCTGCACGTAGACACGATACGAACGATTGTTGAAATCGAAATCGTTGACATACGCCGAGCCCATATAAATACCGAGCGTGTCGGTGATCTGAGAAAGCGGGACGTGCAGGCTCTTCGCCTTGTCGCGGTCGATCGTTACGACATACTGCGGATCGTTCGCCGTAAACGGTGTGTAGAGCTGCGAGAGGTCCTTTTGCTGGCTGCCCTGCTGAATCAGCGCGTGCGCGGTGCTGGCCAATTCATCGAGCTTGTGGGCGGCCTGGTCCTGCACTTCGAATTGGAATCCGCCGAACTCGCCAAGTCCTTGCACTGCGGGTGGAAGAGTCGGAAACACAATTGCACCGGAGATTCCAAAAAGCATGGGGCGGAGCCGGTTTAATACAGCCGCGGCCGCATGCTCGTCTCCTTTGCGTTGCGAATAGGGCCGCAGCGAAACGAACATCAGGCCCTGATTCGCCGCGGCCCCGGCGAAGCTGAAACCCGCGATGGAGAAAGTTCCTTCGGATTCGGGGATGTTTGTCGTTACGATTTTGGTGACTTGTTGTTCGATGGACTTCGTGTATTCGAGCGAGGCTCCTGACGGCGCCTGCACCACGATGATGAAGTATCCCTGGTCCTCATTCGGAACGAAGCCCGTCGGAACGTGCTTGAACACGAAATAGGTGAGTCCCAGTCCGACGAAGAAGAACAACGCCATCGGCAATCGGTAGTTGAGCAGGAATCGGAGCGTGCGCCGATACCCCGAGGTCGTGGCCCCGACAATTTTGTCTACTTCGCGAAACAGCCAGATCTTTCCGCCATGTTCCCGTCCCAGCAACAACGCTGAAAGCGCCGGAGTCAGCGTCAATGCGTTGAATGCGGAGATCGTGATCGAGAACGCGATGGTGAGCGCGAATTGCCGGAACAGAAGGCCCGTGGTACCCGGAAAGAACGCAACCGGCACAAACACCGCCACCAGAACCAGAGAAGTCGCGATGACTGCTCCGGTGACCTCACCCATCGCCTCTGACGCCGCCTTGTGCGCGTCTCTTTGGCCTTCCTGGATGTGGCGCTCAATGTTTTCAATCACTACGATTGCATCATCGACCACGAGTCCGGTGGCCAGCGTGATGCCGAACAGGGTCAACGTATTGATCGAGAAGCCGAGCAGCTTGACGAAGGCGAATGTTCCGATCAGCGATACGGGGATTGTGACAGCGGGAATCAGCGTGCTGCGCCAGTCTTCGAGGAAAACGAAAATCACGAGAATGACCAGCACGATCGCCGTGCCGAGTGTGCTGAGCACGTCGCGGATTGATTCGCTCACGGCATCTGTCGTGTCGAACGCTAGCCGGTAATGCATCCCCGGCGGGAAGCTTTTCGACAGGCGGTCGAGTTCCGCCACGGCACGCCGGTCAACGTCAAGAGCGTTTGCGGTGGAAAGTTGCTCGACCGCGATGCCGACCGCGTCCTGTCCGTTAAACTGAAGGTCTGAGCTGTAATCCTCGGCGCCGAGTTCCGCGTGGCCCACATCTTTCAGCCGGACCAGCGTGCCGTCAGAATTGGTTTTCAGGATGATGTTGTCGAACTGCGCTGGCTCGCTCAACCGCCCGACCGCCCGCACGCTGACTTGATAATTCTGTCCCGGGATCGCGGGCTGCTGACCAACTTGCCCGGCAGCAACCTCGACGTTCTGTTCGACCAGCGCATTCACAACATCGGGAGCCGTGAGCCCGCGTCCAGCCATGCGGTCGGGGTCGAGCCACATCCGCATCGAATATTTGCGCTCGCCGAAGATCACGACGTCGGCCACGCCCGGAATTCTCTTCAGCGAGTCCCGCACGTAGACGTCGAGATAGTTGCTCATGAAGAGCGTCGAATAGCGGTTGTTGTCAGAAATGACGGCGGCGCCAAAGACGAAATTTTGCGAGGTCTTGGTCGTGGTGACGCCGACATTCTTCACTGCGCTCGGAAGCCTTCCAAGCGCCGTGTTCACGCGATTCTGAATGTCGACTGTGGCGAGGTCGGGATCGCGCGTCAGATCGAACGTCACCGAGATCTGGCTGGTCCCGTCATTGCCGCTGCTCGAGGTGATGTACTTCATCCCCTCGGCGCCATTGATCTGCTGTTCGAGCGGAATGGTGACCGCGCTCTCGACCGTCTGCGCGCTCGCTCCGATATAGACGCTCGTAACGCCAACTTGTGGCGGGGCAAGATTTGGGAATTGGGCGATCGGCAACGTCGGGATGACAGCCGCGCCCGCAAGAATAATCAGCAGCGCGCAGACCGTGGCAAACACCGGACGTCGTATGAAGAAATCAACGAACATTAGATATCAGGCCGAACTCCTGGCTAATCCCGATTGCTCATGGCTCACAGCTCATCGCTCACGGCTATCCCTCTGGAATTACCGGTGCTCCATCCAGCAGGAATTGCGTTCCGGAGACGATCACCTTATCTCCGGGCTTGATGCCCTGCTGCACTTCATAATCGTTACCCACCGTTTGTCCGATCGTCAGCGGCCGTTGGCGCGCAACATATCCGCCCTTTTCCGGTTCCGCCACGAACGCGAAATACTGCCCCGCCAATCGCGTGACGGCCAGGATCGGAACCTCGGGATTGTCGTGGGTTCCCCAGATCACGCGCGCGCGAATAAACTGCGATTGCCGCAACGAATCATTTCCGTTCGCAATCCGCGCCTTCACCAGAACCGTCTGCGTGGTGTTATCCACTTGCGGAGAAATAAAGCTGATTCTCGTGCTGGCCAGCACCTTGCCCGTACTGTCGACCACCTCGACCGGCAAATTCATCTTGAGTTGCGACGAGCGTTCGATCGGAACATACACATAAATTTCCAGGCTCCCGGGTTGGTCGACGGTGGTCAGCTGAGTAGAGGTAGTGACTCGATCGCCCACTCGTACTGGGATGTCTCCAACGATTCCCGATCTCGGCGCGACCACCCGGAAATAGTGCAGCTGTACTTCCTGCTCTTTTACCTGCGCGTCGAGCGCATCCATCTGTGCCTGCGCCGAATCCAGAGTCGCTTTTGCCTGGTCGAGATCCTGTTTGCTGACGACGCCCGCCGACGCGAGCCCTTCCGCCCGCTCATATTGCTGCTTTGCCAGCGCAAGATTGGCGCGCTGCGCTGCCCGCGCGCTTTCCTGGCTCTTCACGGTCGCCTGCTGTTTCAGCGGATCGATCTCCATCAACTCGCTGCCCGCCTTCACATGATCGCCGGAATGCACGAAGATCTGCGTAATTTGTCCTTCGACCTGCGGCATAATCACGGCCGAATCACGCGACTTGAGCGTCGCCACGTATTCGGAGCTGTCGCTGATGGGAACAGCTTTCGCTTCGATTACCTTGACCGGCATCGCTTGCGGTCCGGCCGCGGCCGGATTCTGCGCAGCATTTTTCGAACATCCGACAGCGAAGGCTGCGGTCAGCAAAGCCGCGCTCAACAGGCCTGTCATGATTCGTCTATTAAAACGATTTTGCATGAGCTTAAGTTTCTTCAGATTACTTTACGCGAGCCCGACTCTGCTTTGAAAGCGGAGTTCACAGGATCAGGGTGTCAAACGCAAGAACGCGACGGAATATCCGTTGAGTGTGACCGTCATCTGCGTCGCTGGAGTGATGCTCGTTTCCGTCGGGCCGTTGGCCACGTTCGTATCTTTGTCGATCACGAGCAATTTCCCGCCGGAGAATGTTCCGAGCGACGAGATGTCCACTGCGACGTCTTTCGACACGCCAAGCCCGTTGTTGTCGGTGGAAGCATCCACAGCGTGGTTCGCTATCATGACAACTACGCTGTTGTCGCTGTTCACGACCGCGAGCGTCTCCAGGTCGCCGTTATCCGTCGACGTGGCTTGCAGCAACTGCGAACCCGCGCCCGGCGGAAACATCTGTCCCAGCCAGTAGTCCACCCAATAGCTGAGCTGCAGATTCCCGCTCGAATAATCGACTTCGCCGTATTGCTTATCGGCGCCGAAATCCCAGTGATAAAGCGCCTGCACTCCGGCTTTACCCAGTTGCGAGAAAACATACGGTCGCCACGCCGCGAAGAACGGGCTTGATCCCCGTTGGTCGGTTACGAATACCTGGCCTGGATTGCACGTGCTCATCCCGTTGGCGCCTTGGAAGTCTGCGTTGACGTTGTTCTCAGTGACCCAGACCGGTACGGCCGCCAGCGCCGGGTTCGCGCCCATGTACGAGTAGAACGACTGCACGTCCGTGACGAAACCGGGAATCGTGCCAAAGATTGTCGCGTCGGTATCTTTCTGATTGCAGGTGGAGTAGAAGTGCGTCGCCATCACATCCACCTGGGCGGTGACGCCATTCACGAATATGGGAACCCACGATTGAACCTGTCCGGAGAAGTCGGCTAACTCGAGCGCGGCAAACTTGATCGTCGGATCGATGGTCTGCATCGCCGGGACGACCTTGTTGTACATCGTGACGTAATCTGTCGGCGCGAGGCTGTTGTTGATGTTCGGTTCGTTATAGATTCCCCACCATGTGACCGTATGTCCCTGCGCCCACGCGGGCGATTGATAGAGTTGGCCGCTCGCGGTGAATCCGCCCGTGTTGTAGTACTCCACCAGGTTCTGCGCATAGCCCGCGAACGATACAAACGTCGTATCCACAAAAGCATTTCCGCTGTTATCTCCCGAGTACATGAACGCGGGCGCCTTGGCGATCTGAAACTCGGGGCTGTGATCCCCCACACCCAGAACCGGTTGAACAATCGCATCGAGCGTCGAGAAATCCCACGCGGTTGAGTTCGTCCCCTCCGATCCTTGCGGCACGCCCTTTGAGATGCCTTGCAGCCGGACATGGTGTGGCCCCAGATTTCCGAGCGTCGTGGTCGCCGTCGGAGCATTCGTGAAGAACGAAGAATCCCATTCAGCCGGCTGGAACGAAGTCGACATCGCCACACTGAATGAGCCGCTCGTCGTCTTCGAGACGGTCACGGTCGCGTCAGGTCTTGTACCGCCGCCACCGCCGCCGTTCGACCCCATTCCACCGCCGCCGCAGGCCAACGAAAACAAAACTGAAGCACAAATAATCAGGAACCAGGCAATTTTCATGACCGGGGATTGTACCCCAGAAAACCGATTTTCTCTGTGATCGTGCGAGGTTCGGCCGATTCGAAACTTCCCAAGTTGGTTCGGCACCAATCCAAGTTCAGCCGACGATCATTTTGCCAAGGATTTCCTTTAGAACCTTCGCCGCCACCGTGGCTGTCATTCCATCGACGTCTCGTACCGGGTTGTACTCCACTAAATCGGCCCCGACAATCTTCCCGCGGATCGCGTGCAGATGCGCAATAGCCTCCCTCACCGATATTCCTCCCGGCTCGCGATGCGAAATGCCCGGCGCAAACGCCGGATCCAGAACGTCAATGTCGAAGCTAATGTACACAGCGCCTTCTGCCTTGAGCTTCTCGTAGGCTGGAAGCTGGCTCATCTCGACGACTTCGACTCCGAATCTCCGAGCCTGCTCCCGCTGATGACCCACCATCGTGCGAATTCCAATCTGCACCAGCCGCTTTGCCAGCCCTGCTTCCATGATTCGTGCGAACGGGCAAGCGTGCGAGAGACGATCCCCCTCGAACTCGTCATATAGGTCGGGGTGAGCGTCGAAGTGGAAGATCGTCAGATCGGGATATCGTTGCGCAAACGCCTTCACGATCGGATAGGTAATGGAATGATCTCCGCCCAATGAAACGGGGCGCTTTCCCCGATCAAGCAATGGGCCGATGCTCGCTTCAATGACCGCAAATGCCTTTTTCTCCGTGAAACCCAGATCGCCCGCATCTTCAAAAATCCCCGCGGTGCCGAGATCGACACCCAATTCCGTCCACTTGTTGGAAGCGTCACAAGCCATCGCCTCACGAATCTTGGGCGGAGCGTCGCCGGCTCCACGCAGGTAAGACGAGTGCCCGTCAAAGGGAATTCCTAGAACTGTGGGCTCCCCACTCTGGTGCATAAGTGTCTCCGTTGGCTTCTTTTCGCGAAATCGACAGCCCTGTTGCCAAGCAAGGACCTACTGCAAAGACTCTAGGAAGTTTGGCATCCTGTGGAAAATTTGCAAACTTCTGTTCACATGGATTTCCTTCCTCTCGATTTTTCAATCAGATATTCAATTGTTCCAAGCCCGAGTAGAACGGGATGCTGTGAATTAGTTTTAATCCGTGATTAATCCCCTCCGGGACGCTTCCAGCTAAGTTCGAACTAGCAGTTCATCTCTCAGGAGGAGATTCATGTCTAAACCGGGTATCCTGGCGCAAGCCAGGCAACACCTTGCGGTCGGCGCCAGCTTGGTCGCGCTCATCGCCAATCTCGGAACGCCCATTCCAGCGGCCGCACAAGACGCCGCAAAACTCACGACCACAACACCGATCAAGCACGTGATCGTGATCATCGGAGAGAACCGCACCTTCGATCACGTATTCGCGACATACCAACCGGTAGCGGGCCAAACTGTTTCGAATCTGCTCTCCAAGGGCATCGTCAACGCAGACGGCACACCGGGTCCGAACTTCAGCCTCGCAGCCCAGTCGACCGCAACCGACGACAGCACCGACGGTTTTCAACTGAGTCCGTCCGACAACACTCCATATTCCGTGCTGCCTCCAGTCCTCGCCGGTGGATACACCACGCCTCCATTTCCTGACGTCAAGACGGCCAAGCTCTACGAGAAGGCCCTGCCCTCCGATTACTACGTTTACCTGACCACCGGAGGTACCGGCCTCAACCATGGAGATGTCGATACCCGCATCCCAAACGCGAAAACACTGCCGAATGGTCCCTTCCAGCTGACCTCAGCCACGCATCCCTATGACGCTTACGACAACAGCCCGGTGCACCGCTTCTACCAGATGTGGCAGCAGGAAGACTGCAATGTAGCCAACGCCACCAGTTGGAATCCGACCGGCTGCAAGGCCGACCTCTTCCCCTGGGTAGAAGACACGATCGGCGCCGGATCCAACGGGTTGGCACAAGCTGCCGGTTTCACCGACACGACTACTAAAGAAGGCTCGACGTCGATGGGGTTCTACAACATGCAGCAGGGTGACGCACCCTACTTGAAATACCTCGCCGATCACTACTCGATGAGCGACAACTACCATCAGGCCGTAATGGGCGGTACCGGCGCCAACCACGTGATGCTCGGCACCGGCGATGCAATCTGGTTCAGCAACGGTAAGGGCCAGGCAACCGAGCCGCCGCACAATCAGATGATCAATGCCGGTCCGAACTCCGGCGTGGTCGATGAAGTCGAAAATCCGAACGCCGCGCCCGGCACCAACAATTGGTACACCGAAGATGGTTACGGAGGCGGATCCTACGGCTATCCTTCATACGGTGGCGGAACTTACTCGAACTGCTCCGACACTACTCAGCCCGGTGTTGGCGTCATTACCAGCTTCCTCGCCTCACTCAGCACGCCAATCAATCCGAACTGCGAAGCCGGACATTACTACCTTCTTAACAACTACAACCCCGGATACTACGGCAACGGCACCAACGCCTATAACGACATCGACGATCCGGCGCAGACCGTTTTTACCATTCCGCCATCGACACTCCGCAACATCGGCGATGAGTTGAATGAAAAGGGCATCTCCTGGGCCTATTACGGCGACCAGTGGAACGCCTACAAGAAGAATCCGGACCTCAACTACGTCGTGCCGTGGAACACCTATTGCAACATCTGCAATTTCTTCCAGTACTCGACCTCGATCATGACAAACGCGTCGAGCCGGGCGAATTTGCAGGATACGACCGACCTCTATGCCGCGATTCACAACGGCACCCTGCCGGCCGTTTCCTACGTGAAGCCCGATGGCTACCTCGACGGGCATCCGGCTTCCTCCAAGCTCGATCTCTTCGAAGGCTTCGTGAAGAAGATCGTCGATGACGTCAAGGCCAACAAGACGTTATGGAACAGCACCGCCATCTTCGTCACCTTCGATGAAGGCGGAGGTTACTACGACTCCGGCTATATCCAGCCCCTGGACTTTTTCGGCGATGGAACTCGCATTCCCCTCATCGTCGTATCCCCCTTAACGACGGCTGGCCACATCTCGCACTCGTACTCGGATCATGTTTCGATCCTGAAGTTCATCGAAGCGAACTGGAAGCTGGCGCCGCTGACAACGCGCAGCCGCGACAATTTCCCGAATCCGACCACCAGCAGCAGCAACCCGTACGTTCCCACGAACAGTCCCGCTCTCGACGACCTGATGGACCTGTTCAACTTCAGCAAGTAGCTGGAACACGAGGAGAAGAAGTAACGAGGTGCCCAACTTCTGCCGACCTTGTATCTAGTCCCTCGATATGGTTGCAAAGCGGCGAGAGATCTCCTTACGTGCACAAGTGGATTCGGCAGCCAGTGATCGATGATCATCGATCGCTGGCTGTCGAGATCTTCAGCGCTTCGTGTACCCCGAATGCTCCCCAACGGAGGCGTCCAACCAAACCCTGCGCTTGTAAATTCAGAGGGGTGATTCCGCGGTGCCCCACTCGACCCGCCGCGCGTCTCGGATAAGATGGCCTCATGACGAACGGGCCACCAATTGCCGCTGCTGTATTGGCGGTTGAATTGATTCCAGCTTTGGCGTTCGCATTTGCGGCCGAGCGCACCGCCCAAATTATTTCGAAATGGCCGTTCGCACTGCGGATCGCGGCACCCGCAGTTTTGGTCGTTCCCTATGCGATTCTGGCAGGCGCTAACCACACGTTGCGATGGGATTGGCTCGCGGTCTATACGGTTCTGCCGGTCGTGATGGCGTGGATGTTGGCGCGGGCGGCGCTGGTCGATCCCGAGCAGCGCGGCAACTGGCGTGACGCGCTGATCCTGTTGGTTTTAGGGTTGACCGTAGATCTGCGTTGGTTCGATGTAGCGTGGCCTGCCGGAATGCGGGGACTTGGCAATCTGTTACTAGTCGACGCGGGACTTTACGCTTTTCTCGGGATCCGGCAGCTGAGCGGATCGGGATTCGATTTTCATCTGCGATGGACCGATTGGCAGACGGGACTGCGGGAACTCGTGTTTTTCGCTCCCATCGTGGTGGGTCTGGGGATCGCGCTTGGATTCATTCATCCGCATGCGGACGCACCTCGGGTGAGCGCGGCTCTTCTAAGGTGGATTGGGATTTTCATTTTCGTGGCGGTCCCCGAGGAATTGTTCTTTCGCGCATGGGTCCAGAACCTGCTGGAGCGTCGGGTGGGGCGACCTGCCGCACTGATCACCGCTTCTGTTCTTTTCGGGCTGTCCCATTTCAACAAGAGAAACCTGGCGGGCCAGCATTTCAACTGGCATTATGTGTTGCTCGCTGCAATCGCTGGATTTTTTTACGGACGAGCCTGGCGAGAGCAGCGCCGCGTGCCTGCTTCGACGATCACTCACACCTGTGTGGATTGGCTCTGGTCGTGGTGGTTCTGAAGAACAAGCGGCCTTCAGTGTTTCGCCGGCTTCAATGTCCCACGTGATAGTTCCAATATCCCAGGCCAACGCGCATGTGGTGGATTAAGGCATCGGGGACGCAGACTGCAAAACACAGTCCCAGAATGCCCTGGGCCAACCCAATCATGTACAAATTGTGATAACGACGGAAAAGCAGGCAGGACACGAATCCCCAGACCAGTGTTGCAGCGGCGAGGGTGAGATTCGGCAGGTGTGCGGCTGAGAAGAGAATCGCCGCGACTGCGATCGCAGCATCACTCGCGAGAACACGCGTAAGGCGCGGCATGAAGAAATCCTGCAACAGAAACTGCTGGTACATCGTCCAGAGAACGTATCCGTACACGTGAGAAAGGTCAGGATGGTAGAGCGGGTGAAACGTCCCGGCACCCTTTGCCGCGTAAACGGAGATAACCGTTAGAGCGAGGGCTGCGGCCAGAATCCACAAGGATCGAACCAACCCGCGAAGACCCAGACCGAGTTGATTCAGAGTGGGACGGTTCAACAGGACGGCAACCAGAGGCGCTAAAAGGGCAATCGGCCCGAAGATCAACTGCTCACGCGTCGGCAGCCAAAGAATTGTGATGATCGCTGCGAAGGCGATCAGCAACTCGGCTATGTCGCGCTGCGAGCTCTGTTGTCGGGGCAGTGAATAGGAGAAAGAAGTTCGATCGGTCGTCGCCACGCACCTGTTTCCTGGCAAAACTTAGGAGTGGTGGATGCATGATTTGGTTGCACGGATTCAACTCTTGCCGGGTGCGAACCGCTTTTCCTGACAATTCAAAGTACGAGTTGCGGCGTAGCCTGAAGCAGAGTGCGAGTGTAAGGATGTACCGGTGATTCCGCGATTTGCTGCGCCCCACCGACTTCGACAACCTTTCCGCGATACATCACGGCAATGCGCGTCGAGAGGTAACGCACAACGGGCATCGAGTGCGAGATGAACAAATAAGTCAGGCCGAAATCCCGCTGCAATTGCGCCAGAAGATTTACGATCTGTGCGCCGACGCTGACGTCAAGAGCTGAGACGGGTTCGTCGCAAACAATGAACCTCGGCCGAAGCGCCAGGGCACGGGCGATTCCGATGCGCTGGCGTTGTCCGCCAGAGAATTCGTGGGGATAGCGCATTCGAGCGGATTCATCGAGGCCCACGGCTCGCAGAAGCTTCGAAACCTGCTGAGTGATCTCAGTTTTTGACCGCGGCTGGCTGCCGCCGGCCAGTCTTCCATGAATCAGGAGCGGCTCCGCAATAACATCTTCGACGCGGTAACGCGGATCGAGCGAGGCGAATGGATCTTGAAAGATGATCTGCAAATCGCGGCGGAGGCGGCGCATTTCTCGTCCGCTCGCGGCCAGCAGATCGCGGCCGTCGAAGCGTATGTTTCCAGAGGTTGGCTCTATGAGCCTGAGAATCAGCCGCCCGAGGGTGCTCTTCCCTGAGCCGGATTCCCCCACAAGCCCAAGAGTTTCCCCGGCATGAATGTCGAGAGAAACGTCATCGACAGCGCGAACGCCGGCACGGGATGGGCCGCCGAACAGAGACTCAACATGCGAGAACACTTTGCTCAGGTTGCGGACTTCGATCAGGGGCATCGGGCACGACTGTAGGCGAGATGAAAACGGAAAACAAGATCTCTAACGGTTTGGACTTAAGAGTACAACGAAACATCTAGCCAGCCGCGATCAGTGGCACAGCCGCCAACGCCGCGAGCAATCCAATGAACTTCCAGCGGCTGAAATGTTCCTTCAGGACCAACCGGGCCAGCAGGACTGTTACTGCAGGATAGAGCGATGTGATGACAACGGCTTCATCGAGGCGCCCATGTTGGCTGGCGTAGATAAATAGGGCGCTGCCGCTGATGTCAAAAAATCCGGCGAGCAGAGCCAGAGCCGCAGCGGGACGGCCGAGTTTGAGCGGTGCCCGCGTCACAACGACTGCAATAACCGTTGCACTTAAGGACGCGATGCGCGCGACCAACGCGATCCAGGCTGGTGATCCGCTAGCCTGGTGAACACATAAGTAAAACCCGGCGAAGCCGACTCCGGCGAGAGCGGCCGCGGCGACACCCTTCGGGTGCCCGGCGTCATCGTTCTGACCCGTGGCTTCGGGCCGCGTAATCAGCCAGATTGCGACAATGGCGAGAGTAAAACCGGCGATGGACCATTTGCTGGGCGACCCTTCGAGAGCGATGTCGACCAGAGTGGGGATCGCTGCTCCCAGTAAGGCCGCAATCGGCGCCGTAAGACCCATCTGTCCCGCGGCCAGGGCACGGTAGAAAATCGCAAGAGAAAATCCACCTAAAGCGCCCGCGAGAAGCGCCCAGAAAATGCTGGCACGATCCGGGATTGCGCCATGTTGCGCAAACACGACGGCGAGCATCAATAGGCAAGCACAGAAGTGTGAAAAGGCGGTGAGCACGAATGCATTGGCCCGGCGGGAAGCAAATCCGCCTGCAAAATCCGAAGTTCCCCAAATGAAGACCGCAGCAATCGAATAAGCTGCCGGCGCGAGTTGGGATGTCGAAGCCACGCCGGACGAGGTTAACATGGCCTCTACCGCATAACGTTTTAACGTTTCGGGGGCGAACTGCAGCGGGGTGATCTTCGTCTCCTGCAGGATTTAGCGGACGGGACTCCACATCTCGCGTGTTAAAATTCCCACAAGAGCTTCTGTACGGAAGATCCCAGATTCTGAGGCATTCGGGTTTTGATCGAGCTGGCACCTTCTATTCTTTCGGCGGATTTTGCCCGACTCGGCGATCAGGTCCACGCCGCAGAGGAGGGAGGGGCAAGTGTCATCCATGTCGACATCATGGATGGGCACTTCGTTCCGAACCTTACCATCGGCCCTCCGGTAGTAAAATCGCTACGTAAAGTGACAGATCTGCCTCTCGATTGCCATCTGATGATCGAGAATGCGGATGAATTTATTCCAGCGTTTGCCGATGCTGGCGTGAACTGGATGTCGGTTCATCAGGAAGCCTGCCGGCACCTGAACCGAGTGCTGCACCATATCAAGGATCACGATTGCCAGGCCGGGGTGGTGATCAATCCGGCGACGCCGGTTGAGACGCTCTCTGAGGTGCTGGACATTGTGGACTATGTGCTCGTCATGTCGGTGAACCCGGGCTTCGGAGCTCAGAAGTTTATTCCTTCCACCTTGCACAAAATGCGGAGGTTAGCCGACATCCGGCGGCAGCGTGGGCTGAATTACCGCATCGAAGTCGATGGCGGGGTGGCGCTCGATACAGTTGCTGATGTAGTGCACGCCGGCGCAGAAATTCTGGTAGCAGGCAACGCCGTGTTTGGAAAAGGCGATCCAAAGAGCAATGCCGAAGGCTTGCTAAAGGCGGCGACTGAGGCGGCGCTGCAGAGAGTGTAAGATTTTATTCTTTACGTTCGCCCTTCCGAATTTCAAGATCGGATCGGACCCAGGTCTGAAGGAAAATCACAACGAGAGTTCCCAGGGGACTTATGTCACGTCGAATCCCGTTAATCGTCGCGCTCGGCACGCTGCTTGCCCTGACGGCTGCTTGCACGAATAAGAAATCCGTGAATCCGCTGGCGGGCGTTGGTTCAAAGCAGCCGGATAAGGTGCTGTTCGACAAGGCCATGGACGCCATGCGCCACAACCGCTTCGACGTCGCACGGCTGACCTTGCAGACTCTGATCAATACTTACCCGGATTCCGAGTACATTGCGCGCGCGAAGCTGGCGGTGGGCGACTCCTGGTATGCAGAAGGCGGCGCCGCTGCATTAGCGCAGGCCGAGCAGGAATACAGCGACTTCGAAATCTTCTTCCCGAACATGCCGGAAGCGGCTGAAGCGCAGCTGAAGATTGCGAATATTCATTTCCAGCAGATGGAGAAACCGGATCGCGACTTCACCCACGCCAAACGGGCCGAAGATGAATATCGCAAAGTCATTCTGCAGTACCCCGACAGCAAGTTAGTGCCGGAAGCGAAGCAGCGCCTGCTGGAAGTTCAGGAAGTGCTGGCCGAGAGAGAGTTCGGCATCGGGAGGTTCTACTACCTCAGGCAGTCTTATCCGGCATCCATCGCGCGCCTGCAGTCGCTGGTCGAGAAATATCCGCTGTATAGCCGAGCCGATGAGGCTTTGTATTTGTTGGGGCAAGACTATGAAGGGCAGATCGCCCGCATACGGCTTGCGCCTACCTGCGACAAGACTGGTCTACCGCGGGGCTGTGCCACCGAGGAAGCCAAGTCACGTTACATCGGCGAGCTGACCAAGAAGGCTTCCGCCGCCTACGATCAGATCATGACGCGGTATCCGCTGATGGACAGATCCGATGATGCGAAGAAACGGCTGCTCGCTCTGCATCAGGCTGTGCCACGGCCGACCAGGGCCATGGTCGCGCAGAACAAGGCGGAGATGGATAGCAGAAGCGAAACATCGATGGCACAACGGTTTATGGGGCTGATCAAGAAGGGGCCGGACGTGTCAGCAGCTGCCAAGGTCGGCAATCCCACGCTTGTCGATCCCGAGCCGGTTGCAGCAACGAAAGTTATCCAGAGCGAGGCTTTTGCTGCCGCAGGAATTCCTGAACCGGGCAATAACAAGCTGGGCGTCGAAATCGTCAAACCAGATCAACCGAAACCCGCCGATGCAGCCGCTGCTTCTGATCAGTCTGCCCTCGGAGGGGGATCAACGTTCGGCAGGGCCGATGCTGCGCCGGCGCAGCAACCTGTAAATGATCCGAATGAACTCAAACCCAATGTGGCTTCGGATCCAAACGAACTGACTCCGACGAACAATGGCACGGATGCGGCCTTACCCCCGCCGGTTCAGGTAAATGAAATTCACCAGGGGGAATCCGGCGCGACTGCATCGGCGGCCGCAAAGCCTGATGCTTCGGCCTTGGCGACGGACCAGGAAATCTCGAGCAGCAAGAGAAAGAGAAAGAAGGGATTGAAGAAGCTCGATCCGTTCTGAGAAGTAATAAGTAACAACAGACTCCTCATTAGCAGGGCAGGGTCACGGTGCTTCCTGCCGATAGACGGAAGAAACCGCAGACCACGCGTTCCCTGCCATTCCTCAACTCGTTTACGCACAAGGTGCTGACCACTGGTAACCGGTTACTTCCCTTTTAGATCATTGACTTAGGTTGCTGGGCGGGTTACCTTCGCGTTATCTCCCCTCATCAGAGGAAACCTTTGGCCCGGAAGATATTGCTCGCCGACGATAGCGTTACCGCCCAAAACATGGGGCGGAAAATCCTTGCCGATGCGGGATACGAAGTCCTCACTGTCAATAACGGTTCGGCGGCGCTAAAAAGGATCAGCGAGCAAAGGCCCGACCTGATTGTGCTTGATGTCTACATGCCAGGGTACAGTGGCCTTGAGGTCTGCCAGCGGCTCAAAGAGGTCAACGAAACGGCACGGATTCCGATTTTGCTGACGGTTGGAAAACTGGAGCCCTTCAAGCCCGAAGAAGCGCGCCGCGTGAAAGCGGACGCATTTATCGTTAAGCCCTTTGAAGCGAGCGAGTTGCTGAGCGCACTCAGCAAGCTGGAAGACAAGATCGTCCCGCGGCCGGAGTCTTCAAAACTTGGCCGATTCGCCAGGGCGACAGCGGCGATCGAGGAAGCCCACCGCGATAGTACCGTTGCCGCCGAAGAGGACTCAGGATGGAAGAGCCGGATTTCGTTTCCAAAGAAGAAGAAAAAAGAAGAACCGGCAGAGGAGAATGCGGACGATCCGTCGATTTATAACGCGGTCAATAAGGATCTACGGACAGTCGTCGAACAGGGCCGGCCCGTCCCGACCGAGGTGGCCCCAAAAGCGAAAGTAGATTTGGGAGCGCTTGCTCCCGAAGGTCTCCCTAAGGATGTCACTCCGGAGGAGATCGCTGCCCTGGCCGCCGCGGCTGCCCAGATGCAGGGCAAGACTCTGGAGAGCAAGGTACCTGACGCCAAAGCAGAAAACCCTCCAGTCCAGAGCGACACTGCCAAGGAATCTGATGAGACGGTCTCCGCCGTCCATGCCGAGAAAGTTCCGGAACCGGCTGTTGCGATTCTCGCGGACCAAACCGCAGCGACAGTTCCAGTCCCATTTCTTGACGAAGCCAAGCGATCTCTGGTTCCAAGTGTCGAAGAGATTCCCGTTACTGCTGCAGTAGCAGTCCAGGAAGAATCCCGGGATTCGGAGGAGTCACAGTCAGCAGATGCATCGTCCCGCCAGATCGCGGCTTCACAGCAAGAGCCAGTGACGATGGCCGTCGCTGCGGGGGCGGAGTCCAGCAGCATCGCCGCTCGATGGACGGCAGTAGCAGTCGCGCCGGCCCCGGAGGAAATGGGGCTATCGCTCGAAGCCGAGATGCAGAAGGCCTATGCGGCGTTTGCGGCGGAAGCAGCAAGTGCAAGTCTGGCCGCGGCGGAGGACGAGCTGCGCGGCTCGTCTACGCCTGCGGTCGAACCAGTTCTCGCAGAATCAGTTCCCGCAGAACCCGTTGCGTCGATTGCTGCTGAGCCGACTCCAGTCGAGGCGGCGCCTTCTGCGCCCGCTCTGGAAGAACCCCCGATAGTCAGTGACCCCGTAGTAACGAGTGGATCTGCCAGTGCTTCGGTCAAGGAATTTGAAACAGTGGCCGCTCCCTACGTCCCGGAAAGCAGTGCGGCTCCCGAATCCTTCTCTGCGGCACCGGAGGCGGCCGTTGCGCCGGTCTCCGAGACAGCGCAATCTCAAGTAGCAGAGATTGCGCCGGAAGCAACTTCTTCTCCCATTGCCGAGTCGCCCGCGGAGCATAGTTCGGAACCCGAGCCTGCAGTTCAGGAGATTTCTCAGGCCGCTTCAGAAGTTCCAACTTCCGAGGTGCCGAGGGTCGAAGTACCAGTTACGGAGCCTTCTCCGGTTATGTCTGAACCGGTGAGCGCCGCCGAACCAGATCTCGTTTCTTCAGAGTCCAAAGAAATCAGGCCGAGCGAACCTATTGGGGGGGAAGTCGAGATGGCAAAAAAGGAATCGGATATCGCCGCGACCACGGCGGCTGCATGGGCAAGCTGGAGAAAGATCCGCGAATCCGGCGGCCACTCGTCCCAGCCTGAGTCGTCTTCTCAGCAAACGTCGGATGCAGACGACGAAGCAGCGATGGCAGTTGCTGCCGGTGCCGAGAAGACTCCGGAAGAGGGCGCAGCCGAGTCCGATCCCGAGATTTCCAGCATCGTCGACAGCGTCCTCGCCGACCTGCGCCCCAAGATTGTCGAAGAAATTTCCCGCAAACTGGGAAAGAAGAAATAGTTCTCCTTGGCTTTCGGCGGTAGTTCCCTCAGCGTGGTCTCGCATTCTCAGCGCCGCCGTTTGACCCTTCTTTTCTCGCGCCTGTAAGATCAATCAAGCACTCAGCAGTCAGCAACTGAGCAGTCAGTCAGCACAACTGACTGGCGGATTGCTGGCGTCTGAGTGCCGCCTGCTTCTATGCCGCACGAACTGCCCAAAGCGTACGAGCCCGGCGCGATTGAGAAGCGCTGGGCCGATTACTGGATTCAGGAGAAGCTTTTCTCCGTCCCCACGCCTCCCGAAGGCGAAACGCGTCCTGTATTCACTCTGTTGCTGCCGCCTCCAAACGTCACCGGACGCCTTCACATGGGGCACATGCTCAACCAGACGCAGATGGACATCATCGTGCGCTGGCACCGAATGCGGGGATTCCTAACGCTCTGGCTGCCGGGGACCGACCACGCCGGCATCGCGACCCAGATGATGGTCGAGAAGCAGCTTGAGAAAGAAGGCAAGAAGCGCCGCGAAATGGGGCGCGAGAAATTCATCGAGCGGGTTTGGGAATGGAAGCGCGAGTACGGGGGCGCAATTCTCGATCAGATGAAGCGTCTCGGCGCCTCCGTCGACTGGGACCGCGAATACTTCACCATGGACGAGAACCTCTCGCGCGCGGTTCGCGAAGTATTCGTTCGTCTGTACGAAGAAGGGCTGATCTATCGCGGCAACTACATCGTGAACTGGTGCCCATGGCACGAGACCGCGATTTCCGATCTCGAAGTGAAGCACGAAGACGTTGCCGGAAAACTTTGGGAAATCCGGTACCCAGTGGTAGGGAGTTCCGAGTTCATCACCGTCGCAACGACTCGTCCCGAGACCATGCTGGGCGACACGGCGATTGCCGTCAACGGGAAGGATGAGCGCTACGTTCACCTGCGTGGCAAGAAGGTTCTGCTGCCGCTGATGAACCGGGAGATTCCGATCATCACTGACGAACTCGCGCAGCCGGAGTTTGGCACCGGAGCCGTGAAGGTCACGCCCGCGCACGATCCCAATGATTTTCAGGCAGGGCTGCGCCACAAACTGCCGCAGATCGACGTGATGGACGCGCGGGCTCGCATGAACGAGAATTCCGGGCCTTATGCGGGGCTCGACCGGTTCGAGGCACGCAAGCGCGTTCTGCACGATCTTCGCGAACAAGGCTTTCTTGTTGGCGAGAAGGATTACGCTCTCGCGATCGGCAAATGCGATCGATGTGGAACGATTATCGAGCCGCGGCTCTCGGCGCAATGGTTCATCAAGATCAAGCCGCTCGCCGACCGCGCCAAAGAGGCGGTTGAAAGAGACGAGATTACGATCGTCCCCGAGAACTACCGGCAGATTTACCTGAACTGGATGAACAACATTCATGACTGGTGCGTGTCGCGCCAGTTGTGGTGGGGGCACCGCATTCCAGCGTGGAAGTGCCAGCAGTGTCATCAGATGGTTGTCGAGCGCGAAGCACCGCTCACGTGCGGGAAGTGCGCCAGCACAGAATTGGAGCAAGTCTCCGACGTGCTTGACACCTGGTTCTCGTCAGGCCTGCTGCCATTCACGACTTTAGGATGGCCGGAGAGGACGCGCGATCAGGCAGTATTTTATCCAACAACACTGCTGATCACAGCGTATGAAATCCTGTTTTTCTGGGTTGCGCGCATGATCATGTTTGGATGCCACTTCATGCAGGGGCATCAGCAGGATCCTGCGATCAAAAGGGCGAGCGGCTGGGCGGACAAGAAGGATGACAGTGTGCCGTTCCGGCGGGTGTACATCCACGCTCTTGTACGGGATGCCGAGCGGCAGAAGATGTCAAAGACGAAGGGTAACGTGATCGATCCGCTGGAAATCATTGACCGATTTGGCACCGATGCGACTCGGTTCACGCTAGCGGCCATGGCCGCTCCCGGGACCGACATTGCCTTCAATGAGAACAGGACGGACGGCTATCGGGCGTTTGCTAACAAGATCTGGAATGCGGCACGGTTCATGTTCATGAATGTGGATCGCATTGAGCCGGGCCTGCAACCAGCCTCGGATAGCAAAGGCACGGGCGTTAGCGGGTTCCAGGCAGTGACTCTCGAAGATCGCTGGATTCTTTCGCGTTTCAATCGCGTCGCGGACGACGTGAACGATTCGCTTGCGAGCTATCGTTTCCATGAAGCGGCGAATCGCATCTACGACTTCTTCTGGGGAGATTTCTGCGACTGGTACCTGGAACTGATCAAGCCGCGACTGAATGTTGGAGACGGCGCCGATCGGACCGCAGCGCGCACGTCCTGCAACAACCTCGTGAATCTGTTTGATGCTTCACTTCGCCTGTTGCATCCCGTGATGCCGTTTATCACGGAGGAAATCTGGCAGGCGATGTACGAAGGAAAGCCGGCCATTAAGTCGATTGCGCTGGCAAAGTATCCGCAAGCGGATCAGCAGCAGTGTGATTTGGCGGCCGAGGCGGAGATGGCGATACTGCAGGATCTCATCGTCAATATCCGCAACCTACGGGCGGAGTTGAAGGTTGAACCGAAAGTGAAGGTCGCGATCGAAGTGTTTGCGCACGAGCCGCAAGTCAAACGGCTGATCGAGGAAAACGCACACGCCGTTCTAAGTGACCGGACCGCCGGAGTCGATAAGATTAGTTTCGTCGACAGCTCGCTTGCCAAACTGACGGGATCCCGGAGCACGGCGCGGTTCGACGTTCACGTGATTTATGAACGAAAAATTGACGTGGCAGCTGAGTGCGAGCGCCTCAAGAAAGAATTGGAGAAGCTGGAAAAGGGAATTGCGAACGGGCAGCGTCAGCTGGGAAATGAACAATTTCTGGCGAAGGCTCCCGCAAACGTTGTGGACGGTCTGCGGAAGCAACAGCAGGAATTGGCAATCATGCAGGCGAAGGCCGCGACCAAACTGAAGGAACTCGGCTGTAGTCGAGGTTAACTGGCAACTGACCGCTGGCAACTGACAACTGCTTTTATGGACTGGAACTCAAGACGGCTTACAGCGATTCTGGAAAACGCTCTGGTGGAGGATCGCGCAACGCGCGATGCGACCAGCTACGCGTGCATCGATGCGAACCAGCGTGCCTCTGCGACCATCATTTCCAAACAGGACTGCATCCTGTCGGGAATCGGTTGCGTCGCACGGATACTCGACGTCTATGCCGCTTTGGATGGCGCGGTTACGGCGCACTATGAAGTAACGACGCATCCCGAGATTTTCGATGGTATCCGGCTGCATAAGGGGCAGTCGGTCGCGGTGATTCGCCACAATGCCCGAGTGATACTGTCCTGTGAGCGGGTCATCTTGAATTTTCTGCAGCGGATGAGCGGGATCGCGACCCTGACGAGGAAATTTGTCGAGGCCGTTTCTGGAACGAAGGCGCGAATTCTCGATACGCGCAAAACGGCTCCCGGACTGCGAGTGATCGACAAGTACGCGGTCCGGTGCGGGGGTGGCCAGAATCACCGACTGGACCTCTCCGACGGAGTACTGATCAAGAACAACCATATTGCTCTTGCGGGAGGAATCGTTCCGGCTTTGGAGCGGGCCCACCGCAATCGCCGGGGATCGCAGCCCATCGAAGTCGAAGTCCGCACCTTCGAAGAACTGGAAGAAGCATTGACACACGGGGCGGAAGCGATCCTGCTCGACAACATGTCTCCCGAAGACGTGCGGCAGGCGGTTGAACGCTGCGGGCAACCTGGGCAGCAGAACCCGGACCGCCGAATTCCGGTGGAGTGCTCGGGAGGAATTCGACTCGAGAATGTACGCGCCTACGCCGAAACAGGCGTCGATTTCATTTCAGTCGGCCTTCTCACGCATTCCACGCATGCCGCGGATATGAGTCTGCGCGTAGCGCCCGCGTAGGGCCCGCATTTCATCGGTTC
>Ga0070735_10001704_pt1 | contig 20677 bp, 26 predicted proteins | sample Coa_R1_FD_66443 | JGI IMG/M metagenome (GOLD analysis project Ga0070735, IMG submission 66443) | Surface soil microbial communities from Centralia Pennsylvania, which are recovering from an underground coalmine fire - Coalmine... | ecosystem: Environmental > Terrestrial > Soil > Unclassified ... | reverse complement strand
ACGCGCCGAGCCGCGCGTGGCGTTCGGCCAGATCGTGGAAGCGGGGCTCTTGCGGCCCGGCGATCGCCTCTATGGGCCGAAGGGCGATGTCGCGGCGCGCGTGCGCGCCGACGGCAGCCTTACGGTGGGCGAGCTGGCCGGCTCGATCCACAAGCTGGGCGCCATCGTCCAGTCGCAGCCGGCGTGCAACGGCTGGACCTATTGGCACTTCAAGAGCGAGCGCGGGCTCGCGCCGATCGACGAACTCCGCGCCCGCGTGCGCGCCGAGCTGGCCGGGGCCGCCTAGCCCTTCTTGTTCGTGCTGAGCTGGCAACCGCCGTTGGTGCCGGCGACCTGGCCGCAGTTGAGCAGGTCCGTCGGCGTCTGCGAGCCGGCCGGGAACATCATCACCCAGCCCGAGCCGCCGTCGGCGCAGGCGACCTCGATGAGGTCGGAGCCGTCGTCGGCGTGCCCAAACGGCCGCGCATCGGACACCTTGCACGAACCCTTGCCCTTGGCCTGAAGCTCGGCGCTGAGCTTGGGGAAGACCGCGCTGACCTGGGTGAACGTACACTTGAAGCCCTGGTCCTGTGAGCGCAGGCAGTCGTAGACGTGGCCGGTCCCGTGCGCCGGGAAGATGCCAACGCCGCCGTCGGGCCGGTTGGAACAGACCATCTCGACGATGTCCTTGCTCGCGTCCGACTGCGGGAACAGCGCGTACTTCGACACCGTGCAATCGAAGCCGGCCTGTTTGGCGAGGCCGGAATAGAGGGAGTCTTCCTGGCTTTCCGCCTGGCGGGCGTCGGTGAGCGTGCAGCCGTCGCCGATCTGGTAGGCCTGGGTGCAGGGGATGACGCCGGCGAGCTTTCCGGTCCTGTCCGCCTGGAGCATGTAGCCCTTGCCGTCGCTGCAGGAGACCTCGAAGTAGTCCGACTCATCCGGCGTGCTCAGCACGTAGCGCTGCTTGGTCGGCGTGCACTTGCCGCTCGATTGCGCCAGCGCCGGGACGATCGCCATGTTCTGGTCGGCCGTCGTCAGCGTGCACTTCGCCGCGCCGGTGGCGTAAGCGAGGCAGTTGTTGGCGACGGTCGCGCCGTTCGGCGGCATCTGCAGCACAAACCCCGTGCCGCCCTGGCAGGCGACCTCATAGAGTTTGGTCTTGTCCGGCAACAGGCCGAGGAAGCGCGCGGCCGAAACCGTGCAGACGCGGCCGGTCGCGGCGACGATCGGCTGGATGCCGGCGGCCGGATTGGCGTTCTGCGGCAGGCGGCAGACGATCGAACTCGGCTTGCCGTCGGGCGACGGCGTGGCCGCCATCAGGCAGTCGAACGCGGTCGGCGTCGGCGACTTGTCGGATTTGGTGACGACGTAGCCCATGCCCTGCTGGCACGCGACCTCGTAGAGGGTGACCTTCGAGCCGTCCGTTCCCTTGCCCGTGCCCATCGCGCGAGCGGCGACGACCGTACAGGGAATGCCGGCGGCCTGAACCAGCGGCGGGGCTTCCTTCATGCCGGCGGCCAGCGCTTCCGGCGGAATCGGCGGCGCCGGCGGCGCGGATGGGACAGCCAAGGCTGCTCCGGCGGCCGCGATCGTCGCGACGAAGGCGGCCAAGGCCAAGCCAATCCTGGGACGTGTAGACATGATCGCTCCTCGGGGTTCTCCCGGTTTTGGCGGACATAAACGCGCGGCGCTGGCCGCGGTCAAGCGGCGGGGATCGGCGCCGGCGAGCCGCCGCTGGACGCATTGGCCGCAGCGGTTTAGGCGCAGACGACATGACCGGAGCCTGAACGAGGAGATGTGGGTGGCGGACGGCGCTCGAGGCGAAATGGCGACAGTGCGGCGCGCGCTCGTTTATCCGCTGGCCGAAGCGCCAGCGTTCGGCGACGCGGTCGAGATCGCACCGGGCGTGCTCTGGATGCGCATGCCGCTCGATGGCTCCATCGGCTTCATCAACGTCTGGGCGCTCCGCGACGGCGACGGCTGGGCGTTGGTCGACACCGGCATGCAGACCGAAAAAACCATGCAGGCTTGGCGCAAGGTGCTCGCCGGCCCGCTCGGCGGCCAGCCGGCGACGCGCGTGATCGTCACCCATCTGCACCCCGACCATATCGGCATGGCCGGCTGGCTGACGCGCAAGTTCGACTGCCGTCTTTGGATGACGCGCCTGGAGTACATGCAGTGCCGGATGCTGGTCGAGGACACCGGCCGCGCGCCGCCGGAGGACGCGATCCGCTTCTATCGTCGCGCCGGATGGAGCGCTGAGGCGATCGACAACTATCGGGCCCGCTTCGGCGGGTTCGGCTCGCGCATCCACCAGCTGCCCGATTCGTACCGCCGGCTGGTCGACGGCGAGACGCTGACGATCGGCGCGCGCGAATGGCGCGTGGTGGTCGGCTCGGGCCACTCGCCCGAGCACGCCTGCCTCTACTGCCCGGAACTCAAGTTGATGATCTCCGGCGACCAGGTGCTGCCGCGCATCTCATCCAACGTGTCGGTGTTTCCGACCGAACCGGACGGCGACCCGCTGACGGAGTGGCTGACCTCGCTCGCCCGCATCCGTACGCTCGTGCCGGACGAGGTGCTGGTGCTGCCGGCGCACAACGATCCTTTCCTCGGTCTGCACGCGCGCATCGACCAGCTGATCCGCGGGCACGAGCGGGGGCTCGAGCGGCTGATGCGTCAATTGGCGCGGCCGAAGCGATCGGTCGATGTGTTCGGCTCGCTGTTCGCCCGCCAGATCGGCCCCGAGCTGCTCGGGATGGCGACAGGCGAGTCGCTCGCCCACCTCAACTGCCTGCTCGTGCGCGGCCAGGCCGTCGCCGCCGCCGACGACGACGGTGTCGTCTGGTACTCCCGTGCACCAGAAGGAGCCCCTGCATGAGCCTCGCCGGCAAGACTTTGTTCGTCACGGGCGCGAGCCGCGGCATCGGGCTCGCGATCGCGCTGCGCGCCGCGCGCGACGGCGCCAATATCGCCATCGCGGCCAAGACCGCGGAGCCCCACAAGCATCTGCCGGGGACGATCTACACGGCGGCGGAGGAGATCGAGAGGGCCGGCGGCAAGGCGCTGCCGCTGGTCGTCGATGTGCGCGACGACGCGATGGTGTTCGACGCGGTCGAGCAGACCGCGGCGAAGTTCGGCGGCATCGACATCTGCGTGAACAACGCCTCGGCGATCCAGCTCACCGGGACGGAAGCCACCGACATGAAGCGCTACGACCTCATGAACGGGGTCAACGCGCGCGGGACCTATCTCACCTCCAAGGCCTGCATCCCGCACCTGAAGCGGGCGGCCAATCCACATGTGCTGATGATCTCGCCGCCCCTGGACATGAGCCCGCGCTGGTTCGCCGGCCACACCGCCTATTCGATGGCCAAGTTCGGCATGTCGATGTGCGTGTTGGGCATGGCCGCGGAGTTCAAGGACGACGGAATCGCCTTCAACTCGCTCTGGCCGCGCACCGGCATCGCGACGGCGGCGATCCGCTTCGCGCTGGCCGGCGACGAGGGCATGAAGGCGTGCCGGACGGTCGACATCATGGCCGACGCGGCCCACGCCATCTTCGAAAAGCTGGCGCGCCAGTTCAGCGGCGCGTTCCTGATCGACGACAGCTTCCTCTATGCTGAGGGCGAGCGCGATTTCGACAAATACCGCGTCGATCCCTCGACGCCGCTCATGGCCGACTTCTTCGTGCCGGCGGACAGCGTCCCGCCGCCTGGGGTCAAGATCGGCTGAGCATGGCCGACGTCCGCCCGTTCCAGCCTGGCGACCTCGAAGAGGTGATCGCGCTTTGCGCGGCCGAAGGCTGGCCCTCGCTTCCGACCGACCCGGCGCGAGCCCTTCGCGCGCTGACGGCGCCCGGCGTCACCACCGTGGTCGCGTCGGATGGCGGCGCCGTGGTCGGTTTCGCCCAGCTGGTGTCTGATGGCGAGATTCAGGCGCACCTGTCGCTGATCGCCGTGGCGCCGGGCGCGCGCCGAAAGGGGTTGGCGGTGAAGCTGCTGCAAGTCGGCCTGGCGCGCGCCGGCGGAGAACGCATCGACCTGATCACCGACACCGCGCCGGAGTTCTACGCCGCGCTGCCGCACCGCCGCTTCGACGGCTTTCGCATCTATCCGCAGATGATCGGCCGTGAGCGGCCCTGAGGTCGTGCTCTTCGACCTGGGCGGCGTCTTGCTGCCTTTCGATCGCGAGCGGCGCGTGCGCACGCTGACGCGGGCGCTGAAGGTCACGCCCGAAGCGGCGCGTGCGTTTATGGAGAGCGAGCTGCATGCGCGCCTCGACCTTGGCCGGGCAACCGAGGCCGAGCTCACGTCGGCGATGTCCGAACTGGCCGGCTTCGCCGTGCCGCCGGACGCGGCGCGGGCGCTGCTCCTCAGCGTGTTCGAGGCCCCGAACGAGGCGCTTTGGTCGCTGGCCGGCGAGCTGGCCGGCAAGGTGCGGGTCGGCGGCTTCAGCGACAATCCGACGTTCGTGCGTGAAATCTTCCCCGAGGGCCGCGACCTGGACCCGATGTTCTGGTCGGCCGAGCTGGGCGTGAGCAAGACGGACGCGCGGGCCTTCGCCGCGGTGGAGGCGCGGCTTGGGCTCGATCCGGGCGCGATCCTGTTGATCGACGACACGCAAGCGAACGTGGTTCTGGCGCGCGACCTCGGCTGGGACGCGATCCACTATCGCGCCAACGGCCAGCTGATCGGCGAACTGGCGGAGCGGGGCTTGGAATGAGCGTGATTGTGCGCGAGGCGAGGGCGGATGATGCGCCAGTGATCCTCGGCTTCATCCGCGGCCTGGCCGAGTACGAGCGGCTGCTGCACGAGGTGAAGACGACGGAGGCGGACGTGCGCGCCATCCTCTTCGGTGCGAGCCCGCGGGCGTTCTGCGATATCGCCGAGCTGGACAGCCAGCCGGTCGGTTTCGCGTTCTGGTTCTATAATGTCTCGACCTTCGAGGGCCGGCACGGCGTCTACCTCGAAGACCTGTTCGTCGCGCCGGAAGCGCGCGGCCGCGGCGCCGGGCTCGCGCTGATGCGCCGGCTGGCGCGGCGCTGCCGCGACGAAGGCCTGGCGCGGCTCGAGTGGGCGGTGCTGGACTGGAACGCGCCCACGATCGCCTTCTACGACGCGCTCGGCGCCGAGGTCGAAAGCGAATGGATCAAGCGCGGCCTCTCCGGCGAAGCGCTGGCCAGGCTTGCGGAATGAGCGCGTCTTAAACCAGGTCGATCCCCGCATCGACCGCAGCCCTGATCAGCGCGTCGTCTCGGGTCGCGAGAGGCAGTCGGCGCCTGGCGGCGAGTTCCAGGTAAGCCGCGTCATAGGCCGTAAGTCCGTGTTGCTCCGCGAGCGTCTCGGTCGCGGTCCAGGCGCGAAGGCCCATCTCGTCGTCGAGCTCGACCGGCAGCTGGCTGAGGAGATCCACGAGTTGGCGGCGCCCGGCCGCGTCGATGCGACCGCGGCGCTGCGCGCTCAACAGACCGTTCAGAGCCTCGATCGGCCAAAGCTGCGGCGCAACGGCGCCTTCCGCGACCACGCGATCGAGCAGCGCCATCACAGCATCTGTCTGTTCGTCCTCGAAACACCAGGCCAGCGCGACGGAGTTGTCGAGCACCAAGCTCACCGGCGCCCCTCGCTGATGAGGTCCTTCAGCTTGAGGCCCCCCAGCCGGCGGCCCTTGCTTGCCGCGCGCAACCCTTCGGCCGCCCGCGCGCCCTTGCCCTTGTCCTGGCGAGCGTCGATCGGGCCAAGCCGCGCGATCGGCTTGCCGCGGCGGGTGATGATCACCTCGCCCCCACCTTCGACCTCGGTCAACAGGACGGTGAGCCGGTTCTTCGCCTCGAAAACGCCGACTTCGCGCATGCGCCACTCAATCTAGCCAGGAAGCTAGCTTACCATGAAATCACGAGAAACGCCAGTCCTCACGGGGCGCGCGCGGTCTCTAGCTCGCCGGCGCCGTAGCCGGACGTTGGGCGCCGGGCATCGGACCGCGGTTCAGGTCGAAGAACTTGTCCTTCATCTGCGGCAGCGCCTCGGAGATGATGGTCTCCGGCGTCCAGCCTTCGGCCTTGTTCAGGTTCGCGATCGGACGGGGCTGGCTGTAGAGGATCAGATTGTCGCCTGAGGCGCCGAAGACCTGGCCGGTGACGTCCTTGGCCGCGTCCGAGATCAGCGCCACGGAGAGCTTGGCCGGCTGGTCGGGGCGGATGGTCTGGGCCATCACCTGGCGGCGCGCGGCGGCGGCCTCGTCCTTCACCGGCACCGACTGGGTCATGCGCGTCCAGGCGACCGGGGCGAGCGCATTGGAGCGCACGTTGTTGCGGGCGCCCTCCATGGCGATGATCCGCGACAGGCCGACGATGCCCATCTTGGCCGCGCCGTAGTTGGTCTGGCCGACGTTGCCGAACAGGCCCGAGGTCGAGGTGTAAAAGACGTAGGCGCCGTCGTTCTGGTCACGGAAGTGTTCGATCGTCGCCCGCGCCACGTTGAACGAGCCCCGGAGGTGGACGGCGATGACGCTGTCCCAGTCGGCTTCGCTCATCTTGTGGAACATGCCGTCGCGCAGGATGCCGGCCGGATTGATCACCGCGTGCAGCCCGCCGAAGGCGTCCAGCGCTTGTTGCAACATGCCCTTGCAGGCTTCGAGCGAGGTCACGCTCTCGGAGTTGGAGACGGCCTCGCCGCCCGCCGCGCGGATTTCCTGTGCGACCGTTTCGGCCGGGCCGGCCGAGCCTTCGTCGCCGCCGGAGAGCGACCCGCCCAGGTCGTTGACCACCACTTTCGCGCCTTCCTTGGCCGCGATCAGCGCGCACTCTCTTCCGATGCCGTTGCCGCCGCCGGTGACCAGCACGACCTTCCCGTTCAATACGCCCATCATCTATCTCCTGAAGAAAATTGGATTTCGCGGCCGACGCCTTAAGCGAGCCGGTCAGCCTTGCGCAAGGCCGGAAAGAGTTTCGCCCATAGACCGGTGACGATCAACGCGCCGACCCCGCCGGCGATGGCCGCGGCCACCGGGCCGATGAAACGAGCGACGACGCCGCTTTCGAATTCGCCCAGTTCGTTCGACGCCGAGATGAAGACGCTGGAGACCGCCGCGACGCGTCCGCGCATCGGGTCCGGCGTGACGAGTTGGACCAGCGTCTGGCGGACGAAGACAGAGAACATGTCGGCCCCGCCGAGGACGGCCAGCGCCGCGACGGATAGCCAGAGAGAACGCGACAGCCCGAAGAGGATCGTCCCCGCGCCGAACACGGCGACGCCAACGAACATCATCAGTCCGGCATGGCGGCGGATCGGATAGCGCGCGAGCACGAGGGCGACCATCGCCGCGCCGGCGGCGGCCGCGGTGCGCAGAATGCCGAACCCTTGCGCGCCCACGTGCAACACATCCCGGGCGAAGACGGGCAGGAGCGCCGTCGCCCCGCCGAGCAGGACCGCGAACAGGTCGAGCGAAATCGCCCCCAGCACCACCTTGTTCTCCCAGACATACGCGAGACCTTCGCGGATCAGCGCGATGCGCGAACCGGGCTGCGTGACCGGACGGGCGTCGCGGCGCACGAACGAGAGGCCCGTCGCGGCGAGGACGTAGAGGCCGGCGGCGGCCCCGAACGCCAGCGTCGGCGAGATCGCGACCAGGATGCCGCCGAGCGCCGGCCCGCTGATCCCTGCGAACTGGCCCGACAGCGAGTTCCAGGCGATGGAGCGCGGGAGCAGATCGCGGGGCACGAGCATCGGCGCAAGCGCTGTCCCGGCCGGCTGGAAGAAGGCGCGCGCCGCGCCGAAGACGATGGCCGCGCCGATCAGGAGGCCGGTGCTGGTGATCTGCAGCTGGTTGGAAAGCGCCAGGCCGGCGGCCACCACCGTCTCGACGACGTAACAGAGGCGCAGGATCGCCTTGCGGTCGAAGCGGTCTGCGGTTTCGCCGGCCGGCAGCGACAGCAGGAAGAGGGGGGCGAAGCTCGCAAGCCCCACCATGCCGACGAGGAAGGCGGCATGTTCGACGTCCATCGTCCGGCGGGCGAGGGCGTAGACCTGCCAGCCGATCGCGACGCTTTCGATCTGGAACCCGAGGCTGCCGGCGAAGCGGGAGACCCAGAAGACCACATAGTCCCGCGCTCTCAGCAAGCTGGTCGGGGGCGGGGCGGCGGCCATGCAGGGCCTTAGCGCATCGGCGCGACGCGCCGCAATCGCCAGCGCAGCATTGACGTGAGAACGCTTGGGCCCTATGCGGGCCGCCTTCTGGAGCGCCGATCGGAGGCTCTTGGGACTGATGCGACGCGAGCGACGATTCGAACGAGGCCAACGCCGCCGCTGAACCGCCCCGGTTCCAGCCTTGTCGCTCGCGCGTCACGGACCGGGTCCATGTCCTGATCCGTTCGAGTCCTCCCCCATGACCGCAGAACCCGTCGCTCCCGACGCCGCGCTTCCCACGCTCATTCCCGAGACGCCCGCCGACGCCGATGCGGTCGCGGCCTTGATCGACCGCGCCTTTGGGCCGGGCCGCTACGCCAAGGCGGCCGAGCGGCTGCGCGAGGGAAACCACCCGCTCGAGGACATCTGCTTCGTCGCCCACGCCGGCGGCGCGGTGGTCGGGTGTGTGCGCATGTGGCCGATCCGGATCGGCGACACATCCGCCGTGCTGCTCGGTCCCCTTGCCGTCGAGGGCGCCTGGCGCAGCCTTGGCCTCGGCGCGGCGCTGATCCGCCAGGCGTGCGAGGCGGCTGCCGCCGCCGGCCATGCGCTCGTGCTTCTCGTCGGCGATGAGCCCTACTACGGGCCGCTGGGCTTCAGCGTCGCGCCGCGCACGGTCACGCTGCCCGGGCCGGTCGATCCCGCGCGTGTGCTGGTGCAAGAGCTCGCGCCGGGCGCTGGGACGGCGCTAAGCGGTCAGGTCCGACCACATCCCGCTCCTTCGTCGCCGACGGCGACATGATTTCCGCCCGAGCCTGCGCTACGACTGAGCCGCTTGAGGGCGGGCGGGCCTGAGCCTACCTTCCCACGCATGAGCCAGACGGGACCGGCCGGCCTTGAAGGCGTGATCGCCGAAGCGAAGAAACAGGCGCCCGGGCGCGGCCTTCCGCCGGTGCACCTTTGGCATCCGGAACATTGCGGCGAGATCGACATCGTCATCAAGAAGGACGGCCTCTGGTTTCATGAAGGCACGCCGATCGGCCGCGAGGCGTTGGTTCGCCTCTTCTCCACGGTGCTGAGGAAGGATCCGGACGGTTTTCACCTGGTGACGCCGGTCGAGAAGATGCGGATCACCGTGGAGGACGCGCCCTTCATCGCCACACGCGTCGATGCGCGCGACGGCGTGCTCGTCTTCACCACCAACGTCGGCGACGTCGTCGAGGCCGGCCCGGAAAACGCCATCCGCGTCGAGATGGACGAAGCGACCGAGGAGCCCAGGCCCTACCTGCATGTGCGGCGGGGCCTCGAGGCGCTGATCGCGCGGCCGGTGTTCTACGAGCTGGTGGAGATGGCCGAGGAGCGCGCGACGCCGGCGGGGCCGGTCTTCCACGTTCGCTCGAACGGCGTCTGGTTCCCCGTTGGGTCGGCCCGGAGCCGGCGCTCGTGACGCCCGCCGAGATGCGGGAGCGGATCAGGAGTGCGCTGGACCCGATCGAGAGCTTCGATCCCGAAGCGCCGCCCGCCCATTCCGACTTCGACCTCAATCCGGATGCGCGCGCCGGCGCGCCGACCAGCTTCACGCAGGCGGCGGTGCTGGTGCCGCTGATCGAGCACGACGAGGGCGTCACCGTGCTCTTGACCCGCCGCGCCGACACGCTGCGTTCGCACACCGGCCAGGTCGCCTTCCCTGGCGGCCGCTGCGACCCGGGCGAGACGCCGTGGGCGGCGGCGCTGCGCGAGGCTCAGGAAGAGGTTGGCCTCGATCCGGCTTTCGTGACGATCGCCGGCCTCTCGTCGCGCTACCAGACCCGCACCGGCTTCGACATCACCCCGGTCGTGGGCTTCGTACGGCCCGGCTTTCAGCTGACGCCGAACCCGCACGAGGTGGCGGATGTGTTCGAGACGCCCCTCGCTTTTCTGATGGATCCCGACAACCACGAGCGGCAGTTCGCCGAGCAGGCGGACGGGATGAGACGCTTCTTTTACGTGATGAACCACGACGACCGCCGGATCTGGGGCGCCACGGCCGGTATGCTGCGGGTGCTGTACGAGCGGCTGCAGGCGGCGATGGCGGACGGCGGATGAGCGAGGCCGCGCTCCTTCCGATGCAGCCCTGGATGCGCGCGCCCGAGACGCGCGCGGTGATGGCGGCGCTCGAGGCGGGGGGCGGCGCGTCCCGCTTCGTCGGCGGCTGCGTGCGCAACGCCGTTCGCGGCGAGCCGGCGGGCGACGTCGACATCGCCACCACGCTCAAGCCGGACGCCGTGACCGCGGCGCTGACGGCGGCGGGGCTGAAGGCCGTCCCGACCGGCATCGAGCACGGCACGGTGACCGCCGTCGCCGGCGGCAAGCCGTTCGAGATCACCACGCTGCGCCGCGACGTCGAGACCGACGGCCGCCACGCGGTTGTGGCGTTCACCGACGACTGGGGGGCCGACGCCGCGCGTCGCGACTTTCGCCTGAACGCCCTCTACGCCGACGTGGACGGCCGGATCTTCGACCCCACCGGCGAGGGGCTGGCCGACGCAAAGGCCGGCAGGGTGGTCTTCGTCGGCGACGCCGAGACCCGCATCCGCGAGGATGCGCTGCGCATCCTGCGCTTCTTCCGCTTTTTCGCCTGGTACGGCCGGGGCGAGGCGGATGCTGGGGGCCTTGCGGCCTGCGGGCGCCTCAAGTCGCTGATCGCCGCCCTCTCGGCCGAGCGGGTGGCGCAGGAACTGTTCAAACTTCTGGCGGCCGAGGATCCGCGCCCGGCGGTCAGGCTGATGGCGGCCACGGGCGTCCTGGCCGAAGCGCTGCCCGAAGCGACGTCGATTGGCCGCTTCGAGAGCCTGGTCGAGATCGAGACCGATCAGCTCTTCCAGTGCGACGCCGAACTTCGCCTTGCCGCGCTTCTCCCCGACGACCCGGAAGTCGGCCGTGCGGCGGCGGAGCGCCTGCGGCTCTCGAACGCCCGGCGCGACCGGCTGGTCGCGGCGCTTGGGACCGAGCCGCCCATCGTCTCCTGGATGAGCCCGCGCGAAGCGCGCCGCTCAGTCTACCGGCTGGGCGTTGCGGCCTTCTGCGACCGGGTGCTGCTGGCCTGGGCGCGGTCGGAGCGGCACGCCGCTGCAAACCAGTGGCGGGCTTTGATCCCCATGGCGCAGAGCTGGCCGCGGCCGACGCTGCCGCTGACCGGCGCCGAGGTCATGGCCGCTGGCGTGCCTGAGGGTCCGCTGGTCGGCGAGGTGATGCGCGAGGTGGAGAGCTGGTGGGTCGACCAGGACTTCATCGACGACAAACTGTCCATCGTCGAGCGACTGAAGGCGGTCGCCCAGGGGATGGTCTACTGACCAAGGAGCGAGCCATGCGCAAACCCAACTGGCGAATTTCGACACGCCTTGCCGCGACGCTGTTGGTCGCGGCTCTGTGCGGGGCGGCGAGCGCCCAGCCCGAGATCGTCGGGCCGATCCAGAAGGCGCCGCTCGATCAGACGGTGACGGCGGACAAAGTCGAGGTCGCATGCACCGGGATCGGCGCGAACGCGCGCGACGATCCGCGCTGGAAGGCCTTTCCCGTCCGTGTCGAGTTCGCGGCGCCGAACGGCGACTATTTTTCCGACGAGATCGTCTCGCTGAGCACGGCCGCCGGCGAGCACCTGATCACCGTGGCCTGCGAGGGCCCCTGGGTGCTGCTCAAGCTGCCGGCCGGCCGCTACACGATCGCCGCGCGGCTGAACGACGTCGCCGCCAAGACCGAAACCGCGACCTTCTCGCCGCCGCGCTCGGGACAGAAGCTGGTGATGATCCACTTCCCGGACGCCGGATGACGGCGGTCGTCGGCGTCGCCAACCACAATGGCTGGGCCAACTTGGTCAGCGTGGCGATGGGCGACGAGACGCCGGTGGTCGTCGACCGCCGCCGGGTCGAGCTGGTGACGCCCGACCTGCCGAACCAGCCCTACCAACACGAAGCCCTCGAGCTGCCGATCGGCGAAGCGCAGGCGTTGGTCGACCGGGTCCGGACCGCGGCGGCCGCCTGCGCGCGCGACGCGCTGGTGACGCTGAAGGCGGACCTGGAGCCGGCCCACGTCTTGGTGGAAATGGCGCTTCCCGCGTCGCCGTTCGGCGAGCGGCTTCCAGCCGCCGTCATCGACGCGCTCGACTATCGCCCCTTCGTCTACGTCGCCGACACCATCCTCTACCTCGAGGCGCTGGAGGAGGCGGCCCCCGCGCTCGGGCTTGTCGTATCGCGGCATGAGAAGGCCGACGCCTTCGACCTTGCGGGTCGCGCGCTTGGGATAAGCGGCAGCGAGGCCGAAGCCTGGGTCAAGGCTCTCGGCAAGCCGCTCGGCCCGCCTTGGGCGGCCGAGCACCAGCGCGCCGCGGCCGCCGCCATCGCGGCGCTGCCGGCCTTGGGCGGCGGCCTAACGACAAGGCCCCGTTAACCCTAATTTTACCCTTAGGGCGCGCCGCGCCTCATTCTGTCCCTCGTTCCGCCGTGAAGCCCTGGCAGAGGTGCAGCATCGGGGTCATGGGTCATGCGGACTCGCGCCCGGGAGGCGCCAGCATGAGCGGACGACGCATAGCGGCCTACACGGCGATCGGGCGCCTCGACGGCGCCTGCCCCAACTGCGCGGTCGACCTGCCGGCCTGGCCGACCTGCTCAGGCGCCTGCCCGCACTGCGCGCGCGAAATCTACGTCCGCCGCCGTCCGCTCGACCGCGAGTGGGTTCTGGTCGCCGAACGCGAGCTGACGCGGCTCGAACTGGAGTGGGAGCTCTATCGCGAGCGCGGCGGCGACCAGCCGCTGAGACCGCTCCTCGACGAGAGCGCGCTGGAAGTCGAGCGCGGCCATCTGCGCATGCGGCTCGGCCGCGAGCCGACCGAGGCGGATGCGGCCGCGGCGCTGATCTCGCGCCGTGCGTTCGCCCACATGCGCTCGCTCGAGCTCGGCAGCTTCCGCGACCTGAACGTCGCCAAGGCGGCGCTGGCGGACCAGCAGGGCAAGCGCAACGAGGCGCTGGCCGGCTATTTGGGCGCCTGTTTCCTCGACCTGAACGGCGCGCACAATCCGCCGCGCAACGCGCCTGGCCGCATCGTCGCCGCCGCCACCGGCTTCGACGCCGCGCGGGCGTTTCTGGCGCACCCGGTCGTGAAGCGGCTGATCCAGCTGATCGCCGTCCTCGACATCGACGAGGACACGCTGCGCGACACCTTCATCGGCTTCTGCGAGCGCTACTACCAGCCGTTCCGCGCGCCACGCCGTCCCGCGGAAGTCTGGGCGCCGCTGGCCGAAGTGCTCTTCGGCCAAACCGAAGTCGCCGCTCAGGCGGCCTAAGGCCAGCGCACCAGCGGCGGCATCGAGGAGAGCATGGTCTCGATGTTGGCGCCCTGGCGCAAGCCGAACATCGTGCCGCGGTCATAGAGCAGGTTGAACTCGACGTAGCGCCCCCGGCGCACGAGCTGCTCTTCTCGGTCGGCGTCGGTCCAGGGCTCGCTCATGCGATGGCGGGCGATCTTTGGATAGACCGCCAGGAAGGCCTCGCCGACGGCGCGCGTGAAGGCGAAGTCGCGCTCGAAGTCGCCCGAATTCAGTTGGTCGTAGAAGATGCCGCCCACGCCGCGAGGCTCCTTGCGGTGCGGGAGGTAGAAGTATTCGTCGCACCAGGCCTTGTACTTGCCGTAGGCCTCGGCGTCGTACGCGTCGCAGGCCGCGCGCAAGGCGGCGTGGAAGGCCAGCGCGTCCGGCGCCTCCTGGCTGCGCTGTTCGTCGAGCGTGGGGGTGAGGTCGGCGCCGCCGCCGAACCAGCCGACGCTGGTCGAAAGGAAGCGGGTGTTCATGTGCACCGCCGGCACGCGCGGGCTCAGCGGGTGAATGATCAGGCTGATCGAGGCGGAGACGTAGGCAGGGTCCTTGTCGGCGCCGGGCATGGCGGCGGCCATCTCCGGCGTGAAACGGCCGTTGGCGGCCGACGTGTGCACGCCGGCCTTTTCGAAGAAGCGGCCGGTCAGGAAGCCGCCCGTCCCCCCGCCGGCGCCGCCCTCGCGCGCCCATGGGCGAAGCTCGAACCGGCCGGGCTCGCCTTCATAGAGTTCGCCAGGCGCCTCGTCCTCGAGGCGCTCCAGCTCGGCGCAGATGCGGTCGCGCAGGTCCTCGAACCACGCCTTGGCGCGGGCGCGGCGCGCTTCGACTTCCGGGGCAAGGGTCGTGCTCATGCCGCGTGCCTAGCGCGCCGAAGCGGGGTCGGGAAAGCCATTCGTCTGCCGCAGCGCTTCGGTAAGGGCCATCGCCGCGGCGGCCACGACGTTCAGCGAACGTGCGGGCGGGGCGATGGGGATGACGAGGCGCGCATCCGCCGCTGCGTGCACCGCCTCCGGAACGCCAGCGCTCTCGCGGCCGAACAGCAGCACGTCGCCGGCGCGGAAATCGAATGTGGTGAAGGTCTGCGCGGCGCGCGTCGTGAAGAGGACGAGCCGCTCGCCGCGCGCGTCGCTGGCTGAGAAACGGTCCCACGAATCGTGGCGCGCCACGCGGGCCATGGCGGCGTAATCCATCGCCACACGCCGGATCGCCCGGTCCGTGAGCGGAAAGCCGCAAGGTTCGATAATTTCAAGGTTCACGGCCAGGCAGGCGCATAGTCGAAGGGCGCCGCCGAGGTTTTGCGGAATGTCTGGTTGAAAAAGAGCGAGGCGCATTCTAAGCGATCCAGCAAGGGGCGTTGGCGGGCTTTTTCAAGCGACTCGCAGCGGCTTGTGGCAAGCGGCTTCCGAAGCCGCGAAGCGAAGGGGAAGCTTAAGACCGTGGTCGACTCTGCAGCCGCCGACGAGCACGCCCCCGATGCCGACCGGCGCGACTTCATCCAGATCGCCGCCGCCGCGGCCGCGATCGGCGGCGTCGCCGCCGTGGCGTGGCCGTTCATCGACCAGATGAACCCTTCCGGCGACACGCTGGCGCTGTCGTCGATCGAATTCGACCTGACCAAGGTGCAGCCGGGTCAGCAGGTGGTGGTGAAGTGGCGCTCGAAGCCGGTTTTCGTGCGCAACCGCACGCCGGCGCAGATCGCCGCCGCGGTGGCCGACGACCACAAGGACCTGCGCGACCCCGCCACCGACGCCTCCAGGCACAAGCCCGGCAAGGCCGAGTGGCTGGTGCTGATCGGCGTCTGCACCCACCTGGGCTGCATCCCGAACTTCGGCCAGGGACCGTATGGCGCCGACGGGGGTTGGCTCTGCCCCTGCCACGGCTCGGTCTACGACTCCTCCGGCCGCATCCGCGCCGGGCCGGCGCCCCTCAATCTGGCCGTGCCCGACTACGCCTTCGAATCCGACACCAAGATCAAGATCGGCTGATTTCTCGATGAGCGGACACTCCTACGAGCCCAAGACGGCCATCGAGCGCTGGCTCGACGCGCGCCTGCCGATCATCCGGTTCAGCTCCGATCACCTGATGGACTTCCCGACGCCGAAGAACCTGAACTACTGGTGGACCTTCGGCGCCATCCTCGCCTTCTGCCTGGCGACCCAGATCGTCACCGGCGTCATTCTGGCGATGCACTACGTCCCGAACGCGAACCTGGCGTTCGATTCGGTCGAACACATCCGCCGCGACGTGAACTACGGCTGGCTGATCCAGTTCATCCACGCCAACGGCGCCTCGATGATGTTCCTGGCCGTGTACGTGCACATGTTCCGCGGCCTCTACTACGGCTCCTACAAGGCTCCGCGGGAGGTGCTCTGGCTGCTCGGGATGATCATCTACTTCCTGATGATGGCCACGGCCTTCCTCGGCTACGTGCTGCCCTGGGGCCAGATGAGCTTCTGGGGCGCCACCGTCATTACCAACATCTTCGGCGCGATCCCGGTGATCGGTCCGCCGATCACCAGCTGGCTCTGGGGCGGGTTCGCCATCGACGATCCGACGCTGAACCGGTTCTTCTCCCTCCACTACCTCTTGCCGTTTCTGATCGCCGGCGTGGTCGTGCTGCACATTTGGGCGCTGCACGTGCCGGGGAACAACAATCCGACCGGCGTGAACGTGAAGAGCAAGACCGACACGGTCCCCTTCCACCCCTACTACACCTTCAAGGACGGCTTCGGGGTCGCGCTCTTCATGATCCTGTTCGCGGCCTTCGTCTTCTTCGCCCCAGACGCCATGGGGCACGTCGACAATTACGTGCAGGCCAATCCGCTGGTGACTCCGCAGCACATCGTGCCGGAGTGGTACCTTCTGCCGTACTACGCGATGCTGAGAGCCGTGCCGAACAAGCTGATGGGCGTGATCACCATGTTCAGCGCCATCGGCGTGCTCTTCATCCTGCCCTGGATCGACACCTCGAAAGTGCGCTCGATGCGCTACCGGCCGATGGCGCGCTGGTTCTTCTTCATCTTCATCGTCACCTGCCTCGTGCTCGGCTGGTGCGGCGCGCACGAGCCGGACGCAACGATCATCCCGGGCGTCGGCGGCGGGTTCAAGCTCGGCGACTACCCGATCAACACCGACGTCTGGCTCTCCAGACTCGGGGCCCTCAGCTACTTCGGCTTCTTCGTTTCGCTGTTCTTCGTCGGTCTGATCGAGACCCCGTTGCCGGTGCCCGAGGCGATCTCGACGCCGGTCCTGTCGCATCCGGCCGCCGTCCCGGCCGGCGCGGCCGCGGCGCCCGAGAGAGAAGGTTAGGTGCCCATGTTGCGCAAGGCGCTCGCCCTTCTCGGCCTGCTCGCGCTCGCCGCCGCCCAGCCGGCGCTCGCCGCGACCACGTCGAAGCCGCTCAAGGACGACGTGCGCTGGAGCTTCGAGGGGCCGTTCGGCCGCTTCGACCAGGAGCAGCTGCAGCGGGGCTACAAGGTCTATCACGACGTCTGTTCGGCCTGCCACGCGATGCACCTGATGAGCTATCGCAACCTCGGCCAGCCGGGCGGGCCGTTCTACGACCCGAAATATCCGAACCCGAACGACAATCCGTACGTGAAGACACTGGCCAAGGACTTCCCGGTCACGGACATCGACTCCAACACGGGCGATCCGGTGAAGCGCCCGGCGACGCCGGCCGACAGCTTCGTATCGCCGTTCCCGAACGAAGCCGCGGCGCGCGCGTCGAACGGCGGCGCGCTGCCGCCGGACCTGTCGTTGATCATCAAGGCCCGCGAGGACGGACCGAGCTACGTCTATTCGCTTCTCACCGGCTACGCCGACGCGCCGGCCGGTCTGAACGTGCCGCCGGGGCGCTACTACAACCCCTACATGCCCGGCGATCTGACGAGCTTCTGGACCGGCAAGGGTCCGGTTCCGACCGGCGGCTTCATCGCCATGCCGCTGCAGCTGACGGCCAACCGGGTCACCTTCGATGACGGCGTCAAGGCGACGCCGGCGCAGGAGGCGCAGGACGTGGTCGCCTTCCTCGCCTGGGCGGCCGAGCCGCATCAGGAAGATCGCAAGCGGCTGGGCCTGTCGGTGATGATCTACCTGATCGTGTTCGCCGGCCTGATGTACTGGGCCTACCGCCGCGTCTGGCGGAACGTCGAACACTGATCGCTACATCTCGCTCCTGACGCCGGTGGCCTTCTGGAAGAGCTGCAGCGTGCGCAGCCGCGCCAGGCGGGCGCAGTCCGGATCGTAGTCGGCGCGGCGATCGGAAACGAAGCCGTGTCCGGCGTCGTAGACGTAGGCGGGGATCTCGGGATAGGCGTTCGTGATGCGCTCGACCGTTTCCGGCGGGATGGACGGATCGCGCTTGCCGAAATGCAGGATGATCGGGCAGCGGGGCGCTTCGTCGATCAGTTCGGGGATGCGCCGGCCATAGAAGGACGAGGCGGCGGCGACGCCCTCGACACGGGCGGCCGCCAGCCAGGCGGCGGTCCCGCCCCAGCAGTAGCCGACCACGAACACCGGCGGCTTCAGCGTGGCGACGGCGGCGGCGAGGTCGCCGGCGACCTGATCCCACGGCGTTTCCTCGGAGTAGCGCCGCCCCTTGCCGACCCCGTCTGCGTCGTAGCCGGCCGCGAACCGGGGCTCGATCCGGTCGTAGAAGGCCGGCGCGAGCGTCTCGTAGCCGTCGGCGGCGAACCCGTCGCAGAGCTCGCGGATGTGGCCGGTGACCCCGAAGATCTCCTGCACCAGCACGAGGCCGCCGTGGCGGGCGTCGTCGTTCGGGGCGCGGTAGGCGTCGAACGTGAAGCCGTCGACGCCGCTCGTCAGCCGGACGGTCTCGCCCATCAGGCGGCGCCGTTGGCCTCGAACAGCGCCAGCGTGCGCTCGCGCGCCAGCTTGGCGTCGTCCGGGTCGGAATCGGGTCGGCCGTCGTTGTTGAAGCCGTGGCCGGACTTCTCATAGATGTAGACCGGCACCTGCGGCTGGGCGCTCGCGAGCTTGGCCTTCACCTCGTCGGCGGGGATGTAGCCGTCCTTGCGGCCGAAGTGGCAGATCACCGGGCACTTGGGCGTCAGGTCGGCCGCGCCGGGCACGCCGCCGCCGTAGTAGCTGGAGCCCGCCGCCAGCCCCTCGAGCCGTCCCGCCGCCTGCCAGACCATGGTGCCGCCGTAGCAGTAGCCGACGATGAACACCGGCCCGCGCGGCCTCAGGTAGTCGATGCACGCCTGGATGTCGGCCAGCGCGTCGTCCGGCTTGGCCTTCCCGACCGTGGCGATGGCCGTCTGCATCTCGTCGTGCGTGCACTCGAAGTTCGGCGTGACGCGGTCGTACATGTGTGGGGCGAGCGCCTCGTAGCCGCGCTCGGCCCAGCGCTCGACGTCGGCGCGAACGAACTGGTCGACGCCGAAGATCTCCTGGATGACGATCACCCCGCCGCGCCGACGGCCCTCCGCTTCCGCGTGCAGCGCGCAAAACTCGAACCCGTCCGCCGCCGTCGACTTGATCTTGATCGTCTCGCTCATGGCCGTCCTCCCAATCTGGCCAAAGCCCTAGTCCAGACGGACACGCGCGCGCAATCGCGCGTGCTAGGCTGGCGGGCAATGGACGATGATCCGCACGACCTCGAACGCTTCGTCACGGCGCAGGCGGGCGTCTATGAGACGGCGCTGGAAGAGCTGCGCCGCGGCCGGAAGGAGAGCCACTGGATGTGGTTCGTCTTTCCGCAGCTCGCCGGCCTCGGCGGCAGCCCCATGGCCGAGGTCTTCGCCATCGCCTCGCTGGACGAGGCGCGCGCCTATCTGGCGCATCCGCTGCTCGGCGCGCGGCTGACCGAGTGCGTCGGCGCCGTGACGGCGGTCGATGGCCGTTCCGCCGTGGCCATCTTCGGCTTTCCCGACGTGCTCAAGTTCCGCTCGTGCCTCACCCTCTTCGCCCACGCCGCGCCGCATGAGCCGGCCTTCGCAGCCGCCCTCGCCAAGTACTACGACGGCCAACCGGACGAACGCTCGCTGGCGCTGCTCGGCCTTGCCTAGACGTTGAAGCGGAAGTGCATCACGTCGCCGTCGCGGACGCGGTAGTCCTTGCCCTCGGCGCGCAACTTGCCGGCGTCGCGCGCGCCCGCTTCGCCGCCCAGGCGCACGTAGTCCGCGTAGGCGATCGTCTCGGCGCGGATGAAGCCCTTCTCGAAGTCCGTGTGGATCACGCCGGCCGCCTCGGGTGCGGTCGCGCCGACGGGGATCGTCCAGGCGCGGCTCTCCTTCGGACCGGCGGTGAAGAAGGTCTGCAGGCCAAGCAGCGCGTAAGCTTCGCGGATCAGCCGGTTCAGGCCCGGCTCGGCCAGGCCGAGGGCTTCCAGGAAGGCGGCGCGTTCGCCGGCGTCGAGCAAGGCGATCTCGCTCTCGATCTTGGCGGAGATGATGACGCTCTTGGCGCCGTCCTTGGCCGCGCGTTCGGCGACCAGAGCCGAGAGCGCATTGCCCGCCTCGGCCGAGTCCTCGTCGACGTTGGCGACGTAGAGCGCCGGCTTGGTGGTGAGCAGCTGGAGCATGCGCCAGGCCTTGGCGTCGTCGTCGCTGACGTCGGCGGTGCGCGCCGGCCGGCCGGCCTCGAGCGCGGCCAGCGCCACCCGCACCAGGCGCAGCGCCCCGGCGCTCTCCTTGTCGCCGCCCTTGGCGCGTTTCTCCAGGTTGACGACGCGTTTCTCCAGGCTCTCCAGGTCGGCCAGCATCAGTTCGGTCTCGATGATGTCGAGATCGTCGATCGGGTCGATGCGGCCCTCGACGTGGCTGACGTCGTCGTCGGCGAAACAGCGGGAGACGAAGGCGACCGCGTCGCAGTCGCGGATGTTGGCGAGGAACTGGTTGCCGAGGCCCTCGCCCTTCGAGGCGCCGCGGACCAGGCCGGCCACGTCGACGAAGTTGATCCGCGCCGGGATGATCTCCTTCGAGGCGGCGATCTCCGCCAGCGCCTCCAGGCGCGGTTCGGGCACGGCCACGTCGCCGACGTTGGGCTCGATGGTGCAGAACGGATAGTTGGCCGCCTGCGCCTGCGCCGTTTCGGTCAGCGCGTTGAACAGTGTGGACTTGCCGACGTTCGGCAGGCCGACGATGGCGACTTTCAGGGCCATGGAACTCTTGAGCTTGGGTCGGAAGCTGCCGGACCTAGCACGTCGGGCGCCGCCTGCGCAGGCCTTGAGATTTGCGCCTCCGCACACGACATTCCGGTCCCCTC
>Ga0070735_10001703_pt1 | contig 20699 bp, 19 predicted proteins | sample Coa_R1_FD_66443 | JGI IMG/M metagenome (GOLD analysis project Ga0070735, IMG submission 66443) | Surface soil microbial communities from Centralia Pennsylvania, which are recovering from an underground coalmine fire - Coalmine... | ecosystem: Environmental > Terrestrial > Soil > Unclassified ... | reverse complement strand
ACGCGCGAACCGCGCCAGGGTCGAGTTGCGTCCCCGCCTCGTGGGTGAGGATGTCCAGCGCGCGCTTGTGGGCGACCGGACCGCGGTAGGGCCGCACCGAGGTGACGGCGTCGAACGTGTCAGCCACAGCGATGATCCGGGCGCCGAGCGGGATGCCATCGCGGGCGAGGCCCGCCGGATAGCCGGTGCCGTCCAGCCGCTCGTGGTGGTGGCGGATGATCGCCGTCAGCTCGCCATCGCCGAGCGCGGCCACCATCTCGGCGCCGTCCACCGGATGGGCCTTGATGACCTCGAACTCCGCGTCGGTGAGCCGGTCGGGCTTGTGCAGGATCGCCGTGGGGGTGCGCACCTTGCCCACGTCGTGAAGAGCCGCCGCGGTCCGCACCTTGGCGACCCGCCGAGGCGAGAGCCCCATCCCCTTCGCGATCTCCTCGGCGTAGCGCGCCACCCGCCGGGAGTGCCCGCTGGTGTAGGGGTCACCGGACTCCAGCGCCGCGGCCAAGTCGAGCAGCAGGTCGCGGCGCTGCTGCAGGCTCGGCCCTCCGCGCGATTCGACGCCCTCGAGTAACGCCAGAGTGCTGCGGACCCGGCGCTCGCTCTGCAGGCGCCGCACCCACCCCCACAACATCAGATCGCCGAACACGACATCTCCGGACCGCGGCCGGGAGCGCCAGTAGTGCCCGCCGGCCCAGGCGGCGATGACCGACCACGCGATCGCGACGCCAATCGACAGGGTGACCGAGCGCAGGACGCCGGCGGCGCTCAGCACGCCGAGCATCAGCACCGGGCAGCCCGCTACCAGGAAGGTCGCGACGAGTACCTGAGGCAGGTACGCCATGAGACGCCGCGATGAGTGATCCTCCATGACTCCCTCGAGGTGAACGGCCACCCGTGGCCTGGTCGCCGAGAGGCGACCTGAACTCGATATCGACCTGCTCCGAAGCTAACGGCTCCGTGGAAACTACTGAGTCAGGCCGGCCGCCGGGCGGCCATGTTCAGCCGCACGTAGTCGAGCACCATCGGCCGCCCGGAGCGCTCCAGGACCGCGTCGACGAAGGACTCGCGCAGCTCCTCGGGAAGGGGGTCCAGGTGGCGCACGAGGCACACCGTGCGCACGAACTCCCGCGGGTCCTCGAGCGTGATCGGCCGGGGCTCGAGCCATGTCTGCACATCGGCGAAGCCCGCTCGCCCCAGCCGTTCGGCGGTCTCCTCCGGTCCGGCGTAGTTCCACGGGTGGCGCCAGCCCGAGAAGTGCTCGGCGAACGGCGCCTGTGCGGCCACCTCGCCCGCGAGGATCCGGAAGGCGTCGATGTTTCCGCGCCCTCCGCACTGCGCGATCAGGCGGCCGCCGGGGCGCAGCGCCCGGTGAAGCGCGCCGAACAGCCGGTCGTGGTCGTGTATCCAGTGGAAGGTCGCGTTCGAGAAGATCAGGTCCACGGACTCGGGCAAGCGGAGCTCGGTCAGGTCCTGGCAGAAGGACGTCACTCGATCGCCCAGCCGCGCGCGGGTGTGCTCGACCATCGACGGCGCCACGTCCACGCCGTAGACCCGGCCATGTGGGACCCGCCGCACCAGCTCGGCCGTCACCCGCCCCGAGCCGCAGCCCGCGTCCAGCACCACCTCATCACCGCGCAGGTCCAGACGCTCCAGCTGCTCGAGCGCCCACACCAGCTGGACGTCGCCCGAGATGCGGTCGTAGGTCGCCGCATCCCAGTCGCGGGTCTGAGAGCTCATTGGAGAGCGGTCGTGACGGGGCCCGTGCGCTCTCGGGCAGCCTCGTAACCCGCGATCGCATCCTCCTGCTCGAGCGTGAGCCCAATGTCATCGAGGCCGTTCAGGAGCCGGTGTCTCGTGCCCGGGTCGATCTCGAAATGCTCCGAGCCGCCGGGCCAGCGCACCTCTTGTGCGGCGAGGTCGACCTGAGCCTCACCTGCCTCGCGGATCGACGAGCATGCCGCCTCGCTCAGCTGCACGGGCAGGAGCCCGATCTTCGTGCAGTTGGAGCGGAAGATGTCGGCGAAGCTGGGCGCGATGATCGCCTGAAAGCCGTAGTCCTCAAGCGCCCACGGAGCGTGCTCGCGGCTCGAGCCGCAGCCGAAGTTCCGCCCGGCCACGAGGATCGGGTTGCGCGGCAGCTCCCACCCGGGCTGCTTCGCCCAGTCGTAGAACAGGAACTGGCCGAACCCGGTCCGCTCGACGCGCTTGAGGAACTGCTTGGGGATGATCTGGTCGGTGTCGACGTCGTCGCGGTTGAGGACGCTCACGCGGCCCGTGATGGTCTCGATGGCTCTCACGAGCGCCAGCTCCTTATGTCGACGAACCGTCCCTCGATCGCAGCGGCAGCGGCCATCTGCGGCGATACGAGATGCGAGCGGGCCCCCCGACCCTGGCGGCCCTCGAAGTTGCGGTTCGAGGTCGAGGCCACGCGTTCGCCGGGCGCGGCGATGTCGGGGTTCATCCCGAGGCACATCGAGCACCCGGCGCCGCGCCAGTCGAAGCCGGCGCGCTTGAACACCTCGTCCAGTCCTTCGCGCTCAGCCTGCGCCTTCACCTGCTGGGAGCCGGGGACGACCATGGCGTAGACGTGGCTGGACACGCGATGCCCGTGCACCACCTCGGCAGCGGCGCGCAGATCGCCGATGCGCGAGTTCGTGCACGAACCGATGAAGACCCGGTCGAGCTTGATCTCCTGGATCGGGATGCCGGGCTCGAGCCCCATGTACTCGAGCGCGCGCTCGTCCTGCTCGCTGTGCGGGTCGGGAACGGCCTCGGTCACCGGAACGACCATCCCCGGCGTGGTCCCCCAGGTCACCATCGGGCTGAGCGCGCCGGCGTCGAGAACCATCTCGCGGTCGAAGCCGGCGCCGGGATCGGTCTTGAGCGAGCGCCACTCGTCGGGCACGGCGTCCGGGGCCGCGGGCGTTGCGAGCACCCATTCGAACGTCTTCTCGTCGGGAGCGATCATCCCCGCCCGTCCGCCGCCCTCGATCGTCATGTTGCAAACGGTCATCCGGCCCTCCATCGAGAGCTGCTCGATCGCCGGACCGGCGTACTCGACCACGTGCCCGACCGCGCCGGCGACGCCCATCCGGCCGATCGTGGCGAGGATCAGATCCTTGGCCGTGACGCCGTAGCCGAGCTCGCCGTCGTAGCGGATCAGCATGGACTTGGGCTTCGTCTGCACGAGGCACTGCGTGGCCAGCACATGCTCGACCTCGCTCGTGCCGATTCCGAAGGCGAGCGCGCCGAAGGCGCCGTGGGTGGCCGTATGGGAGTCGCCGCATACGATCGTCATGCCGGGCTGGGTGACCCCAAGCTCGGGACCGATCACGTGCACGATGCCCTGATGCTCGGAGCCGAGGGTGTAGAGGGGGATCTCGAACTCGGCGCAGTTGCGTTCGAGCGTCTCGACCTGCACGCGGCTCAGCTCGTCGCGGATGCGGGCAGCGACCGGAGTGCCGTCGGTGGGAACGTTGTGGTCGGCGGTGGCCAGGGTGCGGTCCGGGCGGCGCACCTTCCGTCCCGCGAGACGCAGGCCGTCGAACGCCTGGGGGCTCGTGACCTCGTGAACGAGGTGAAGATCGATGTAGATCAAGCCCGGGGCGACCTCGTGGGCGTCCCAGATCTTGTCGAACAGAGTCTTGGGCATCAGCTCCTCCGCAGACCGGCGCTGACGACCGCCAGCAGCACGGCCTCATCGGGTCCGGGGTTCTCGAAGTGGTGGGGCAGGTCCGCGTCGAACGTCACGCAGTCGCCGGCTCGCAGCTCGAATCGCTGGCCATCGCAGTGCAGCACGACGGTCCCGGCCTCGACCAGCGCCGACTCGCGGCTTCCGGGCTCGTGCATCGGCGGGTCGCCAGGGCCGCCTGTGAGTGCGCCCGGGTCGAGTGTGTGCCGGGACAGCTCGGCCCGCTGGCCGGGCAGCGGAGGGGTGAGGATCTCGTAGCTGTGCCCGCTCGCCCGGCCCGGGCCCTTTCGCCGCTCGTCGCCGCGCACGACGGATACCGCCCCGTCCTCGTCCAGGCGCAGCAGCTGCGAGAGGCGCAGCTCGAGCCCGGAAGCGATGCGGGTCGCGACCTGCAGGGTTGGGCTGGTCTCGCCGCGCTCGACCTGCGAGAGCATCGGCGCGCTCACACCGGAGCGCTCGGACAGGTCCCGCAGCGACAGGTCCATCGACTCGCGCAACGCGCGGATCCGCGGGCCGACGCCATCGGGTGTGAGAGTCGTCATACGAGCGTACGTTATCACGTACAAGCGGCGGCTCGCTAGGGTCACTGGCGATGCAGACCCGGCCCGATGTCCTCGTGCTCGGTGGCGGCGGGGTGCTCGGCGAGGCCTGGATGATGGGCCTGCTCGCCGGCCTCGAGGAGGCTGCCGGCTTCGACCTGCGCCGCTGCGAGAGCTTCGTCGGCACGTCGGCGGGAGCGATCGTGGCCGCGCATCTGGCCGCCGGAGAGCGCCCGCGGCGGCCATCTCGGCTCGAGCCGGCGGCGGAGCCCGCGATGGAACAGGCAACGGAGGGGCTCGGGGCGGCGGCGCTGGCCGCCGCGCGGTGGGCGGGCGCCCGGGCCCTGGCCGCAGGGGCGGCGTTCGCTCCCCTGGCCCTGGGGATGGCAGCGCCCGGAGGCGCGGTGCTGCGCGCTGCGATGCTCAGGCGGCTCCCGAGGCCGGCGATGACCCTGTCAGACCTTCACCGGCAGGTGGAGCGCTCGGGTGCGCGCTTCGACGGGCGGCTGCGAATCACCGCGGTCGATCGCCGGACGGGCCGGCGGGTGGTGTTCGGCAGTCCACGCGGCCCCAGCGCGTCGGTCGCCGCGGCGGTGGCCGCCTCATGCACCGTCCCGTGGCTGTTCGCGCCCGTCGAGATCGGCGGGCGCGAGTACGTGGACGGAGGGGTATGGAGCCCGACCAACCTCGATGCCGCGCCGGCGGGCCGCGATACCCACGTGCTCTGTCTGCACCCGACGGCGAACATCGTGGGCTCTGACGCGATGCTGGCCCTGCTCCGCACGATCGGGCGCACGGCGGTCTCAGTCGAGGCGGCCGCCGTGCGCGGCCGCGGTGCCCGGGTGCAGTGGGTAGCGCCCGATGTGGCCTGCGCGGCGGAAATGGGCTCGAACTTCATGGACCGCGGCCCCCGAGGCCGCGTGCTGGCGGCCGGCTTTCGCCAGGGGCTCGCACTGGGAGCCGGCCACGGCGGCCGCTCCTAGCTCATGCCCACCGCGCCTCGTTGGTCAGCGGCCCTCCCGAGTCGCCGGTGTTGACGGTCTCCAGCGGCTCGATCAGCAGCACCCAGGCCTCGTCCTGCGCGCGCGGGCAATGCTCGACGCCGCGCGGCACCACGTACAGCTCGCCCTCTTCGAGCTCGATGTCGCGGTCGCGAAGCTGGATCGTCAGGCGGCCCTTGAGCACGAGAAAGAAGTCATCGGTCTCGTCGTGCTTGTGCCAGACGAACTCGCCCTGCACCTTCACCACGATCACCTTGTAGTCGTTCAGCATCGCCACGATGCGCGGCACCCAGTGCTCGTCGAATCCGGCCAGCTTGTCGGCTAGGTTCACCTTGTCGTGCACGGCTTGCTCCTTGGCTTGGCGTTTCGCAGGTTGATAGCGCAGCAACTTCGGGCGGTTCCGGGAGTTCCTTCGGGTGTGATCCGCGTGCGCACGGCGCTGCTGGCGGTTCTGGGGGCGCTGCTGTTGGCCGCCGCGCCGGCCGGGGCCGCCTTCCCGGGAACCAACGGCCTGCTCGTCCTGCAGCCCACACGCGGCGTGGGGCTGCTCCTGACCGACGTGCACGGGCGCCACATGCAGTCGATCTGCACCGATCGGGTGCTGTGCGGGCATCCGCGGAGCCCGCGCTTCGCGCCCGACGGGCGGGACATCATCTTCACCGACGCCGCCAACGGTCGTCCCGTGATCGTGGCCGCCGACGGGACGTGCATGTGGTGCCTGCTCGGCCCGCCGTTGACGAAGCTCGCCGGCATGGCCGCCGCTTTCACCGGATCCGGCCTCACCGTGAGCGTGGCCGGGCGAAGCGGCCTCTCCCAGATCCCCCTCACGAGCTCGAAGGCGCGGGTGCTTCGCACCGGCAGGATCGACGACGCAGTGTGGTCAGCTCACGGCGCGCTCGTCTTCCTCACCCGAGGCTCGATCTGGTTCGTGGCCCCGGGTCGCAGCGCGGCCCGGTGGCTGGCCTACGGCACCCAGCCGAGCTTCAGTCCGGACGGCCGTCGAGTGGCGTTCGTCCACAGCGGCTGGATCTGGACCGTCTCGACCAAGGGTGGCCGCGCCGCCCGCGTCGTGCGCGGAAGCTCACCGGCGTTCTCGCCAGATGGGCGCCAGCTGGCGTTCATCCGCGCCGGCGGCTCGGTCTACGTCGCGGGGGCCCGCGGACGGCAGGCGAAGCACGTGCCGGGCGTCCGCGCCCGGGCGCTCGACTGGCAGCCGCTGCCACAGGCCGCAGCCCGCTGCGCGGTTCCGGCCGGCCAGCAGGTGGTGGCGCAGACGCCCGAGGCGGTTCTGAGCACCAACTCGAGCAGTTGGTGGGGCTGCCTGCTGGCCACCGGCAGGCGCTGGTCGCTCGTCACGCCGGCCGGCACCGCCACAACGAGGACCGTGGGCCCGGTCGGGCTCGCGGGCCGGTTCGCGTCGATCGTCGTGCGCCAGAGCGACACGACCGGAGCCTGTTCGATCGCGGTCAGCCGCGTCGACCTGGCCACCCGCACCGCCAGCAATCTGTATGCGCTTGGCTGCACGGGCCCGGGCCGTCACGGCGTCGATGAGCTCGCGCTGAACTCGAGCGGGTTCACCGCGTGGCACGCCTTCGAGCAGGTGGCCGTCCCGCAAGCCCTGGTCGGGATCTCCTGCGCGTCGAGCGCGTCCTGCGAGGCCGTGGACGGCCATGGGAACGCCGCCACCGCCGCGCCGCCCGGCGGGTGGTCGCTGGCCAAGGTGGCGCCGGCGTTCACCGGGCCGATCAGCTGTGCCGCCGCGGGCTCATGCGTGGCCGCCGACGGCGGCGCCATCCTCGCTTCGAGCAGCGGGACGTGGAGCGCTCAGACCGCTGTCGACGGCAACTCGATCGCCTCGATCGCCTGCCCGTCGACGACGCTCTGCGTCGCCGTGGACGGTTCCGGGAACGTGCTGACTTCGAGCGGCGGCACCTCAGCTTGGACGGCAGCCGCCGTCGCCCCGGGACAGGCCCTGACCGGTGTGTCCTGCCAGTCGATGACGCTCTGCGTCGCCGTCGGCGCCGGTGGGATCGTCCTGACCTCGACAAACCCGGGCGGTGGCGCAGGGGCCTGGACTGCATCGAACGCCGAACCCGGAGTCGGCCTTGACGGCGTGTCCTGCCCCTCGCGGCACCTGTGCGTGGCCACCGACTCGGCTGGCCACGTCCTGACCGAGGACCCGACCGGCACCGGCACCTGGTCGATCACCGCGCTGCCGGCCAATCCTGGCCCCCTCGCGCCGGCGTGCGCCACGAGCACCCTGTGCCTGATCTCCTACGGCGCCGGCGTTATGAGCTCGACAGATCCGAAGTCACCGTCGAGCTGGACGGCCACCGCCCTCGTGAGCGCGCCCGATGCCCTGACCGCGCTCACCTGCGCGCCCGGCCTGTGCCTGGCCGCCGATCAGAACGGTGCCGTCTTCAGCTCGGCAAACGGCACCACCTGGTCGGCCACGCCGGTCGACGTTCCGCCCTGCGGCGCCTGCATCGCCGAGCAGGTATTCGCGCAGGACGACCGCGGGCGCCAAGCGCTCGACAGCGTCCAGCCGGGCGCGGGCAACGTCCTCGCAGGGCTCTCGATGGCCGGGAACGTGCTCAGCTGGACGCACGCGGCTGCGCCCGAGAACGCCCAGCTGCACTGAGGTCGCTAAGGCGTGCGGATCGGCTCGGCAGCCGCGGCCGTCGCGGCCTCCGCCTCCGCCATCACGCCGCGCCGGCGCATGGCACTGGAGAGCGCGCGCACGTAGGCCCGCCCGGCGGCCTCGAGGATGTCCGTCGAGACGCCCTGTCCCGCACCCACGATCGGCTCCGCCGAGCCGCCGACGCCGCTCACCTCGAGCACCACCGAGGTCTCGCCGAGCGCGTCCTGACCACCGGTGACCGCATCGACCCTGAACTCGCGCAGGCGGGCATCGGCGCCGGTGGCGGCGTTGATGGCCCGGAAGATCGCGTCGACCGGTCCATCGCCGGTGAACGCGCCGGTCACCTCCTCGCCACTGGGCATCCGGACCCCCACCGTGGCATGCGGCGGGCGCCGCGAGGAGGCCTCGACGTCGAACCACTCCAGGTGGTAAGCGGCGATCTCTTCGCGCAGCTCGTCGGTCACGAGCGCCTCGAGATCCATGGCCGTGACCTGCTTCTTCTTGTCCGCGATCTCCTTGAAGCGCTTGAACGCCGTGTTCAGCGCCTGACCCGACAGGTCGAAGCCGAGCTCGCTCAGCGCCTGCTGCAGCGCGTGCCGGCCTGAGTGCTTGCCGAGCACGATCGAGTTCGCGGCCAGCCCGATTGTCGTGGCGTCCATGATCTCGTAGGTCGTGCGCTCCTTCAGCACGCCGTCCTGGTGGATGCCGGACTCGTGGGCGAAGGCGTTGCGGCCGACGATCGCCTTGTTCGGCTGCACGGGATACCCGGTCAGCCGCGAGACCAGCCGCGAGGTGCGGGCGATCTCCTGGGTATGTACGCCCGTCGTCAGGCCGACGTCGGACTCGCGCGTGCGCAGGAGCATCACGATCTCCTCCAGCGACGCATTGCCGGCTCGCTCCCCGATCCCATTGATCGCGCACTCGACCTGCCGCGCTCCCGCCAGCAGCCCGGCGAACGAGTTGGCGACGGCCAGCCCGAGGTCATCGTGACAGTGCACCGAGAGGACTACATCGCGCAGCTCGGGCGTGAGCTCGTACAGGCGCTCGAGATAGAGCGTGAACTCGTGCGGCATCGTGTAGCCGACGGTGTCGGGGATGTTGATCGTCGTCGCGCCTTCGCCGATCGCGATCTTCAGCACCTCGGCGGTGAACTCGACGTCAGCCCGGGTCGCGTCCATCGGTGAGAACTCGACGTCCTCGACGTACTGCTTGGCGTGGGCGACCGCCGCCCGGGCCTGGCCCTTGACGTCCTCGCGGGTGGTCTGCAGCTGGTGGCGGATGTGGATGTCAGAGGTCGAGATGAACGTGTGGATGCGCGGGCGGGCGGCGTCGCGCACGGCGTTCCATGCTGCGTCGATGTCGGAGACGTGAGTCCGCGCCAGCGCCGCGATGATCGGCCCCTCGACCGTGCGGGCGATCGATTGCACCGCCTCGAAATCCCCGGGCGAGGTGATCGGGAAGCCGGCCTCGATCACGTCGACGCCGAGGCGCGCCAGCTGCACGGCGATCTCGAGCTTCTCCTGAGTGTTCAGCGAGATCCCCGGCGACTGCTCGCCGTCGCGCAGGGTCGTGTCGAAGATCAGCACTCGGGTGGGGTCTGGGGCGCTGCCGGTCATGTCACTCCTTCGGATGTCTCGGTTCGATTCTTCTCGGTGCTGAGTTCGCGGCTACTTGCGGCCGCCCACGCGCTATTCCCCCCGAGGGGGGAGGAGAAGAAGTCGAAACGAGAGGCTGAGTGCCATGCCCGCCATAGCGTAGCGGACCGCTTTACAAGGTCACGGTGCGGCCGGCCTGGAAGCCCTCGCCGGCCACGATCTCCTCGATCACCTCGCGCGGCACCTCCGAGTCGGTGGTGATCGCCATCACGGCCAGCCTCTCGCCGCCGACGGGGGCCTCGTCGCCCTGGCGCCCGACCGCCGCGGAGATGATGTTCACCCCATGGCGACCGAGCACGGTGCCGACGTGCCCGACCATGCCGGGCATGTCGCGGTAACGCAGCAGGGTCAGCGTGTGCTCGAGCTGGAGGTCGAAGCGCTGGTCCCAGGCCTCGAGCAGGTGGGGCCGGTTCCGGCGGCCGATCAGCGTCCCCCCCACCCGCAGCACCGAGTCGCCCGAGACGACGCTCACGCGCACCAGGTCGGTGTAGTCGTGGGCGGTGCTTCGCTTGGTCTCGGCGACCTCGATCCCCCGCTCCTCGGCCATCGCCGGCGCGTTGACCTCGTTGACCTCCTCGTCGACGTGGCCGCTGAGAACGCCGAGCAGGGCGTAGATCGAAAGCAGGCGCGTGTCACGCTCGGCGATCCGGCCCAGGAACGCGGTTTCGATCCGGTCGATCGAGGGGCCGGCGGCGAGCGCGGCGGCGATCTGGCCGAGCGCGCGGCACAGGTACACGAACGGGCCAAGGACCTCCATGTCCTCCGCCGGGATCGCCGGGACGTTCACCGCCGTGGAGACAACGCCCCCGGTCAGAGCCGCCACCACCTGCTCAGCGGCCTGAAAGCCCGCGCGATCCGTCGCCTCGGCAGTCGAAGCCCCGAGGTGCGGCGTGACGATCACGTTCGGGTAGCCGAACAGCGGGTGCTCGGTCACCGGCTCGGAGCGGAACACGTCGAGCGCCGCGCCGGCGACCTTGCCGGAGTCGAGCGCCGCCTTGAGGTCCTCGTCGACGATCAGCGGACCGCGCGCGACGTTCAGGACGCGCACGCCGTCCTTGCACTTGGCCAGCGCCTTCGCGTTCAGCCAGCCCTCGGTCTCGGGCGTCTTGGGCAGGTGCAGGGTGATGAAGTCGGCGGCCGCGTAGAGCTCGTCGGCGGCACTCGCAGCCTCGACCCCGAGCTCTCGATAGCGCTCGGCCGAGACGTAGGGGTCGTAGGCGATCACGCGCATGCCGAACGCGAGCGCGCGGTGGGCGACGAGCTGGCCGATGCGACCGAAGCCGAGGATGCCGAGCGTCTTCTCGTAGAGCTCGATGCCCGAGAACTTCGAGCGCTCCCAGTTCCCCGCGGTCAGCGAGCCGTGGGCCTGGGGCACGTTGCGGGCCAGCGCCAGCAGCAGCGCCATCGTGTGCTCGGCCGCGGTGATGACGTTCGACTGGGGTGCGTTGGCGACGACGATCCCGCGCTTGGTGGCGGCAGCCACGTCGACGTTGTCGACCCCCACGCCGGCGCGCCCGACGGCCCGCAGGCGGGCTGCCCGGTCGAGCAGCTCGGCGTCGAGCTGGGTGGCCGAACGGATCAGGATCGCGTCGAACTGCGCGATGCGCTCGCCCAGCTCCTCGCGCGACCAGCCGATCCCGAGCTCGACGTCGAAGTGCTCGCGCAGGAGCTCGATGCCCGACTCGCCGATCTTCTCGGCGACGAGCACGCGCGGGCGGGTGGCGGTGGCGGTCATAGACGTTCCAGGACGTAGTCGATGCACGCGGTGAGCGCTTGCACGTCAGCCGGGTCGGTGGCCGGGAACATCGCGATCCGCAGCTGGTTGCGGCCCAGCTTGCGGTAGGGCTCGATGTCGACGATCCCGTTTGCCCGCAGCGCGCCGGCCACCGCCGCTGCGTCGACCCGGTCGTCGAAGTCGATCGTGCCGACGACCAGCGAGCGCTTGGCGGGGTCGGACACGAACGGCGTCGCATGGGCGTGCGCCTCGGCCCAGCCGTAGAGGTTCGCCGACGAGCGGCGGGTCCGCTGGACCATCTCCGGCAGGCCGCCGCAGCCCAGCATCCAGTCGATCTGCTCGGCCAGCAGCCACAGCGTTGCGATCGCCGGCGTGTTGTAGGTCTGGTCCTTGCGCGAGTTATCGATCGCCGTGGTCAGGGACAGGAACTCCGGGATCCACCGACCTCCCGGGCGCTCGATCGCGATCCGCTCGATCCGCTCGAGCGCGGCCGGGCTCAGCAGGGCCAGCCACAATCCCCCATCCGACGCAAACCCCTTCTGCGGCGCGAAGTAGTACCCGTCGCACTCGCTGACCGCGACCGGCAGCCCGCCCGCACCTGACGTGGCGTCGATCAGCACGAGCTGATCGGCCGAGGTCCCGGCCGGGCGGTGGACGGGGACCATCACGCCCGTGGAGGTCTCGTTGTGGGCCCAGGCGATCAGGTCGGCGCTCGGGTCGGTGATGGGCTTGGGCGCGTCACCGGGTGGCGCCTCGATGACGACCGGGTCGGCGAGGAACGGCGCGCCGCGAGAGACCGAGGCGAACTTCGAGCTGAACTCGCCGAAGCTCAGGTGCAGGGCCCGTTCGCCGATCAGGCAGCAGGCGGCCGCGTCCCAGAAGGCGGTGGTCCCTCCGTTGCCGAGCGCGACCTCGTAATCGTCGGGCAGGGCAAACAGCTCACGCAGACCTGCCCTGATGCGCCCGACGACCGTCCTGACCGGAGCCTGGCGGTGAGAGGTGCCCAGCACTGCGGCGCCTGGACCGGCCAGGCTGGCCAGCTGCTCGGCGCGCACGCGGGAGGGCCCCGAGCCGAAGCGTCCGTCAGCGGGCTTCAGCTCGTCGGGAATCGTCGGCGCGGTGGCTGTCTGGGTCATACGGGCTCCTTGTCGAGGCTCTCGATGCCCAGGCGCGCGGCTGCCTTGCGCCGCCGCTTCCCGGTGGTGTGACTCCACCCGATGGCGCCAGTCACGACGGCCTCATGAGTGTACCGGCGCACAGACCGCATCCGCAGCCCGCCCTCCCGGCGGGCTACTCGTTGAATTCCGTATCGATCCAGTCCATCTGGGCGCGGAGCTCCTTGCCCACGAGCTCCACCTGATGGCCGGCCTGTTCGTCGCGCATGCGCCTGAAGTTCTCCTGGCCGGCCCGGTTCTCGGCGATCCATTCCCTGGCGAACTCACCCGACTGGATCTCGGAGAGCAGCTTCTTCATGGCCTCGCGCGACTCCGTTCCGATCACGCGCTTGCCGCGCGTGAGGTCGCCGTACTCCGCGGTGTTGGAGATCGAGTAGCGCATGCCGGCGATGCCCTTCTCGTACATGAGGTCGACGATCAGCTTGAGCTCGTGCAGGCACTCGAAGTACGCGAGGCGAGGGTCGTAGCCGGCCTCGGTCAGCGTCTCGTAGCCGGCGCGGACGAGCTCGGTGACCCCTCCGCAGAGGACCGCCTGCTCGCCGAACAGGTCGGTCTCGGTCTCATCCTTGAAGGAGGTCTCGATGACCCCGCCGCGTGTGCAGCCGATCCCCTTGGCGTACGCGAGCGCGAGCCGCAGGGCATTGCCGGTCGCGTCCTGGTGCACGGCGACGAGACCTGGTACGCCCGACCCCTCGAGGAACTGCCGGCGGACCAGATGACCCGGGCCCTTCGGGGCGACGAGCGCCACGTCGACCTCCGGGGGCGGCACGACCTCGCCGTAGTGGATCGAGAACCCGTGCCCGAACAGCAGGAGGTTGCCTGGAGCGATGCCGTCGCCGACGCCCGCCTCCCACACCTGCTTGTGGAGCTCGTCGGGGACCAGGAGCATGACCACATCGCCCTCGCTGGCCGCATCGGCCGGCTCGAGCACGCGCAGGTCGTGGTCCTGCGCCTTGGCTACGCTGCGCGAGTCGGATCGCAGCCCCACGACGACGGATACGCCGGAGTCCTTCAGGTTCAGAGCGTGGGCGTGGCCCTGGGAGCCGTAGCCGATGATCGCGACGGTCTTGCCGTCGAGCAGTGAGAGGTCAGCGTCGTCGTCGTAGAACATGGCCCCGAGCGTATCTGGCGGGGCTCGCGTCCGACTTCTGACCCGCTTTATCCGCCCCCGAAGCGAGCCTGAAGCGCCATCACGCTCTGAACGTATTGCTTGGTGTCCGAGAACATGCCGTACCGGCGGACCGAGGACAGCCCCTGGTAGTAGCCGGCGGCGGCCATCGCGGGGTCACCGCCGGTCTGCTGGAGCAGCCAGTGCAGGAGCAGCGCTCCGCCGCGGACGTTGTCGTAGGCCGACGCCGGAGCCAGGGGTGGGGCGCCGGCGACCAGGTTGTGCTGGATCCAGGCCCACGTGCCGGGAAGAATCTGCATGATCCCGCGTGCATCGGAGCTCGAGACGAGGTTGTTGTTGAACCCGCTCTCCTGCCAGGCGATCGCGTCGGCCAGCGACCAGGTGGCGCCGTTGTTGGCGCCGATCTGACCGATCTGGCCCGCGCTCATGGTCTCAGCCGTGGGGTACGGCGGCGCCGCCGGATCGCCCTGGGCCGCGGCCCCCACGGGCTGCATCGAGCTCGTGGCCGCCGCGCTCACCGCGACGGTGCTCGCCGGCAGCCCGGACAGCTGCAGGACGGTGCCCGTGACCAGGAAGCGCGCTGGATCGAGGCCGTTGGCAGCCGCCAGTGCCGACACGGTGGTGCCGGCTCGCGCGGCGATCGCGGTCAGCGTGTCGCCCGGCTGGACGACGTAGGAGGCGGTCGAGGCCGTCGTCACCGCTGTGGACACGCCGTCGCCGTCGCTGTCGCCGTCTCCGTCAGCGAAGGACACGACGGCGGTCGCCGGCGCCACCTGCGCGGAGGCTGGGGCAGGGCCCTGAGGCGGGATCACGATGCTCGTACCCGAGACCAGCTGTGCGTCGGCCGGCAGCCCGTTGGCGGCTGCCAGCTGGCCGACGGTGAGCCCGTCGAGGGCGGCGATCGAGGTCAGCGACTCCCCTGGAGCCACGACGTGGAGGAAGGCGGCATTTGCGGCCGGCGGCATCCCGAGAACCGCCAGCATCGCCGCGACGATGAGGACTCGTACCCGCATGACGCACAGTTTTCCGGCGCGAATTCATGCTGCAAGCGCTGCAAGCAGGCGACCAGAATGCAACTTCCGTTTCAGGCCATCGCCGCCGCTCCGAGCGACACTCCGGTGAGCTCCAGCCGGCCCTCGGAGGTCACGAACGGCTCCGTCAATTCACGCACGCGTTCGGTCACCGCCGCTCGCTGGGCGTCAGCGAGCTGGTCCCAGCGCTCGCGGAACGAGCCCGAGAGCTCGGTGGTCTCGGCCACGAAAGCATCGGCGTCCGGGTAGTCCCGCGTCAGCTGCACGGCTTCGATCGCCACGTCCGCGAAGCCGGCTTCCTCGATCATTGCCCCTAGCCGTTCGCGGTCGGCGAGCGTGAACGGCCCCGGCACGCCTGGCTCCGGGGGCGTCATGTGGCCGAGCTCGATCATCGCCCGCCCGGGCACGGCCGCCCAGGGGTTTCGCTCCGGGGCATCCCAGACCGCGAGCGCGAGCCTCCCTCCCGGGCGCACGACACGGCGCATCTCGCGCAGCGCAGCCCCGGGATCGAGCGCGAACATCAGCCCCCACCGGCAGAGCGCGGCGTCGACGCTCGCCGCGGGCAGGTCGATCCACTCGAGCTGAAGCATTCGGAACTCCACGTTTTCGATCCCGAGCGCGCTCGCGCGCTCACGGGCAACCGCGAGCATCCCCTCTGCCGCGTCGCTGCAGATGAGCCTGCCCCCCGGCTTGACCATCTCGGCGGCCAGGAAGCCGGTGTCCCCCGGTCCGGCCGCGAGCTCGAGCACATCCTGGCCGGGCTGAAGCTCGAGACGGTCGATCAGCCACGTGGCGACGGGCATGCTGAACTCGCGCAGGCGGTCCGCGTTACGGCCCCAGCGAGGCGCCGCCCGGTCCCAGTCGGCGATCGTGCGTTCGCGTAGTTCGTCGGCGTTCATGAGCCTCTCCTCGCTGTTCGCCTGGCCACATCCAGGAAGCTCTCCTCGAGCTCGCGTCCGAGGCGCTGTCGGAAGATCGCGATCAGCGCTTCGTTGGCGATCGGCGCGAGCCGCCTCACGGCGCGCTCGATCTCGGGCCAGCGCTCGGCCGGCATATCAGCCTGGGCGAACGGCTTCCACACCTGGTCGATGAACGTCTCCACGAACGTCCGCGAGACCGAGTCGACGTGCCGCTTGACCTCCTCGAGCACATCCAGCGCGCTGTACACCGAGACCCCCTGACCGGCGACCTCCTCGGCCAGGGCCAGCAGCGATGGGCTCGGGACCTCATAGAGGTCGTCGGAGAGCCGGCGCAGGACGCCGAGCTCCTGGGCCCGGGCCAGCACCGCCGGCGCATCGGCCGGACCGACTCGGAAGCGGCTACCGAGCTCGGCCAGCGTCAGCGTCTGCGCAGCCTCGGGTTCGGCGGCCGCGCTGAGCGCGCGCCGGAACGCCATCAGCCGCTGCGCGGTGTCCTCGCTGTCGTCGAGGAGGCGCTTGATGCCGTTCAGGTTGAACCCGTCGTGCTGAAGCTCGCGGATCAGCCGCAGCTGCGCGACGTGATCCGGGCCGTAGTAGCCCACCCGCATCCGTACCTCGGGCGGCGCCAGCAGGCCGCGAGCCTGGTGGGCTCGGATGTTCCGCACCGACATGCCCGTCTCGGCGGCCAGCTGCTCGATCGTCAGCTGATTTGGAGAGTCGGCGATCTCTGGCTGCGATGACACCCGGCCACGATCATATGAGCTCGCGTCTGAGCAGCTTGCCCGATGCCGTGCGCGGGAGCGTCTCGACGAAGCTGACGTCCTTCGGCACCTTGAAGCGCGCCAGGCGGGCTGCGCAGTGCTCGCGCAGCTCCTGCGGCGCCGCGGTGCTTCCGGGTGTGAGGACGATCGCGGCCACGACCGTCTCCCCCCACTCTGGATCCGAGCGGCCGTATACGGCGGCGTCCGCTACCGCCGGGTGCTCGAGCAGGATGGCCTCGACCTCGGTCGGGGCCACGTTCTCGCCCCCGGTGATGATCGTGTCCGACATGCGCCCGACGATCTCGAGCCGCCCGCGATCGTCGTGGCGGCCGAGGTCACCCGTGTGCAGCCAGCCGTGCTCGTCGGCTGCCTCCGGGGCTACGATCGCACCGCGCACGTGGATCTCGCCCGCGCCTGTGAGGCGCACATCGACGCCGGGCAGCGGCCAGCCGAAGGTGGCGATCTGCGAGCAGGCCTCGGTCATGCCGTAGGTCGGGGCGACCGGTACGCCTGCCTTGGAAGCTCGCTGCAGCAGGCCCGGGGCGATCGGGCCGCCCCCGAGCAGCGCCCAGCGGAGCGTCGGCGGCCGGTCGAGCCCCGCGTCTAGCAGCCGGGAGAGCATCGTGGGCACGAGCGAGACGAGCGTGATCCGCCGCTGCGGATCCATCAGCTCGGCGAGCACGGCCTCGGTCTCGAAGCGGCCGGGGACGACGGCGGTCGTGGCGTAGATCGCGCTGCGGATCGGGATCGAGAGCCCACCGACGTGCGTGAGCGGCATCGGGCACAGCCAGCGCTCGGCCGGATCGAGCCCGAGCGCGACGGCGGACCCGAGCGCGCTGGCCAGGAAGTTGCCAGCCGTGAGCACGACGGGCTTCGGATCGGAGGTGGTGCCCGAGGTGTGGAGGACCGCGATCGGGGCCCGGTGGGTGGGCGCAACGCGCAACATCGGGGTGCCGGCGGGAGCGCTCGGAGGCTGCTCGATCACGACCTCGGCCCCGGCGAGGCGCTGCGTCCGCTCCTGCGCCGTGTGGCGCAGGTCCAACGGCACGGCAGCGGCCCCGGCGAGGATGCACCCGTGCAGGGCGATCACGAACTCGAGTCCCGGCGGCAGCGCGAGAGCGATGCGCTTCGGTCCACGGAGCCCCGCCATCGCCGCGGCCGCGCGCAGCGCCGCGGCCTGCAACTCGCGGTAGGTGAGCGAGCCCTCGGGCGTCTCCACCGCGACTCTGTCCGGAGCCTTACCCGCAGCCTGGTGTAGCCAGAGCGCCATGGCCGAAACGGTAGTCTCAGCCACCCCGTGGAAGGAGTCCCCCCTTGTCAGTGACCTGGCAGCGAGCCGCCGACTACACCGACATCCGCTACGAGATCTCGACCGGCGAGGACGCCGGCATCGCCAAGATCACGATCAACCGGCCGGAGGTCCACAATGCCTTCCGGCCCGAGACCGTGATCGAGCTGATCGACGCCTTCGACCGCGCCCGCGAGGACCTGGACGTCGGCGTGGTGATCCTGACCGGCGAGGGCGAGAAGGCGTTCTGCTCCGGCGGCGACCAGCGGGTACGCGCCGGCAGCGGCGGCGGCTACGTGACCGGCGCCGACCCGGGCCAGGCAGGACGGCAGACGGGGGTCGGCCGCTTCCACGTCACCGACCTGCATGTCCAGATGCGCCGCCTGCCCAAGCCCGTGGTGGCGATGGTCGCCGGCTGGGCGATCGGCGGCGGCCACGTCCTGCATGTGGTCTGCGACCTCACGATCGCCGCCGATAACGCCCGCTTCGGCCAGGTCGGTCCCAGGGTCGGCTCCTTCGACGGGGGCTTCGGCGCGAGCCTCCTCGCCCGCCAGATCGGCCTGAAGAAGGCAAAGGAGATCTGGTTCCTGTGCCGCCAATACGACGCCCAGCAGGCGCTCGAGATGGGACTCGTGAACGCGGTCGTGCCGCTCGAGCGACTCGAGGAGGAGACCGTGCAATGGTGCCGGGAGATGCTCGCCCTCTCCCCCTTCGCGCTGCGCATGCTCAAGGCAAGCTTCAGCGCCGACGAGGACGGCCTGTCTGGGATCCAGTGGCTGGCCCATGACGCCAACCTGCTCTTCTACATGAGCGAGGAGGCGCAGGAGGGGCGTAACGCCTACATCGAGAAGCGCCGGCCCGACTTCTCGAAGTTCCCTCGACGTCCGTGAGCGCGTCCGTGCGCGAACGCCCTGACGAGGCGGTGGTCTCGGCCCCGAGCGGCATGCGCATCTGGGTCATGGCAGCTCGGGTGCGGACGCTGCCCGCGGCGGTGGCGCCGGTGCTCGTCGGCACGTCGCTGGCGGGCTTCGTCGGCGTCTTTCACCCGCTTCGGTTCGTCGCCGCCCTGGTGGGCGCCGTCTTCATCCAGGTGGGCACGAACCTCTCGAACGACTACTCCGATGCCCGCCGCGGCGCCGATGCCGAGGACCGGCTCGGCCCGGTGCGGGTGACGGCGGGCGGGCTCGTCCCCCCGTCCCGGGTGCTCGTGGCGACCTACGCGTCCTTTGGCGTGGCCGTGCTCGCGGGCGCCTACCTGATCGCCGTCGCGGGCTGGCAGCTGCTGCTGGTCGGAGCGGCCTCGATCCTGGCCGGGGTGCTCTACACCGGCGGCCCGCGTCCGTACGGCTACGAGGGCCTCGGCGAGGTGTTCGTGTTCCTGTTCTTCGGGATCGTCGCCGTCGCCGGGTCGTTCTTCGTGCAAGTGCGCCATCTGGAGTGGGAGGCCTTCGCGCTCGCCGTGCCGGTCGGCCTGATCGCAGCCGGCATCCTCGTCGTCAATAACGTCCGCGACATCGACTCCGACCGTCGGGCCCGCAAGCGCACGCTGGCCGTGCGCCTCGGGAGGGCGCGCACCCGCGTCATGTTCGCGGTGATCGTGTACCTGGCGTACGTGCTTGCGCCCGTGACGTGGGTGTTCGGCCCGCTGAAGCCGTGGGTCCTGCTCCCCTGGCTCACGCTGCCGCTGGCGGCGCGGGTCGTGCGAACCGTCCGCACTCGGGTCGACGGTCCGTCGCTGAACGGGGCTCTGGCCCGGACCGGGATGCTCCAGCTCGTGTTCTGCGCGCTGCTCTCAGCCGGGCTGCTGCTCAGCCGATAGCCCGGTGAGCGGGAAAAACCTCCCCCGCGAGCTCGCGAATCCGCCGATTGGGACGATGTTCCCGCTGAGCGGGAACTCCAGCCCAGCCGGCACCTCGAGCGTCACGGGGCGGAGGTTCTTCCCGTGAGGGTCAGGGTCGAGGTGTTCGAAGCCGGGCTGCGAGCGGACTTCTCGGCGGCGTGGGGTTCGGTGACCACACGGGAGCTCGTTCTCCTGACGGTGCAGGACCAGAGCGGCATCGAGGGCTACGGCGAGGCGGCGCCACTGCCCGGCTATGACGGGGCGACGATCGACGACGTCCTGGCCGGACTCCACGCCTGCCGGCCGGTGCTCGAGGCGGGCGGGGAGCCCGAGCAGCTGCGCGCCCAGTGCGCCGAGCTGACGGTGATGCCGCAGGCTCTGGCGGCGATCGACCTCGCCCTCTGGGACCTGGCCGGCAGGCGAGCCGGCGTTCCCGTCTGGCAGCTCCTGGGCGCGGCCGAAACGGCCCCTGTGCCAGCGAACTACACGATCGCTTCGCCGGATCGGGCTGGTGCCGCCCGCGAGGCGGCCGCCGCCCGGCAGGCCGGCTTCGCCTGCGTGAAGCTCAAGGCGGGGATCGGGGACGACGCCGGCCGCCTCGCCGCCGTCCGCGCCGTCGCCGGGCCCGAGATCGCGATCCGCCTGGACGCCAACGGCGCCTGGTCGGTGCCCGAGGCCCGGGCCTCGCTGCGCGCGCTGGCCCCCGCCGGCATCGAGCTGTGCGAGGAGCCCGTGAAAGGGCTCGCCGCGACCGTCGAGCTCGAGGCCACCACCGAGGTCGCGCTGGCCATCGACGAGACGACGGCCGAGCCCGGCGCGCTCGATCGCCGCGTGTGCGAGGCCGTGTGCCTGAAGCTTTCGCGCTGCGGCGGGATCACCGGCCTGCTGGCGGCGGCCCGGCGCGCCCGCGCCGTCGGCTACGAGGTGTACCTGGCCTCGACGCTCGACGGCCCGCTCGGGATCGCGGCGGCGCTTCACGCGGCATCCGCGATCAGGCCTGATCGGCCGTGCGGCCTGGCCACGCTCGGGATGTTCCAGCGACCGGTCGGCGAACTGCACCCGCGCCGGGGCACCCTCGTCCCGCCTCCTGGCGCGGGCCTTGGAGACGGCTTGCGGCAGTGGTACGGCCCGACCGCGTGAACTTCCGTTCACACCAGTCCAGCTCTGGTGACCGGGAAAAGATCGCTCGCGCGTCGCTAGGCCAGGACCGAGATGCCCGAGCGCTCCTCGGGCGGATCCTCCACGGCCCGCCCCGCCGCCGTATAGGCGTGGGCGACCACGCTCCGTCGCGGAGTC
>Ga0070735_10001702_pt1 | contig 20700 bp, 18 predicted proteins | sample Coa_R1_FD_66443 | JGI IMG/M metagenome (GOLD analysis project Ga0070735, IMG submission 66443) | Surface soil microbial communities from Centralia Pennsylvania, which are recovering from an underground coalmine fire - Coalmine... | ecosystem: Environmental > Terrestrial > Soil > Unclassified ... | reverse complement strand
CAACGCGTACCGGACGTCGTTGAGGCCCGCGGTCTGGGCGGAGTCCTGGGCGAACAGCACATGAGACCTCGCCGACACCGAAGGGTTCGCCAGGACCGGCCGGAGGTCGACGCCCTGGAGAGCGGGGGATCCGCCGGACGCGTCGGTCACCGACGACGGGTCCGCACCGCCCAGGGCGCAGATGGTCGCGGCCAGGTCCACGTGGGTGGCCAGCGCATCGGTGGCGGTGGCGGGCGATGTGACGCCGGGAACGCGCACGTAGAGCGGGACGCGCATGATCTCGTCGTAGACGAACGGCCCTTTGGACCGCAGCCCGTGCGACCCGCACATGTCGCCGTGATCAGACGTGAAGATGACGGCGGTGTCGTCCCAGGCGCCCGTGTCCTCGAGCGCGTGCAGCACCGTGCCGAGGCTCTCGTCGGCGAGCCGATGGAGCTCGACGTAGTAGTCCAGGTGCCGGAGCCACGCCGCGGTGTCCGCGGGGTCGATGTAGCCGTACAGACCGTGCTGTTGGTCCCAACGCCACTGGCGGTGCGCCTCCGGCTTGGTGTGCAGGTCGTCGTGGAAGTTGGGCGGGAGCTTGTCGAAGATCTCGTCGTAGTCGTTGCGGTAGACGGGAAGCGGGTCGTCGTCCTTCCACGCAGCTGCTTCGAGCACGCTCCGGATCGTCGCCACCTCGCTTTGGTGGCCCTCTCTGTAACCGGGCTGGTCGACCGGGAACCACATGACGTCGTGCGGGTTGACCAGCGCCACCGTCAAGAACCAGGGCGCCGCCTCGCGTCCGGCGTCGGGCGCGACGTTCTTGCGGAGCCACTGCGCGGCGTTCGAGGCGATGATGGGGTCGAAGTGCACACCGGTGCCGGCCCATCCCATGAAGTGCCGGTCGTTGCCGTCCCAGTCGGAGTAGCCGTACCCCTCCATGTCGGGGTGCACCGCTTGCGACAGGTGCCATTTGCCGACGTACGACGACCGGTAGCCGACCCTCCTGAGCACCGAGCCGAGCGTGGGGATGGTCGTGTCGAGCTCGGTGTGCTCCGGCATGATCACGTTGTCGACCACGCCGTGGCCGGGCAGATACCGGCCCGTCATGAGACTGGCTCTGCTCGGCGAGCACGGCGAGGAGTGGGTGTAGTAGCGCCTGAACTCGAGGCCCTCCTCGATCAAGCGCTCACGCCAGGGCAGGTGGACCGAGGACGGTAGCCACGCCCGCTGACGCTCCTGGTCAGAGATGATCAGCAGAATGTTCGGCCGGCGCGGGCCGGCGCGCTTCTCGCCGTCGTGCTCGCGACGCTCGTCAGGACCGGTCCAGGGCACCGGCGAACCTTATTCTGGCGGGGCCGCGACGCGGGCAAGGAGACGAGGTGGCCAAGGACGACGTCGGAGGTGAGCACGGCCGCGACGGCGGCCACGATCGCGGGCCGGACCAACACGGGCACGACCACCACGGACCGGACCACCACGGACCGGACCACGGTAGGCACGACGACGGACACATCCACCACCACCGCCGCGGACCCCTCGGCTGGCTCCTCGGGCTCGTCTCCCCGCACGACCACGGGGCGCCCAGCGCGGACCGAGCCCTCGAGTCCACCGCGGACGGCATCCGAGCCGTGTTCGTGTCGCTCGTCATGCTGGGGGCGACCGCCGCCATCGAGCTCGCCGTGAGCTTGCCCACGCGGTCCGTGGCGCTGCTCGCCGACTCGATCCACAATTTCGCCGACGCGCTCACGGGACTGCCGTTGGCCTTGGCATTCAAGGTGGGGCGGCGGCCACCGACGCGGCGTTACACGTACGGCTTCGCCCGCGCGGAGGACTTGGCCGGCCTGGTGATCGTCGTGGTGATCGCGGCATCGACGGCGATCGCGGCGTACGAGGCCGTCAACCGCCTGTCGCATCCTCTGAACGTGCGCGCGGCGGGTTGGGTGATGGCCGCGGGGGTGGTGGGCTTCATCGGCAACGAGTGGGTGGCCCGTTACCGGGTGCGCGTCGGGCGACGCATCGGTTCCGCCGCACTCGTCGCGGACGGCCTGCACGCCAGATCGGACGGTTTCACGTCGCTCGCCGTCGTGATCGGCGCGGTGGCCGTTCTCGCCGGTGCACCCACCGCCGACCCGATTGTCGGGCTGGTCATCACGGCCGCGGTGACGGTCGTGCTCGCCGGGGCCACCCGGGCCGTCTATCGCCGCCTGATGGACAGCGTCGACCCTGACCTCGTCGACCAGGTGGAGAACGTCCTGCTGTCGGTGACGGGCGTGGAGGGGGTAGACGAGGTCCGCATCCGCTGGATCGGCCACGAGCTGCGCGCTGAAATTCAGGTGATATCGGACGACGGCCTCAGCCTCGTCGAAGCCCATGAGATCGCCGAAGCTGCGCACCACCGGCTTCTCCACGACGTGCCCCGGCTGGCCGAGGCGGTCATCCATACGAGTCCCCGAGATCGGGGCACTTCGAGACACCACGCCGTGGTCGCACACCACTTCCCCGGTCGGGCGACCGGCGGTTCAGCCGGCCGCACGCCGAACCCGCGACCGGCACACGACGACGGGGGTGGATCGATCGCTCGGTGACCGTGCAGGTCGTGGCGCCCGACGCTGGGCCCGAGGACCGGCACGGACCGGGTCCTCGACCCCCGTCACTATCATCACCGACCCGTGAGCGAGCGGCCCCCGGAACACGACACCGATGTCACCGTGGAGGAGGTCACGGTGGCCACTCCCGCCGTCGCCGAGGCCCTCAAGCGGCTCATCCCCGAGCTGTCGTCGTCCGCCCCTCCCCTCACCCAGACGGCGCTCGAACACATCGTGTCCTCGCCGGCGACCATCCTCCTCGTCGCCAGGGCCCCGTCGGGGGCGATCTTGGGTTCCCTCACCCTCGTCGTCTTCGGGGCCCCCACAGGAGCACGCGCCTGGATCGAGGACGTCGTCGTGTCAACGGACGCGCGAGGACGCGGCGTGGGCGCAATGCTCGTCAACGACGCGCTCGACCGTGCCCGCCATGCCGGGGCACGCACCGTCGACCTGACCTCGCGCCCCTCGCGCGAAGCGGCCAACCGCCTGTACGTGCGACTCGGCTTCGTGCAACGACAGACAAACGTCTACCGCCGCGACCTGTAGTCGACGCGCCGTCGTCCCTCGCGGGTATCTCCGCCCCGAACCCACCGACGGGGGAGAATCGGGTCGTGCGGACGGGCAACATGTACGGGCCGGATGCCACGTTCGCCGGGGTGCCCGCGGCAGACCTGGAAGACCCGTCGAGCTACGCGCAAGCGTCGGCGGTGATCCTCGGAGCCCCGTTCGACGGCGGGACGTCGCACCGACCGGGTTGCCGCTTCGGCCCCCAGGCGATCCGCGTCACCGACTACCTGCCTCAAGACGGACGTCGACCCCACCTCGCTCTGGACATCGATCCGCTCGTCGACCTGGGCGTCGTCGACGCCGGCGACGTGGTGATGCTCCCGGGGGAGATCGAGTCGTCCCTCGAGCGTCTGGAATCCGCGGTCCAACAGCTCGCCGTCGCCGGGCTCGTCCCGGTCGTCCTCGGTGGTGACCACACCATCGCTCTGCCCGATGTCACCGGCGTGGCCCGCGCCGTGGGGTGGGGTCGGGTGTCGGTGGTCCACTTCGATGCCCACGCCGACACCGCTGACACCCAGTACGGATCCCTCCTCGGCCACGGCACCCCCATGCGCCGGCTCATCGAGTCGGGTGCGGTGCGAGGCGACCGCTTCCTGCAGATCGGGCTGCGCGGCTACTGGCCCGGCCCCGAGGCACTGGCTTGGATGGCCGAGCAGGGCATGCGCAGCTACGAGATGACCGAGATCGTCGACCGCGGCCTGGACGAGTGCCTCACCGAGGCGTTCGCCGTCGCCACGGACGGATGCGACGCGGTCTTCGCCTCGATCGACATCGACGTGGTCGACCCGGGGCTCGCCCCGGGGACCGGCACCCCCGAGCCCGGGGGGCTGAGCGGGCGACAGCTCCTCGACGCCGTCCGCAGGGTCACCTCCGAATTGCCCGTGGCGGGGATCGACGTCGTCGAGGTGTCGCCGCCCTACGACCACGCGGAGGTGACGGCCTATCTCGCCAACCGCGTGGTCCTGGAGGCGTTGTCGGGAATCGCCCACCGCCGCCGTCTCGTGCGACAACCGTCGGGCGGACGCCGAGGGTCCGACCCGCTGCTAGAAGGACGGCGTCCGCCAGCCTGAAACATGTCGCGAGCGGCGTCCGTCATGTCGCTCACGCCATCGTGGCCAGGATCTCCTCCACCATGTCGATCGTCGTGGAGGGGTGGAGGAGCGCCAGCCGGGCCGCCGGCGAACCTTCCCATGTGGTCGGTGTGACGAAACCGACCTGACTGGCAAGGAGCCGCTGCGACCACGCGTCGTAGGCAGCTCGATCCCAACCCGTGCGGCGGAAGAGGACGATCGACAGGTCAGGGTCGCGCACGAGTTCGCAGAAGGGGCTGGCGCGGACGAGCTCGGCGGCCCTTCGCGCCAGGACGAGCACCGACTCGACCGCCTGGCGGTAGGCCTCGGTCCCGTGGACCGCGAGCGAGAACCACAGGGGCAGCCCGCGCGCCCGCCGGGTGAGGTGAATGGCGTAGTCGCTCGGGTTCCACGCCGCGCTCTGCGGATCGTGGATGACGTCGAGGTACGAGGCCTGTTGCGCATGGACCGAACGTGCCAGCGCGGGGTCGCGGTAGAGCAGCGCCGCGCAATCGAAGGGTGCGAACAACCACTTGTGCGGGTCGACGATGAAGGAGTCGGCATGCTCGATGCCGTCGAACAGCGGGCGCGCCGCCGGGCTCAACATCGCCGCCCCGCCGTAGGCCGCGTCGACATGAAGCCAGAGGCGGCGGTCGTGACAGACGCGCGCCACGCCGGCGAGGTCGTCGACCAGGCCCGCGTTCGTGGTACCGGCCGTGGCCACCACGGCCACCACATCGTCGGCGTTGTCGGTGCCGTCGAGCGCTGCCGCCAGCGCGTCGCCGGTCAATCGGTGGTCGTCCGACGGGACGACCACCGGCTCGACGCCCATGATCCGCAGTGCATTGGACACCGAGGCGTGGACCTCCTCGCTCACCGCCATGAAGGGCCGTTGCACCGGTCGGCCGCGCCGCCGCGACGCGGTGTCGCGGGCCACGACGAGTGCCGAGAGGTTGCCGATCGACCCCCCCGACACGAAACATCCGCCGGCATCGGCCGGGAAGCCCGCCAGGTCGGCGATGAGGCGGAGGGCCTGGTTCTCAGCCGCCACGGCGCCGGCCGCCTCGAGCCACGAGGTCCCCTGCAGCGACGAGCACGACACCACCATGTCGAAGAGCAAGGCCGCTTTGGTCGGCGCCGCGGGGATGAACGACATGAAGCGCGGGCTGTCACACGAGATCACCGCCGTCGCCAGATGCTCGGCGAACAGGTCGAGGATCCGCGCCGGATCACCACCGTCGGGCCCGAGCAGGCCGGCCAGCAGGGGCTCGAACGACTCGCGGGTGCCGCCGTAATCGAGCGGGACGGGATCGAGCGACAGCCGGTCGCGGCAGTAGTCGAAGATCAGCGACGCGAGGCGCTCGTCGTGCACGAACATCGGGTTGGTCATCGTGCCTCCCTCCGCGTGGGGCCAGGATCGCGCCGCGACGCCTGCCACCGGTCGATGCCGCAGCCACACGCCCCCGAGCCGGCCCGTGGTCGCCCACCTCGGAGGGCGTCACGCACGGACGGCGCGTGCGTGGCAGCGTGGGGTCCATGCACCTGCCGGTCATGCCACCCGTCTCCCCCATGCTCGCCAAGCTGGCGCGCACGCTGCCGACAGGCGACGGCCTGGTCTACGAACCGAAGTGGGACGGTTTCCGGTGCATTGTGTTCCGCGACGGTGCCGACGTGGAGCTCGGGAGCCGCAACGAGCGGCCGCTGACGCGCTACTTCCCCGAGCTGATCGAGCCGATTCGGGGTCACTTCCCCGAACGGGCCGTCGTCGACGGGGAGATCGTCATCGCGGGTGAAGGCGGGCTCCAGTTCGAGGCGCTGCTCCAGCGCATCCACCCGGCGGCGTCGCGTGTGGCGCTCCTGGCGTCGACGACTCCGGCGTCCTTCGTCGCCTTCGATCTGCTCGCCGTCGGTGACCGCGACCTCCGGCGAGCGCCGTTCAGCGAGCGACGAGCCGAACTCGAAGGAGCCCTCGCCGGGGCGTCGGCCCCCATCCACCTCACGCCGGCAACGACGGATCCCGCGGTGGCCGCCGACTGGTTCGCCCGCTTCGAGGGGGCCGGCCTCGACGGCGTGATCGCCAAGCGCCGGGAGCTGCCCTACAGCGAGGGCGAACGGACGATGGTCAAGGTCAAGCACGAACGAACGGCGGACTGCGTGGTCGCCGGATTCCGGTGGCACAAATCAGGCGGCGTGGTGGGCTCGCTGCTCCTCGGGCTGTACGACGACGACGGCGTCCTCCACCACGTGGGTGTCACCGCGTCGTTCACCGCGGCACGACGCAAGGAGCTGGTCGACGAGATCGCCCCCCTGCGCATGTCCAGCCTGGAGGGCCATCCCTGGGCCGGGTGGGCCGACTTCGAAGCCGCCGCCGCGTCCGCCGGGCGCAAACCGGGGGCTCCGTCGCGGTGGAACGCGACCAAGGACCTGCGCTGGGAGCCGCTGCGCCCCGAGCGTGTGTGCGAGGTGGCCTACGACCATCTGCAGGGTGACCGGTTCCGCCACGGCACCACCTTCCGTCGGTGGCGACCCGACCGCACCCCGACATCGTGTACGTACGCGCAGCTCGAGGCGGTCGTGCCCGAGGTGCTCGAGGCCGTCTTCAAGGCTTGATCGGTGTGCCGAGCCTGGCGGCCCGACGTCGGTGTCCGCGAGCCCTCGGGTGGTGGTCAGGAACCGCGGCGGCGGGTGCGGCTCGGGGCCGCTCGATGGGGCTCGCCGCGTTGCTTGGGGAAGTGCGGGGGCCACGGCGCATCACCGAGCCCCTCGACCTCGTCGCGGTGGGCCAGGTCGAGCAGGAGGCTCAGATCGCCGGCGACGTCGTCGATGGCCGACGACGCGTCGCCGCGAGCGGCGAAGCGCGCCGGGACGGTGGCGATCGTCAGATCCCCGGGGTCGACGTCGGGCACCTCGTCCCAATCGATCGGGCACGAAACGCGGCCCTCGGGGTTGGCGCGCACCGAGTACGCGGAGGCGACGGTCCGATCGCGCGCGTTCTGGTTGTAGTCGATGAAGACGCGCGCCCCACGCTGCTCCTTCCACCATGCGGTGGTCGCGACCTCGGGGAGCCGCCGCTCGACCTCGCGTGCCAGGGCGAGAGCCGCCCGACGCACCTCGGTGAATCCCCATCGTGGCTCGATGCGCACGTTGACGTGCATCCCCCGCGAACCCGATGTCTTGGCGAAACCGATCAGACCGTGCTCTTCCAAGACCGCCCGGGCCTCGAGCGCCACTCGGCGAACCGCGTCGAACGGGACGTCCGGTTGAGGGTCGAGGTCGACGCGGAGCTCGTCAGGGTGGTCGACGTCGCTGCGCCTCACCGGCCACGGGTTGAGGTCGAGGCATCCCAGGTTCACTGCCCACAGGATGTGGGCGGTGTCGACCGGGCAGAGCTCGTCCGCATGCCGTCCACTCGGGAACGCCACGGTGACCGTCTGAAGCCACGGCGGGCGCTGTGGGGGTACGCGCTTCTGGTAGAAGAACTCCCCCTCGGCGCCGTTCGGATAGCGCTTGAGCACCGTGGGACGCTCGCGCACGCCGCGCAGGGCCCCCGGTGCGACGGCGAAGTAGTAGCGAACCAGGTCGAGCTTCGTTTCCCCCCGCGTGGAGAAGAAGACCTTGTCGGGGTTCGAGATCGTGACCGTGTGCCCGTCGACCTCGATGTTCACCGAAGGGGTCACCTCGGCCATAGTTCATGGTGACACGGATCACCCTGCAGGATGGGCCCACGGTTGCGACCGGCACGCTGCTGCACGACGGTCGCGGGGCCACCGTTCGGCCGTCGTCGGTAACCTCCTGCGACGTGGAACCGTCGGAAGCGCTGCGCCGGATCGCCTACCTCTTAGAGGCGAGACGCGCCGAGACCTACAAGGTGCGCGCCTTCCGGCGTGCCGCGGCAGCCGTCGACGAGGTCGACGACGAGCAGCTGGCGCGCCTGGCGGCGTCGGGTCGCCTCGCCGATCTTCCGGGTGTCGGCGACACGACGGCAAGGGTGATCGCAGAGGCGGTGGCGGGCGAGGTCCCGTCGTATCTCGGTCATCTCGAGGCTGAAGGTCCTTCCGCACTCGACGACGCGTCAGCCGAGCTGCGACGCGCGCTGCGCGGCGACTGTCACAGCCACTCGGACTGGTCCGACGGAGGCAGCCCCATCCGGGAGATGGCCGAGGCGGCGCGTGCACTGGGTCACGAGTACCTCGCGCTCACCGACCACAGCCCGCGCCTCACGGTGGCGCACGGCCTCGACCCCGAACGCCTTCGCCGTCAGCTCGAGGTCGTGGCCGCGCTCAACGAGGAGCTGGCGCCGTTTTGCATCCTCACCGGCATCGAGGTGGACATCCTCGAAGACGGGACCCTCGACCAGGACCCAGAACTCCTCGCGCAGCTGGACATCGTCGTGGCGAGCGTGCACTCGAAGCTGAGGATGGACGCCGAGCAGATGACCCGACGAATGATCGCCGCCATCGAAAGCCCCCACACCGACATCCTCGGGCACTGCACCGGCCGGATCCTCGTGGGACGCGGCCGGCCCCAGTCCCAGTTCGATCACGACGTCGTCTTCGAGTCCTGCGCCCGCACCGGCACGGCCGTCGAGATCAACTCCCGCCCGGAGCGTCTCGATCCCCCGGACGAGTTGCTGCGCGCAGCGGTCGCCGCTGGCTGCGTGGTGTCGATCGACACCGACGCGCACGCCCCGGGCCAGCTGGAGTGGCTGCGCAACGGCTGCGAGAAGGCGGTCGCCGTTGCGGTCCCCGTCGAGCGGGTCGTCAACTCCTGGCCCCGCCAGGAACTGCTGGCGTGGGCGGCGTCGCACCCCGCTTGATCCCTCTGGCTACGACGAGCGCGCCCTCGACCACGATCTGTCCAAGTCGGGCGACGGGACAAGCCTCCATGCTCGCCCCGTCGTCGATGCCGCCCGACGGACCTCGTGACCTTCGAAAGCTTTTGGTTGCCAGCCCGTTCTCTGTGCGCCGGACCGCCGACGAGCTTCCGACCTCGGAAGGGACGGGCCATGCGAAGACGGGGCGCAAGGACCACGCCGGTTCTGACCGCGATCGCCGTGCTCACAGGGGTGGCGCTCGCGGGGGCGACGCCCGCCGTCGCGGCGATCGGGTCGCTGCTCCCCACGTCGGCCAATGCCGTGTCGTCCGGGCAGGCCGCGTCCGCCGGCGCGGCGGTGCGGGCCGCGGCGACGACCGTCACCCACGACGCCGGTCCCACCGCGACGCAGCTTGCGCAGCTGCTGAACCGGAGTCTCTCGACACGGCAGTCCGGGCTGGCGTCACCGGTCCCCGCGAACCCGCTCAGTCCGGTGACGGCGCCCGTCCCCGTGACGATCCCGGCAACGATCCCGTCCGTCACGAGCGTCCTTCCTGCGCCGGCACCTTCGGTTCCTCTGCCGACGGTGCCGAGCGTCCCTCACCCGGTCCCGACGATCCCGCCTCCGGTCCCCTCCGTCACCGCTCCACCCCCGGCCATCCCCGAGACGGTCCCCACCACACCGATCGTCACGCCGTCCGTGCGACCGAGCACTCAGCACGGCGCGTCACCGGCCCCGGCCACCGTGAACTCGGCACCGGGCCCGGCCGCCACTCCCTGGGGTACCGCCGTCGCCGCGGCGACCGCGTCGCACTCGTCCGCGCGCGGCGCGGCCTCTTCTTCCCCTTCGGGTGCGCCCGCGGCTCCCACGCTCACCCCGACCGCGGGCTCGGGCACGGCGACGAACGCCGACCCCACGGCGTCGAATTCACCCTCGGGGCCCTCGCTCGCCGTCAGCCCGAACTCGTCGCTGACCGACCGAGAGAAGGTGACCGTCACCGGAACCGGTTTCGCGCCGCACTTCCAGGGCGCACTGGCCGAGTGCAACGTCACCGCCGGGGCGCCGACCGTCCCGGTCTACGGCTACCCGTTCCCCGTCGGCTGCACGAATCCCCTCCAGATCCTCACCACGACCGACGGCTCGGGGCATCTGACCGCCGTCTTCACCGTGCGGACCGGCAGCCTTGGCCCTCCGGCAACCGGGATCGACAGCGTGGGGCAGGCGCCCGGCATCCCCGCCGGGCAGTATCCGTGCCCGCCCACGCCGCAACAGGTCGCCGCCGGAGCGACGTGCAAGATCGCCTATATCGACGCCGCCGGCGAACGCGCGTCGGCGGTGATCACCTTTGCGTCCGAGACGGTCGCGCCGGCGACGGCATCGGCCGGCGGAGCGTCGGCGTCACCGGGGCCTGGCTCGCTCCCGTTCAGCGGCTTCGGCCTCGGGCTGTGGCACCTCGACCAGCTCGGCGCATCGCTCGTGTGCGTCGGCCTTGCTCTGGTCCTGGTGAGCGTTCGCTCGCGGCGGCGCGTCGGGGTGACGAGCTCGGCCTAGGACGCCCTCACCCGTCGCCGACGCGCACCTGGCGCGCCGAGACGACTCGCGTAGGGCGCAGGCCGAACTTGTCCAACTCCAGGGAGAAGCGGTGCGCGTCGCGCAACGCGCAGGCACTCCCGTCGTTGTTGAAGAAGGCGTAGACGTCGTCCTGCGCGTCGAAGAGGTCGGCCAGACGCCGGGCCCAGGAGCGCAACGCCGTGCGCCCGTAGCACGGGGAAGGGCGGGCCCGGCCGTGGTGGAAACGCACGTACCCCCAGTCAGCCGTCCGCCACAACGGCGCGCGGCGTTCGGGTGTGTCGCTCAAACAGAAGGCCGCCTTCCGCCGAGCGAGGATGTCCGCCACCTCGTCGCAGTACCACGACTCGTGGCGGGGCTCGAACGCCACACGGACGTCGGAGGGGAACTGGGCCAGCGTGTCGTCGAGAGCGGCCGGCGCGGCCCGGAAGTTGGCGGGCAGCTGCAGGAGCACCGGTCCAAGCTTCGAGCCGAGATGACGGGCGCGCTCCAGCAACAGCGCCACCGGGCCAGCAGGTTCGCGCAGCCGCCGGATGTGGGTGAGATAACGGCTCGCCTTGACCGCGAGTACGAAGTCGCCGGGGGTTCGGTCGCGCCAGTGCTCGAAGGTCGAGCTGTCGGGCAGGCGATAGAAGGCGTTGTTCACCTCGACGACCTGGAACCGTTCGGCGTAGAACTCGAGCCACCGGGCCTGGGCGACCCCGGCGGGATAGAAGCGGTCACGCCAGTGCCGGTACTGCCAACCCGAGGTACCCACAAGGACAGGCATCGTTCCGAGGTTACGTTTCCCCCGTAGACACCGAATATGCGGAGGCCGTGATGCCCGACGCCCAACGTTCTGTCGACGACGGCGGCGCGTGTTGTCGTTACCACCAGGTCCGGCTCGATGACGGCCGCGTGCTCGAGGTCCTCACCGCGGGCGACCCGGCGGGGCTGGCTGTGGTGTTCCATCACGGAACGCCGTTCGCGGCCGTTCCCTACCAGCCGATGCTGGACACCGTCCAAAAGGTGGGTGTCCACCTCGTCGGCTGGTCGCGGCCGGGTTACGGCACCTCCACCCGTCAGCGGGATCGGACCGTCGCCGCCGTCGCGGACGACGCCCGGCACGTGCTCGACTCCCTCGGGCACGAGCAGTTCGCGACGGTGGGCTGGTCCGGCGGCGGCCCGCACGCGCTCGCCACCGCCGCCGGGCTGCCCGGTCGGTGCGCCGGCGCAGCGACGATCGGGGGAGTCGCCCCCTATCGGGCGGAGGGCCTCGACTGGCTGGCGGGCATGGCCCCGGAGAACGTCGCCGAGTTCACCGCCGCCGAAGGACCCGAGGACGCTTTGACCTCTTTCCTCGAGCAGCAGGCCGGGTCGCTGCGCACGGTCAGCGCACCCGAGGTCGCGCAGGCGCTCGGGGGGCTCGTCTCGGACGTCGACCGGCAGGCGCTCACCGGCACGTTCGCGGACTACATGGCGCGCGCGCTCCGGTCCGCCTTGGCGCCGGGCGTCGGCGGTTGGTACGACGACGACAAGGCGTTCGTGTCCGACTGGGGATTCGACCTCAGCTCGTTGGCGTGCCGCGTCGCTGTGTGGCAGGGCGGCGAGGACCGCATGGTGCCCTTCGCCCACGGCTCATGGCTCGTCGATCACCTGCCCCGTGTCGAGGCCCATCTCCTCCCCGAGGAGGGTCACCTCTCCCTTGTCGTCACCGGCTTCGAGCGCATCCTCGAGGACCTGGTCGCGCGGACTGCATGAGTTGCTAGGCGCGCCGTCGCGGGCCCCCGGGCCGCCGCTTGACCACGACCTCGGACCGTTCAGGGTGCTCACGGTCGAGGTGCACCTGCGGCCCGTCGTCACCGGGCGGGTCGCCGCCGGCATCGGCCACGATCACGACCTCGTCGTCGGGCCGGCCGTAGATGGCGTTGCGGAGGCCGATCATGGCGGCCCCCAGCGCGCTGGCAGGGGCGCGTCGCAGCATCCGAGATGCCCGGGTTGCGAGGCCGTCGTCGCTGCCGGGGTCGTCGGTCGCCGCCAGCCACGCGAGCCACTGCTCGTCGCTCCACGACTCGGGGTCCTCGGGGGGTTGGCCCGGGACGTCCGACGGTCCATCGGTCACACCGTCACCGTACCGGGATGAAAGGGATCCAGAGCCGAGAAGAAGCGTGGCCGATGGTCGGCACCGCGACGTCACGCCGGTGCGGGGTCCTCCGGGGGCCGGGCCGGCAACCCCCGGTGCCCGCCGTCTTCGTGCCGGCGCCATTCGCTCTCGGCGCGGTACAAGACCTCTCGCAACGGGATCCCGTGGCGTCCTGCCACCCGTGCAGCGTCGCGCTGTTCGACTTTGACGCGTCCCGGGCTGACCTTCACGCGAACAGGTTGGCCCTCGACTTCGACGGTGCCCCCGAGGCGCGCCGACGGCCACCGTTCGAGCATCGCCCCTCGGACCCCGAGACTGCCGGTCTCCGCTTGGAGTGTGATGCGGACCGACTCGAGCAGCGCGGGGTCCGCCAGGACGCTGACCGTGTGCCCCGGACGACCCTTCTTCATGTGCACGGGGGTGATCCAGGCGTCGTGGGCGCCCGCGGCGAGGAGCGCCTCCACCGCGTGCGCCAGCACCTCGCCCGTCGCGTCGTCGACATTGGTCTCGAGCAGCACGACCGGCTGGCCCCCGGCCGGTGCCACCGCCAGCGCCTCTCCCACCACGACCTGGGTGCAATTGGGCAGCCCGTCCAGCTCGCGGGACCCCGCACCGAAGCCCGTGGCGGAGATGCGCATGGGCGGCAACGGCCCGAACGACCCCGCCATGGCGGCGAGGATGGCCGCGCCCGTCGGCGTCGTCAGCTCGACCGCGATGTCACGGCCCCACGTCGGGATCCCGTAGAGCAGCTGGACGACAGCCGGCGACGGGTTCGGGAGAAAGCCGTGCGCGGTGCGGATCGTGCCGGTCCCGGTCGCCACCGTCGATGCCGCCACTTCGTCGATGCCGAGGACCTCGAGCGCGGCGGCCGTTCCCACCACGTCGATGACCGTGTCGTGGGACCCGACCTCGTGGAAGTGCACCTGGTCGGGAGCGCGGCGATGCAGCCGGCCCTCGACCTCGGCCAGCGCGGCGAAGGTGTCGAGCGCCCGTCGGGTCACGCGTGCGGGAAGTCGCGCTTCTTCCACGAGTCCGACGATGTGACGGTGGGTGCGGACGACCACGTCGTCGCTCGCCTCGACGACCGCCCGCGTGGCGGCGATCCCGGCGCGCAGGACAGGCTCGGCGCGTAGTCGCCAGCCCCCCAGCGGGAGACGCTCCAAGAGCGCGAGCACTTGCGGCAGATCGGCGCCGGCGTCGATGAGGCTGCCAAGCGCCATGTCGCCCGCGATCCCGGCGAAGCAATGGAACCATGCCCTCCTGGTCGGCACGAGGCCGCCCGACGCGCCGGACTCGCCCGGGGCCCCGGTGGCTCCACTCGAGCCCGGGTCACGGCGCGCCGCCGTCACTGCAGCATCCGGGCGACCGCGCACGCCGCGCCGAACCCGTTGTCGATACCGACGACGGTGATCCCGGCTGCGCACGACGCATGCATCGCCAGGAGCGCCGTGACTCCTTCCAAGGCGGCGCCGTAGCCGTTGGACACGGGCACCCCGATCACCGGCGCGGCCGTGATGCCCGCCACCAGACTGGCGAGTGCGCCCTCCATGCCGGCGATGACGACCACCGCGTCGGCGTCGTAGAGCTCGTCGGCGGACGCCAAGATGCGGTGCACGCCCGCCACACCACAGTCGACCAGCATGAGGGGGGCGAACCCATAGGCGCGGAGTACGGCCCGGCACTCCTCCGCCACGGGGAGGTCCCCGGTCCCGGCGGTCACGACCAGGACCCTCGCCGGCCGGAGAGGCGCCGCTCGCCACACCACGGTGGCGATCTCTCTGCTCCAGGTGACGTCGCCTCCGGGCGCGGACTCAAGTGCGGCCGAGACCTGGCCACGGTCGGCCCGGGTGAGCACGACGGGCGTCTCGCCCGGCTCCGCCAGCAGCTCCGCGACGATCGACGCGCATTGCTCGGCCGTCTTGCCCGGCCCGAAGACGGCTTCACCGGTACGTTGGCGAAGGGCGCGGTGATGGTCGACGCGCGCGAACCCGAGGTCGACGTAGGGAAGGCGCCGCAGCCGAGCCACCGCGTCGTCGGGGTGCATCACCCCGGCGCGCACGTCGGCGAGCAGCTGGCGCAGGGCGGGCTCGTCCATGGTGCCCACTATCCTGCCGCACATGGACGCGGCCACCTCGGCGAGTGACCGCGCCGCTCGGTCCGGCTCTTCGGTGTCCACGGCTCCCCGCTCGGAGTCACGCGTGGTCAAGATCGCGTTCCTGGGGCCCGCCGGCACCTTCACCGAGGAGGCGCTGTTCACCCAGCCCGACTACGGGGCAGCGGAGATCGTGCCCACTGCGACCTTGGCCGAAGCCCTCGAGGCGGTGTGTGAGGACCGCGCCGGGCTCGCCTTCGTGCCGATCGAGAACTCGATCGAGGGCACCGTGAGCGCCACGGTGGACAGCCTCGTCTTCGAGGTCGACCTCCTCATCCAGCGGGAAGTCGTGCTCGACGTCCACCTCCACCTCGCCGCTCCACCCGGCACCGAGACGAGCGCCATCCGGCGCGTCCTGTCGTTCCCCCATGCGTACGCCCAGGCGCGGCGCTACCTCGCCACCCGCCTTCCGGGAGTGGAGGTGGTACCGACCAACTCGACCGCCGAGGCGGCGCGTCTGGTGGGCGAGGAGCGTCGTACAGACACCGCCGCCCTCGCCCCCCGCCTGGCCGCGGAGCTCTACGGGCTGGTGGTGCTCGAGTCCGCGGTCGAGGACCATCCTGACAACCAGACGCGCTTCGTGGCCCTGGCGCGTCGCGGCGTGCCGGCACCCACGGGCCATGACAAGACGACGATCGTCTGCTTCCAGCGCGAGGATCATCCTGGCAGCCTGCACGACATCCTGAGCGAGTTCTCCGCTCGGAGCATCAACCTCACCAAGCTCGAGTCGCGCCCCACGAAGCGGTCGCTCGGTGACTACTGCTTTCTGATCGACCTCGAGGGCCACATCGCGGACGAGGTCGTCGCCGATTGTCTACGAGTCCTGCACGCCGAGCTTGCCGGCGTGAAATTCCTCGGCTCCTACCCAGCGGCCGGTGACCACGGGCCCGCGGTGCGCGCCCGTGTCGACGCAGCCTGGCGCAAGGCCGATGACTGGGTGCGAGAACTGCGGTCGCAGATCGCGGAGGCCTGAGAGGCCTACCCTGGCGCCCGGAGGGATGGCAGAGCGGACGAATGCGAGGCTCTTGAAAAGCCTTGGCCTGCAAGGGCCCGGGGGTTCGAATCCCCCTCCCTCCGCGGCTGCGAGCGGAGTCCGCTCTTCATTTGGTGAGCCCGGCGACAAGGTTGATCATCAAGGCGATGATCACCGCCCCCATCAGATACGACAGGAGCATGTGGCGCAGGGCGAGCTTGCGCATCTCCCTTGTCCGGACGTCGGTGTCCGACACCTGGAAGGTCAACCCGATCGTGAACGCCAGGTAGGCGAAGTCGCTGTACGTGGGGGGCTCGTCGGTGTTGAAGTCGACGGCTGTCCGGCGAGATGCGTACCACTGGCGCGCATATCGCAGCGTGAACACGGTATGGATCAGCAGCCAAGAAACGGTGACCGAGGCGATTGCCAGGAAGATCTCGAGCGTCTTGGCCGCACCCTTGGCACCTCCTGCCTCGACGAGGACCACGCCGATCGCGACAAGAGAGCAGATCGCCGCCAACGTACATGCCGCGTCGGCGACGGGGCGCGAAGGATCCTCTGACCGAGCGTCGAGCGCGGTAGCCGCGCCATCCAGTGGCCAGATCTCCATCCAGGTCCAGGTGACGAACACTGCCGCGGCACTGAGCCATCCCAGGAGTGGTGCTGCTTCTGAAAGCGGGGTGAGGGCCAGCGCGGTCCCCACCGACAGCCCTGCCGCTGACGCGATGAGCAGCCGGGCACGTGCCGAACGGGTGGGATGCGATTGGCGGGGATGCGCTGGGCGTTTCGCCATACCGACGCGTGTTGTCACACCGTTGGATCTACCCCGGATCCGGGAACTTAGACCCTCTCGACCGGGGAGGACCGACGCGTGGCACTCTCCGTCAGGCTCACCGCGCGACGACCTCGTAGAGCTCGACTCGACCGGTGATCCCTTTCAGGCGACGCGACCGGAGCTTCTTCGTCCGCACCTCCGAGAGCGCGCCGGCCGCGTCGACGCTTTCACCCGTCGCCACGACCTGGTTCCCTTTCGCCGTCTCGGTAACGCGGGCGGCGACATTGACGACGTGACCGACGACGTCGTCCCGGCTCACGATCGCCTCTCCCACGTGGAGCCCGGCGCGCAAGCGCAAGGGTGCCGGGGACGCGTCGAGTAGTGCGAGCGCAGCCCGCATCGCTCCAGCCGGGTCGGAAAAGGTACACAACAGCCCGTCGCCGAGGTGCTTGACCACCCGGCCACCCCAGCGACGGACCACGGGGCTCGCTGCCCGGTGGTGCGCTTCGATCAACGCCAGTGCTGCTTCGTCGCCGTTGGCGTCTGTGTACGAGGTGAAACCCTCGAGATCCGTAAAGACGACGGTGACAACCTGGGGGTTCCCCCCAGCGGGCGCCCTGTGCGCCGCGAGCAGCTGCACTGCCGACAGCCCCATCGAGGACAGGAGCGAGGGCCTCCGTTCGACCGAACGGGCGAGGAAGTGCTCGAGGATCTCGGTCGGCTTGCTCGTCGAGATCGGCCGGTTGGCGGGGTCTTCCAGCCACCGATGATCGATCAGTCCCAGCTCGAGCGCGGTGGCTGCCTCGTCGGGGTCACTGCGGATCAATTCCGCCGCCTTGCGGGCGATGAGCCCCCGCAGGCTCTCTGCCCGGCCACCGGTGGCCGCCCGCCGCCCACCCGCGTCGTCCGCGTTCACTTCTCGGACCATACCGACACCGCACCGCGAGGACCAGAAGGACTGCAGATGCGATTGACAGGCTGTGCAGGGCGCGATGCGTCCTCTGCGCTCCGACCCCTGTCGTCGGGCCGCCACCTGACGAAACGCCTTTGGCTGCTCGCTCGTCGATCAACACTGGCGTCGCGGTGCGCCCCGACGGATGGTTTCGGGGCCTGCCGAACCGCTCGAACACCGGGGCTCTGATGGCCCGCCGATGGCGCCGCGGTGCGGGTACCCTGGCACGGTGGGCAGCACGCGGGTGCCGGGCGGAGTCGTGCACGACCTCCCCCGGGACTTGCGCGCGGCGCTCATCGCCAATCCCACCGCGCTCGGCGCCTGGAAGGACATCACGCCCCTCGCTCGCAACGAGTTCATCTGCTGGGTCGAAGATGCCAAGCAAGAGATGACCCGAGAGCGCCGCATACGGCGGACGCAAGAAGAACTCGAAGAAGGCCAGCGTCGGCCTTGTTGCTGGCCGGGGTGCAGCCACCGCGAGCGAAACGGGCGATAGCACCCGTCAGGCGCCGAGCGGAAGCCCTTTCGTCGCCGTGCAGCGCCTCAAGCGTCGCGGCGCACGAGGACCCAGCACCCGAGGCCCAGGATCGCCACGGCGTACAGCACGAGCAAACCGAAGCCGGCCCATGGACTGAACGCGGGCCCGATCCGGTCGGGCACACCGTGGGTGGAGAACATCACGAGTCCGATGTTGGCGGGCAGGTAGCGGGCCACGGCGTTGCTGATCGACGTCGGCAGGGCCTGGACGATAAGCGGCAGGACCAGTACCACGCCGACGAAGGCCGCAATGGCCCCAGCCGTGTGCCGGATGACAGTGGCCAGGCCGAGCGCCAGCAGTCCGAGCACGGCGAGATAGAGGCCGGCACCCACGACCGCCCGCAGGACGTCGGGCTGCCCCAGCGACGCGGAGCCTGAGAAGAACGAGGCGGGAAGTTGACGGGGCACGGGTACGCCGAGTTGCTGGGCGTGCTGCAGGATCTTCGCCGACGGCCCGACGGTGTGCTTGGCCGACAGGATGGCCTGGCCGACGCCGAAGGCGCTGAAGGTGAGGATCTCACTCACGATCACCGCGACGATGCCGAAGACCACGACCTTGGCCCCGAGCACCACGCTGCGGCGCGGGACGGCCGACAGGGTGGCGCGGATCGTGCCGGTGCCGTACTCCGCGCTCATGACCAGGACACCCAAGACGCCGAAGATGAGCTGACCCAGGAAGACGCCGATCAAGCTGCGGCGGGTGGGGTCGTCGATGATGTCGGAGGCGCTGACCGTCCCGGTGCTGATGGCGCACAAGCCGATCACCGCGACGCTCATGGCGACCAACGTCCACATGGTGGACCGCACCGACCACAGCTTGGTCCACTCGGCCGCCATCGCCCCTCGAAGGCCGACCCGGCCGGAAGGCACCGCAAGCTGCATGCGACCGGGCATCTCGAGCGCCGCGGTCATGATCCGCCTCGGAACTCGACGGACTCGTCGGTCAACTCCATGAACGCGTCCTCCAGTGAGGCAACCGGTGTCAGCTCGTGCAAGACGATGCCCGACGACGCGGCGAGCGCGCCCACCTCCGGGGCCGACATACCGGTGATCGTCATCGACCCGTCCGGGTCGGAGATGACCGTCCCGCCGGCGTCGGTCACGGCGTCGGAAAGTTGGTGCGAGGACGGTGTGCGGACTTTGACCGACTGACGCGAGCTGCGCGCCACGAAGTCGGCGACCGACGTCTCGGCGATGAGCTTGCCCTTGCCGATGACGACGAGGTGGTCGGCCGTGAGCGCCATCTCGGCCATGAGGTGGCTCGACACGAACACCGTTCGGCCTTCGGCCGCCAGCTTCTTGCAGAGTGTGCGCACCCAGCGGATGCCCTCGGGATCGAGGCCGTTCACAGGCTCGTCGAAGAGCAGCACCCCCGGGTCGCCGAGCAGCGCGGAGGCGATGCCCAATCGCTGGCCCATGCCCAGCGAGAACTTGCCCGCCCGCTTGCGTGCCACCGCGGTGAGTCCCACGAGCTCGAGCACCTCGTCGACGCGCGCTTTCGGGATGGCGTTGCTCCGGGCGAGGGTGAGCAGGTGCGCACGTGCGGACCGGCCGGGGTGGATCGCCTTCGCTTCCAGGAGGCCGCCGACCTCACGCAGCGGCCAAGGCAGATCGTGGTAGCGGCGCCCCGACACGGTGACGGTGCCCGACGCGGGCCAGTCGAGACCCATGATCATCCGCATCGTGGTGGACTTGCCGGAGCCATTCGGCCCGAGGAACCCGGTCACTGCACCCGGGCGCACGTCGAATGACAGATCGTCGACGGCGATCACGTCGCCGAACCGCTTGGAGAGCCCACGGGCCTCGATCACGTCCTCAGCCTAAGACGCCGCTCCCGCCGGTTGTTATCGGGGACATCCCTGACCCGAGTGGTCATGGGAAGAACCCCGGCACGCTGCGAATGCTCAGGCGCGCCGGCGATTGCGGTAGAGGTGCAGCGCCCAGAGGTAGCACGTCAGTGCGATGCCGACACTCCACGCCACCGCGGCCAGGGCGTTGTCCCCGATAGGGGCGCCGGCGAGCAATCCTCGCACCGTCGTGGTCACCGACGTGAAGGGTTGAAACTCGGCGAACTGGCGGAGCCCGGTCGGCATGGTCCCGGTCGGAACGAAGCCACTGCCCAGGAACGGCAGCAACGTCAGGAACATCGGTGTGTTGCTGGCGGTCTCGACACTCTTCGCCGCCAGCCCGAGCGCGGTGGCCAGCCAGATGAGGGCCAGGGCGAACAGGGCGAGGATGCCGACGGTGGCGAGCCACGCGGCTGCGTCGGCGGTGGGGCGGAAACCCATGGCCACCGCCACGCCGAGGACGACGCCCAGGCTGGCCAGGGTCTGGATCATGCTGGCCAGGACGTGGCCGGTGAGCACGGCGGAACGGGCGATCGCCATCGTGCGGAAGCGGTCGATGATCCCCCCCGTCATGTCCATCGCCACCGTGACCGCCGTGCCCTGGACCGCGGCGGCCACCGTGATGAGCAAGATGCCCGGGGCGACGTAGTTCACGTACCCGGCGCGACCCGAATGTCCGCCGGTGAGCGCCGGCTCCAGTCCGTGACCGAGCTGGCCGCCGAACACGTACACGAACAGCAAGAGGAACACGATCGG
>Ga0070735_10001701_pt1 | contig 20720 bp, 16 predicted proteins | sample Coa_R1_FD_66443 | JGI IMG/M metagenome (GOLD analysis project Ga0070735, IMG submission 66443) | Surface soil microbial communities from Centralia Pennsylvania, which are recovering from an underground coalmine fire - Coalmine... | ecosystem: Environmental > Terrestrial > Soil > Unclassified ... | reverse complement strand
TGACAATTTAGTCATGGGAAATCCTTATCTTCCAAGCCATGTCTTCAAAGCCATGTCTTCAAAGCCGCGGGTCCTTAAAACCCGGGTCTTCAAAACCATGGGGCGGTTGTGTCGGGCTGTTTTTAAGCTGCGGGACACTCGCCCAATCGCGGCGCCTTGGCAACGCGAAAAGTCTGTCAAAATGATGAAATCGGCGAAAGCTTGGTGACCCCAAACGGGGCCTTCGGCGTTTGCGAGCCGCCAAAGGTAAACGGCGGGTCGCATCGACCCGCGGATCGTCGAAAAGGCCGCGATGGGGCGGCGTTGACAAGGCCTGGGCCCAGCCATATCTCTGCGAAAGGTGAGTCTAATGGCGATAGCGCCTATTTTGCCGCGTTTTGGCCGTTGAACCCCGGATTGCTGAACTCCCACTCATGATGACGGACGACCCCGGTCTGGGCCGCTTTTGTTCGCGTCACGATGAGTTGATCGGCAAGGCCGTCTCACGGCGGATTGGCCGGCCGAAGTGCTCGCGAACTTCGGAATCGGAACACTAAAGCGCGACGAGATTTGGTTGAATCGTCATCGCGCTTTAATTATTTGATTGAGCAGGGTCTTTTCGGAAAACCGCTTCAAACTTTTCCGGATCATGCTCTAGACAGGAATTTGGTATGATCGGCGCGCTCGCCCGCAAGTTTTTCGGTTCCGCCAACGACCGCCGGATCAAGGGATACCAGGCCCGTGTCGATGCCATCAACGCGATCGAGCCCGAATTGGCGGCGCTTTCGGATGCAGCGCTGAAGGCGCGCACCGCCGAATTCCGCCAAGCGCTCGCGCAAGGAAAGACGCTCGACGACCTTCTGGTGCCGGCCTTCGCTACGGTACGGGAAGCCGCCAAGCGCACGCTCGGCCAGCGGCATTTCGACGTGCAATTGATCGGCGGCATGGTGCTGCATGAGGGCGATATCGCCGAGATGAAAACCGGCGAAGGCAAAACGCTGGTGGCGACCCTTGCGGTCTATCTCAACGCGCTCGCCGGCAAGGGCGTCCATGTCGTCACGGTGAACGACTATCTCGCCCGGCGCGACTCCTCGTGGATGGGGCAGATCTACAGTTTCCTCGGCCTGACCACCGGCGTCATCGTGCATGGCCTCGACGACGCCGAGCGCAAGGAAGCCTATGCCTGCGACATTACCTACGGCACCAACAACGAATACGGCTTCGACTATCTGCGCGACAATATGAAGTACCGGCTCGAGGACATGGTCCAGCGCGGGCATTTCTACGCCATCGTCGATGAGGTCGATTCGATCCTGATCGACGAGGCGCGCACGCCCCTGATCATTTCCGGCCCGCTCGACGACCGTTCGGACTTCTACAACACCATCGATACCTTCTTCCCCAAGCTCGACAAGGCCGACTACGACGTCGATGAGAAGCAGCGCACGGTGACGCTGACCGAAGGGGGCATGGAAAAGATCGAGACTTTGTTGCGCGACGCTGGTCTGCTCAAAGGCGACTCACTTTACGATGTCGAAAACGTCTCCGTCGTTCATCACATCAATCAGGCGCTGCGCGCGCATTCGCTGTTCACCCGCGACAAGGATTACATCGTTCGCGATGATGAAGTCGTCATCATCGACGAATTCACCGGCCGCATGATGCCGGGCCGACGCTATTCGGAAGGCCTGCATCAGGCGCTGGAGGCCAAGGAACATCAGCCGGTCCAGCCCGAGAACCAGACGCTGGCCTCGATCACCTTCCAGAATTATTTCAGGATGTACGAGAAGCTCTCCGGCATGACCGGCACGGCTTCGACCGAAGCCGACGAACTGTTCGACATCTACAAGCTCGACGTGGTCGAAATCCCGACCAACCTGCCGGTGGCGCGGCTTGACGAAGACGACGAGGTCTATCGCACCCAGAACGAAAAATACGCCGCGATCCTCTCCGAGATCGAACGGGCGAACGCACGGTTGCAACCGGTTTTGGTCGGCACCGCCTCGATCGAAAAATCCGAAGTGTTGGCCGAATATCTCAAGAAGCACGGCTATAAGCAGATCGATTTCGGCAATGAAAAGGCGATGGAGAAGCTTTACGCCGCGGCGCGATCGGGCAAGCCCGCCAAGCTGTTCGCGGTGCTCAATGCGCGCTTCCACGAACAGGAAGCCTATATCGTGGCCGAAGCCGGCGTGCCCGGCGCGATTACGATTGCGACCAACATGGCCGGCCGCGGCACCGACATCAAGCTCGGCGGTTCGCTCGACATGCGGATTCAGCACGAGACGACCGGGATTGCCGATGAAGCCGAGCGCAATGCCGGGATCGAGCGGATCAAGGCCGATGTCGAACGCTTCCGCGACATCGTGCTGAAGGCGGAAGAGACGATCGAGATCGAGCCAGCCAAGGGTGCGAAGCCGGCCAAGACCGTGACCAAGCCGGGTGGGCTCTACATCATCGGCTCCGAGCGCCATGAATCGCGGCGTATCGACAATCAGCTTCGCGGCCGCTCCGGCCGACAGGGCGATCCCGGCCGCTCGAAATTCTTCCTCTCGCTGGAAGACGATCTGATGCGGATTTTCGGATCCGACCGGCTCGACAGCATGCTGACGCGGCTCGGCCTGCAGGAAGGCGAGGCCATCATCCATCCCTGGATCAACAAGGCGCTGGAAAAGGCGCAGCAGAAGGTCGAAGCGCGCAACTTCGACATCCGCAAGAATCTCTTGAGATTCGACAACGTCCAGAACGACCAGCGCAAGGTGATTTTCGATCAGCGCGTCGATCTCATGAAGGACGAGAGCGTGGCCGAAACGGTGGCCGACATGCGCCGCGCATTTGTCGAAGATGTCGTCACCAAGCACGTCCCCGAACATGCCTATGCCGAGCAATGGGATGTCGCCGGCCTCAAGGAAGAACTCAAGCGCGTGCTCGATATCGATCTGCCGGTCGATGAATGGGCCAAGGAAGAAGGCATCGCCGACGAGGAGCTGTTGACGCGGATCGAAAATCGCGTCGATCAGCACATGGCGGCCAAGGTGGCGCAATGGGGCCCCGAGGTGATGCGCTATGTCGAGAAGACGATCCTGCTTCAGACGCTCGATCACCTGTGGCGCGAGCACCTGGTGATGCTCGACCATTTGCGTCAGGTGATCGGCCTGCGCGGCTACGGTCAGCGCGATCCGTTGCAGGAATATAAATCGGAAGCCTTCAGCCTGTTCGAGGCGATGATCGCGCATTTGCGCGAGGCGGTGACGGCGCAATTGATGCGCGTCGAAATCGTGCCGCCGGAGAACCAGCAGCCGGAATTGCCGGCAATGGAAGCGCACAAGCTCAATCCCAATACCGGCGAGGACGAATTGGCATTCGCCAACGCTTCGCTGGTGCCGGCCGCCACCGCCAATCGTGACCCGAAGAATCAAGCGACATGGGGCAAGGTCGGCCGCAACGAGGATTGCCCCTGCGGCTCGGGCAAGAAATACAAGCATTGCCACGGCAAATATGCGTGAGGGTACGCGCTCTCACGCCACTATTCATCGGCCACAGCGGTAGATAGTTCCCTCGTTGCGATGACGAAGAGGTGAGAGGTGTTGCATGTTTTGCCACCGTCATCGCGAGGAGCGTAAGCGACGAAGCGATCCAGTTCTTATGGCGCCGGATCGCTTCGCTGTTGCTCGCGATGACGATTCATCCAAATCTCATCGCGCTTTAGCTTTCAACGCGCCGCTTTGAGCTGCGGGATGCTGTTTGCGTCGCGCGGCGCCGGCATCTGCCGCACATAGGCATAAAGATCGGCGGCGTCCTGGTCGGAAAGAATCGCAGCCTCATAGGGCGGCATCTGATTGACGGGGTGACGGAGCTGATTGAGGAAGCCGTCGAACTCAAACGCGGTGCGTGAGAGTCGCGGCCCCGTCATGGTGGCGCCTTGGCCGGCGAGGCCATGGCACTGATAGCATCCGGTCTCGCGGTAGAGCGTCTTGCCATGCTCGGCATTGCCGGCTGGCGCGGGCGTTTGCTGAGCGAAGATCGCGCCGGTCATCATCGCCATCAGGCTGAGAGACGCGCATGCAAGGGGGAAACGCTTCATGGCTCTTTTTCCTCAGCGCGGTTGCGTGATGACGTCGATCAGCGCGGGCTGACCGGCTTTGACGGCGGCGATGCCCTTGCGGAAAGCGTCAGCGAGGTCATTGGGGTTGTCGATCGGTCCAATGCCGAGGGCGCCATAACCCGTCGCGATCTTTGCGTAATCGATGTTCGGATTGTCGATCGTGGTGCCGGTGGTCGCGGTGCGCACACCGCGATTGTGACGGTTCGCCATGCGCTGAACGTGCATGACCTCCTGGTGATAGGCGCGGTTGTTTTGGACGATCGAGAGGTAGGGAATGCCGTGATGGGCGGCGGTCCATAGCGTGTGTGGCGCCATGTTGAATTCGCCGTCGCCGATGACGTTGATAACGACTCGCCCGCCGGCGTCGCGATGGGCGAGCGCGGCGCCGAGCGCTGCGACCGGCTGATAACCGACGCCATAGCCGCCCGAGCCGCCGATGAAGCGATAATGTTTTTCCAACGGCCACAGCCGATGCGGCCATTGCGATGAAAAACCACCGTCTGCGACCAGAGCCCAGTCTTCCTTCTCGATCTGCGCCCATAGCTCCATATAAAGGCGCGCGGTGGAGATCGGGCTTGCGTCCCATGCGAGCGCGGCCTCGCTGCGAGCGCGCTCGACCGAGCCGCGAAAAGCTTGGCGCAGTTTCTCGCCGCGCATCTCGTGGGTATTCTTGCCGCCGGAAACCTCAAGCCGTACCGCCTCGATGAGATAAGGCAGCGTGGTTTGCGCATCGCCCGCGATATTGAGATCGGCGCCGAGATAACGCTGAAGATCCTGATAGTTCGAATGGACCAGCATGTCGTGGGTCGAGATGCTGATGACTTTCACACCCTTTTTGACTTTGGAAATGTCGGTGCGCTCGATCTGGTCGCGCATCGCGTTGAGCTGGCCGTAGAGATCGACCGGTTCGAGCGACAGGACGCAGTCGGCCTGGGCGAGAAGCGCGCTGGCGCGGTCCGATTGGCAAAGATAATGCGTGTTCGGCATGTTCATGCGCGCGCGGTTGTCGATGACGGGCGCTTGCAGGGATTCGGCGAGCCGCACCAGATCGTCCATCGCGGCTTGCGAGCGCGCGTAACGATCCGCGATGATGATGGGAGATTCCGCCGCAGCCAGCATTTTGGCGGCCTCGCGCAATGCATTGGCATCGCCCACGGCTTGGGAAGGCAGGGTCAGGCGCGGAATTTTGAGCTTGCGAAGGTCGCGCTCTTCAAGCGGGTCCTCTTGGAGCTTGGCGTCGGCGACAAGAAACACCGGTCCCGGCGGTTGCGCGCAGGCGAGCGCATAGCCGCGCACGGCCGATTCGGCGAAGTGCTGAAGCGACATCGGGTAGTCGTCCCATTTGACGAAGTCGCGCACGGTGGCCGCGCCGTCCTGCACGCTATGGAACCATTCGACGCCGGGCCGGCGCTCATTGAGCGCGCCCGCATTGCCGGTAAAGACCAGCATGGGAACGCGGTCGCAATAGGCGTTATAGATCGCCATCGCCGCGTGCTGGGTGCCGACCGTGCCGTGCACGATGGCGGCCATCGGCTTGCCGGCGACCTTCGCATAGCCATGCGCCATCCCGACCGAGACTTCTTCATGCAGGCAGGTCAGCCATTCCGGCCGCTTGTTCGCGCCGTAATTGACGAAGCTCTCCTGGAGGCCCCGGAAGGTCGAACCCGGGCAGGCGGCGATGTAATCGAGAGAAAGCGTCTTGCAGACATCGACCATGAAATCCGAGCCGGTCTTCTCCGTGGTCAGACGTTCCGACTCCGGCGGATGTTCGCGCTCATTGGCGGCCGTGGCCGCGCTCGGCATCGAGGCCGCGCCGTTTGCTTTTTCGGAGGCCTGGGCGTGGACGGCTTGCGGCGCGGCGATGGTGGCTCCGCCGGCTGCGACCATCCCTTTAAGAAACCGGCGACGATGGAGCGCGGCGTTTTCCGGCTCGGCCATAGGCATCCTCCGCTTTTTTCACGGGGCCTTTTACGCTTCGGCCCGCTGTTTTCTATTTTCGATCATTCGAAGACTACCGCATCGAAAACCCCGAGGCGAGATGATCGCTCGCCAAAGGAGTGCGATCATTGGACGTTCACGGTCAAATGATGAGGATTGCGGTCGATAGACCGCGAAGGCTTACTTGATCGCCGAGAAGCGGCTCTCGAACGAATTCGCCGAGACGATCGGTTGCGCGCCGGCCACCAGATTATCCCTATTATCCTTGGGTGGTGCGATGGGGGCTTGTGCCTCGGCCGAATTGTCGGCCGATCTTGCGGCAGGTTTGACCGAAGCTTGTTTGGTCTCGGGCTTTGAAGGCTTCGGAATCGGCGCCTCCGGGCGCGGCGGTTTGGCGTCGGCGACTTTCGGCTTGGCGACCGAGGCCGGCGCGGCTGTGGCCGCCGTCGCGTCAGCCGACGCGTTGCCGAGGCCCATTTTGTGCGCGAGGCTGGAAAAAAAGCTCTCGGAGGAACTGCTGCTTGATGATGATGGACCTTGCGAGGACGTTGATACCGAAGCCACGCGTGTCGATGAGGACGGCGAAGACGATGTGGATGGGGAGGCTGGAGCAAGCGAAGCCGTCAATGGCTCATCCGGCGAGGTCACCGGGCCGCGCGGCGGGTTGACGGTGGTGGGAATCGTGCCGGGCGCCTTGTCGAGGGTCAACAGCGCCAAGCCGGAGCCGCCTTCCGAAAGGCCGGTGCTGCCGCCGGGCAGCTTGGCGGCGAATATTTTGTGCATGCCGCCGTCGATGCCGGTATTGGCTTGGGCGACCGGCGTTCCCCGCGCCACCAGTTTGTCGAACTCGGCCTTGTCGGCCTCCTGCTTTTCGCGCACCGCATCGGCGACTTCATCGGGGATCACATAGGCGGGACATTTTGCGGAAGCCTCGAACACCGGCTCGCGCTTGGCATCCGGCGCCTTCACGGCATCGAAGACGTATTTCTTTTCGCAGAAATCGACCTTCGGCTCCTGCCGCGTCACCTCGAAATGGTCGTTGCCTTCCTTGATCATTTTCCAGAACGCCATATGCGGACTATTGCGATGCCGCGCCATGTTCAGCGCCGTCATCCGGAACGGATAGGCCTGGAATTGGAACGATTTTTGACCGCCAAAGAAGGATTCGCGCCCGAGTGCGTAGATCTCCGCGATTTGCTCGTCGGTCATCGCGTAACAGCCGCGCGAGGAGCAGTCGCCATGCACCATCAGCTCCGAGCCGGTGCGCCCGAGCGATTTGTCAAAGGCGTTGGGATAGCCGGTGTTGAAGGAGAGGTAATAAGCCGATTGCGGGTTCATTTGCGCCGGCGTGATCGCATAGAAGCCTTCCGGAGCCTGGCGGTCGCCTTCGCGGATCTTCGGCCCGAGGTCTCCCGACCAGCGGCAAATCGGGTAGGTCTTGAGCAGCGCGAAACGGCCGGAGCGATCCTGTTTCCAGACTTCGAGCTCGGCCTCTTGCTTGAACAGGCGGACCAGGATCGGCGATTGCAGATCCATGTCCTTCGCCTCCATCTGGGCGACGAGCTTGGCGGGAACGGGCTGATTGGCTTTGGTGTTCGTGGCGAGCGAAATGTCGTCGCTGTTGCAGCCGGCCAAAAGCGTACCCGCCGCCAGCGCAGCCGAAATCATGAGCGCGCGATCAATCAATGCAAAGCTCCACACCCACCGGGCAATTCTCGCACCCCAAAACCGCGACGACGCCCTGAAGCCATTGAATAAAATATTATCCTTAAAGCCCCCTTGGTCGCAAGCCGAGCTTGGCGCAACCACCAACCCGCCCCCGACATGGTGAATAGAGCTTAAAACGCGCACTGAAGGCCTAATTGGGGCCAAAAGGGCAGGAATCTGGAAATAATGGGGCTGTGGAACCGCCAGACCCGATCAGAACGATTTCCGCCCGATATCGAGGAATTTCTGCCGCCTTTGCCTGCGGATCGCGTCGGCGTCGAGGTCGCGCAATTCCTTTAGCGCATGAGCGATTGCTTCCCCGGTAGTGGTAATCATCGCCGCGGGATCGCGATGGGCGCCCCCGACCGGCTCCTTCAGAATCTGATCGATCACGCCAAACCGCAGCATGTCCTGCGCGGTGATTTTCATGTTGGTGGCGGCCTCCTGGGCCTTGGTGCCGTCGCGCCACAGGATCGAGGAGGCGGCCTCCGGAGAAATCACGCTATAGATCGCATGTTCGAACATCAGCACGCGATTGGCCGTGGTGATCGCAATCGCGCCGCCCGACATGCCTTCTCCGGTGATGATCGCGATGTTGGGGACGCCAAGCGACAGGCAGGCGTCGGTCGAGCGCGCGATGGCTTCAGCCTGGCCGCGTTCCTCGGCGCCGATACCGGGATAGGCGCCGGCGGAATCGACGATCGACAACACGGGAATGCCGAATCGGTCCGCCATCTCCATCAGCCGTACCGCCTTGCGGTAACCCTCGGGGCGCGCCATGCCGAAATTGTGCTTGATGCGGGATTCGGTGCTGGCGCCCTTCTCCTGGCCGATCACGCAAATACTCTCGCCACGGAAGCGGCCGAACCCGCCGAGCAAGGCCTCGTCTTCGCCGAACTTGCGGTCGCCTGCGAGCGGCGTGAATTCCGTGATCAGGGCGCCGATGAAATCGGTGAAATGCGGCCGTTGCGGATGACGCGCCACGAGCGTTTTCTGCCATGGCGTCAGATTGGCATAGAGGTCGCCCAAGGCCTGCGCCGCCTTGTCCTCGATCCGCGCGATCTCTTCGCCGATGTTGCTGCCGGAAGCCGCCAGCACCCGCAACTCGTCGATCTTGGAATCGAGTTCGGCGACGGGCTTTTCGAAGTCGAGATAGCTGCGCATGTGATCCGGCATCAAATCAATATAGGGAAAGAGCCGCCTCAAGGCGAAGCGGCCCTCGGTCACGCCAAGAAAGCACGCCTCTTCAATTGTTTAGCGCGCCTTCGACACCAAGCCCGGCGTCTTTGGCGAATCTTGCGCCTTGAAGAATCGGCGGGAGATGGCTCTTTCGGGGGAGAAGGCGCCGAAGTCAAGAAGGCCGGCCACCCATCCGGAAAACGAATGGCTACTTCTCGGCCAGCGGATGCAGATCGCGCACCAGGCTCTTCAGCCGTTCCTCGACCACATGGGTATAGATCTGGGTTGTCGAGATGTCAGTATGGCCGAGCAGGGTCTGCACGATGCGCAAATCCGCGCCATTATGCAGAAGGTGACTGGCAAACGCATGACGCAGCACATGCGGCGAGACCAGCCGTGGGGCAATGCCGGTAGTGGCTGCCAGCTCTTTAAGCTCGCGCGCGAAATGTTGCCGCGTCAAATGGCCGCTTTCCCCAAAGGAGGGAAACAGCCATTTCGAGCCGCCGGCATTTTTCTTTTTCGAAGCTGTGAGCACCTCTATCGCCGTGAGGTAATCGGCCATCGCGCGCCGTGAAGCGTCGTTCAGCGGCACCAGCCGCTCTTTGTTGCCTTTGCCGCGCACGACGATCATGCGGGCATCGCCGCGGGCGGCAGAAAGCGGCAACGCGACGAGCTCGGAGACGCGCAAGCCCGTGGCGTAGAGGACCTCAAGCAGGCAATGCAGCCGCCTTGCGCGAAGCGCTTCTTGCGGTAGAGCCTCCGCCTCCTCGGCAAGGGCTTTGGCGCGCGCCAAGAGCCGATCGACCTCCGCGATCGACAATACCTTCGGCAGACCGCGACCCCGCTTGGGTCCGGACAAAATCGCCGCCGGATCGTCGGTGCGAATCCGCTCGTTGAGCAGAAAGCGAAACAAGTGCCGCATCGCCGACAGCCGTCGCGCCGCGCTCGATGATTTGAATCCGCGGCTGTCGAGATCGGTGAGATAATCACGCAAGGATTGCGTCTCGGCGGAAACGAAGCTTTGGCCGCAGGCGGCGAGAAAGGTTGAAAAATCGGTAAGGTCGCGCCGATAGGCATCGAGCGTGTTGTCGCCGGCGCCCTGTTCGGCGGCGAGCATGTCGAGGAACAGATCGGTCAGTTGGGCATCGGAGGGGCGGTTACGCATCGGCCGACTTTAGCCCGCAAATCCTTGATGAACCTTCTCGCTCTTTTGCCTCAGCTATTTCTTGAGGAACTTATCCGCCGGAACGGTAATCGTCATTTCCCGCGGCTTCGGGTTGACGAAATTCGCCAGCGCAAAAATCGCCCCGTAGACGGCCCCGGCGATCACGGCGACCACGGTCAGGAAGCGGAACAGGCTCGGCATGCCAAGGCCTCAGGCGGAGAATTAACCATCGAATTGATCGGGAATAGCTGATCCAACTACCACCATGTTCGTCATTTCGTTGCAAGCATTAGCAGCGGGGGTAGTATGGTGATGGAGAAGCTGCTTTGTGCGGCGATCGAGTGGTGAAATGTCTGAAGCAGTCTCATCGGCCGTTCCCGGCGCGACACAGGAGGCCGAGATCTCATCGGCGCTGGGCGCGCGTTCGATCGTGCTGGTGGGAATGATGGGGGCCGGCAAATCCACGATCGGGCGCCGGTTGTCGGCCCGGCTCGGGCTGCCATTTCTCGATGCCGATGCCGAAATCGAACTGGCCCATGCGGGCATGACGATCCCGGAAATTTTCGCAACCCATGGCGAGCCATATTTCAGAGATGGCGAGGCGAAAGTGATCGCGCGGCTTCTTGATGGCGCCCCGGTGGTGCTTGCCACCGGTGGCGGGGCATTCCTGCGTCAGGAAACCCGCGATCGTATTTGCGAAAGGGCGGTCTCGATTTGGCTCAAAGCGGACGCCGAAATCGTCATGCGGCGGGTGAAGCGGCGGTCCGATCGCCCGTTGCTTCAGACCGCCGATCCCGAAGTCACCGTCGAACGGCTGATCAGGGAGCGCGAACCGGTGTATCGGTTGGCGGATTTGATGGTCTGGTCGCGCGACGTGCCGCACGAGAAAATCGTCGATGAATGTATCGAAGCGTTGCACGGCTGGCTGGGTGGCGGCGCACGACACGAAAATTCGCGATAGAATGGACGTTACGTTATGACCGCGCCTGTGAAACACACCGATTCGATCAATGTCGATGTCGCGCTCGGCGATCGCGCCTATGACATCGTGATCGGGCGTGGCGTATTGCAATCGCTGGGCCAGCGTGTCGCCGCATTGAGGCCGGGGGCGCGCGCGGCTGTTGTCACCGACCGCAATGTCGCCAAGCATTGGCTTGCAAAGACCGAAGCCTCGCTGGCGGAAGCCGGCATCGCCGCCTCTCATGTCGTTGTCGAGGAAGGCGAGGGGTCCAAAAGCTATCGCGGTCTCGAACAGGTCAGCGAGGCCTTGATATCGGCGAAAATCGAGCGCGCCGATCTGGTGGTGGCGCTCGGCGGCGGCGTGGTCGGCGATCTCGCGGGCTTTGCGGCCGCGATCCTGCGCCGCGGGGTCGATTTCGTGCAAGTGCCGACCTCGCTGCTGGCGCAAGTCGATTCTTCCGTCGGCGGCAAAACAGGCATCAATTCGCCGCAGGGCAAAAATCTAATCGGGGCGTTTCACCAGCCCTTGCTCGTGGTCGCCGATACCGCCGTGCTCGACACTTTGTCGCCACGGCAATTCCGCGCCGGCTATGCGGAGGTCGCCAAATATGGCGTGCTCGGCGATGAAGCCTTTTTCGCCTGGCTGGAAAAAAATCACGCCGATATTTTTTCGGGCGGAACCGCGCGCGAGCACGCGATCGCAATTTCCTGCCGCGCCAAAGCCGCGATCGTGGCGCGTGATGAACGGGAGAGCGGTGAACGCGCGTTGCTCAATCTCGGGCACACTTTCGGCCATGCGCTTGAAGCCGCGACCGGCTTCTCGGACCGGCTGTTTCACGGCGAAGGGGTTGCGGTCGGCATGGTGCTGGCGGCGGAATTGTCGGCGCGACTTGGCATGATTCACGAAACGGATGCCGCGCGGGTCAAACATCATCTGGCCGATGTCGGCTTGCCGACCGCCTTGCAGGAGATCGCCGGCTTTACCCAGGAGGGCCTGGCCGATGCGGATGCCTTGATGGCGCTGATGGCGCAGGACAAGAAGGTCAAGCGCGGCCGGCTCACCTTCATTTTGCTGGAGGCGATCGGCCGCGCCGTGATCGCTTCCGATGTCGAGCCGTCGCTGGTTCGCGATTTTCTGCAGATCAAACTCGGCAAAGTGGCCTGACCGCCGCCGCGCCAAACGACCGGTGAAGCGACAACGCGCATGGATTGGATCACATTTTCCGTCGTCATCGTCTGTCTTTTGATTTCGGCGTTTTTCGCGGCAAGCGAAACCGCGCTCACCGGCGCCTCGCGCGGCAGCATGCTGCGGTTGTCAAAACAGGGCAATCAGGACGCCGGTATTGTCTCCACCCTGTCGGAAATGCGTGAGCGATTGATCGGTGCGCTGCTGCTTGGCAACAATATCGCCAATATCGGGGCCTCGGCGCTCGCGACAGGCATCCTGACGGCGTGGTTCGGCGAAGTCGGCGTGCTCTATTCCACCGCCGTGATGACGGTCTTGGTCGTGATCTTCGCCGAAGTGCTGCCGAAGACGATCGCCATCAACGCGCCGGACCGGGTGGCGCTCGCGGTCGCCCGGCCGCTGAAAATCACGGTATTCCTGCTCGGGCCGCTGGTCACGATCGTCGAAACCATTGTGCGGCTGTTGCTGAGGTTCATCGGCCTCAAGGCCGATCATAATCAGCCGATCCTGTCGCCGTTCGAGCGGCTGCGCGGCGCTGTCGATCTGCTTCATCATGAAGGCAAGGTCGAAAAGCAGGACCGCGACATGCTCGGCGGGCTTTTGGATCTGCGCGAGCTTGAGGTCTCCGACGTGATGGTTCATCGCACCGAAATGGTGATGATCAATGCCGACCTGCCGCCGGAAGAGCTGGTGCGGGAGGTGCTCGCGACCGAATATACAAGGATACCGCTGTGGCGCGACAAGCCGGAAAATATCGTCGGCGTATTGCACGCGAAAGATTTGCTGCGGGCCATCCGGGCGGCCGAGGGGGACACGTCGAAAATCGACGTCTCGACCATCATGCTGCCGCCTTGGTTCGTGCCGGAGATGCGCCCCGTCTCCGAACAGCTCAAGGCCTTCCGCCGCCGCAAGACTCATTTCGCGCTTGTGGTCGACGAATATGGCGAGGTCGAGGGCCTGGTGACGCTGGAGGATATTTTAGAAGAAATCGTCGGCGATATTTCCGACGAGCATGATGTGGTGGTGGCCGGTGTTCGCGCTCAACCCGATGGTTCGGTGGTGGTCGATGGTTCGGTCCCGATCCGCGACCTCAACCGCGCCATGGATTGGCACCTTCCGGACGAAGAAGCCACCACCGTTGCAGGCCTCGTGATTCATGAAGCGCGCTCGATCCCTGATCGCGGCCAGAGCTTCACCTTTCACGGTTTCCGTTTCCGCGTGTTGCGCCGCGAACGCAACCGCATCACGGCGCTGCGGATCGTGGCCGTGCCGCGGGAGACTGAGGCTCCAGAGAAAAAGCCGCGACGGGCCGGGAAGGCGTTTTAGTCCGAGCGCATGTAGCTTATCGCTTCGGAGAGGAGCTGCTCGATGGACCAGCGCCTCGACCGAATTGACCGCATCGACAATGACGCAATGGCCTAACCGCAGGTGCTCGTCGACCAATGTCGCCACAACGTCATAGGCCGCGATTCCGGTTTGATCTTTCGCAAGCCCACCACGCCACATCGCGGCCTCGATAGGATCGACCGAAAAAACCGGCATCGACAAGGTCCGGGAGATGCTCTCCGCCAGCGTGCTTTTCCCGGAGCAGGGGAGGCCGGCAAAAATTATCAAGTTTTGCGCGGTCATTGGCCCAACGATTTTTGAAGGGCGGGCTTATCCGGTGCCACCGGCTTCTCCCGGCGTCAGCGCCTTGATGGCGAGCGCGTGCACGCCACCTGCAAGTTCCCTCGCCAAGGTCGAATTAATCATTCGGTGACGGTCGATCCGGCTCTTTCCTTCGAAGGCGGCAGATACGATATAGACCCTGAAATGCGTCTCGCCGCCCACCCGGTGGCCAGCATGGCCTTCATGAAGGTGTGATTCGTCGGATACGTCGAGGCTTTCCGGGGAGAAAGCTTCGTGCAACTTGTTTGTGATAGTGGCTTTGGTGTTCATCGCGGCGGCAATACGTCCGCCGCCCTCTATCGTCAATGGCATATTGAGATTTAAAGGCATCTTGAAATTTAAAGGGTTTCGCAATGTCAAGACTTGAAGCTTCGGAGGTTGCGTAGTCAAAGACAGCATGCCGATCGATTCATCCAAATTCTTCGATTCCATTCGCATCAAGCCCACCAAGGTGAGCGCGAAGCGCCAAGTGCAGGCGGGCGGCGAAGCCGTGGCTTGCGAATGGGCGGGTTGCCCGAACAAGGGCGCGCATCGCGCGCCGAAGGGCCGTGAGAATTCGCGCGAATATTGGCATTTCTGCCTCGACCATGTCCGCGAATATAACCAGTCCTATAATTTCTTTCAGGGCATGAATCCGGACGATGTCGCGCGCTACCAGAAGGATGCGCTGACCGGTCATCGTCCGACCTGGAAGATGGGCGCCAATAGCGGGGCTAAAAAGGATGACGGCGATTTGGCCGCCGCCTCCGATCCGTTTCATATGTTCAGCGAACTCAACGGCCGCGGCCGTTGGCGGCCCGGACCCGACGCGCAGCAGCAGGCCAAGCCAGAGGCACGCAAGGTCATGAATGCGGAGCGCAAAGCATTGCAGGTGATGGGGCTCGGCGCCGGGGCCACGCTCGATGACGTCAAGGCCAAGTACAAGGCGCTGGTGAAGCAGCATCACCCCGATGCTAATGGCGGTGACCGCTCCACCGAGGATCGCCTCATCGAGATCATTAAAGCGTATAATTACCTGAAGACGGTTGTCCGCGCTTAAGCCTTTTTCGCCTTTGACCCAACGAATTTTCCGGAATCGGAAAACGATCAAAAATCCTTGCCGGCCGGTTTGGTCGCGATTCGCTGTCGGCGGCGGGCGGCCCAGCTCCATATTCCGACGATCAACGCGCCCGCCACGACCGCTAATATCCAATAATGCTTGGCGATCCCCGCGTGAGGCGTAAAGCCGCCATATCGATGAAGCGCGGAAACCGCGAGCACGCCCGGCAGCACATGGCTGGGCGCCCATAATAGTATCGCCGGAATATTGACGGCATAAAACATCGGCGGCGACATGCCGAGCGCGCCGGCCGTAACCGGAACAAAGGCTCGGATCGGCGGAACGAAGCGCGCGAAGAACACCGCAAGCGGCCCCCAGCGATGGAAAAAGGCCTCGCTCTGGGCGATCAGGCGCGGATAATTCGATAATGGCCAAGTGCTGAGGATTTCGCGTTGTTGGCGATGGCCGAGCCAGAAAGCGGATCCATCGCCAAACAGGGCGCCGGCCAGCGCGGCCGTCAACACCCATTCCAGCCGCAATTCCCCACCGGGCACCAGCGCACTGAGCGCGAAGATGACGGTCGAACCTGGAATCACCGAGCCGATGACAGGGACGGCCTCCAAAAGCGCCGCCAGGAACAGCGTCAGATAGGCAAGCCCGGTATGGCTGGAAACAAACGCGATCAAGGGATCGATCAAAGAGGTCACGAGAATCCTGTATTTAAAGCGTGATTTGGATTCGAAGAGCCGCAAACCCGGTGCGCAGGCCTATCACAACTCGCGGTCACGTTGGAAAGTGCCGGAACCGGCCTGTCGAACCCTGCCGATCCTTATTTGGCGAAAACTTGGCGTAATTCGCAGAGCAGCCTTTCAAAAACCGCGCCCATTGTCTATCTTAATGAAAAATCAGCGAAACTTTGATTTCGCCGCGGGCTTCTGCCAAGCGCGGCGCTCTGATAGGTTTCGTGCCGTTCCCATTTGCAGCCAACAGCCAAATCTGGTTTCGGGAGCGCCCCGCGACCTCGGAGGATTGATGACGACCGCCGCCATGACCAAAGTTCAGGAGCCCGTCGGTTTGCCCGACATGAAGGTGTCGGTACGGCAGGTATTCGGCATCGACAGCGACCTCGAAGTGCCGGCCTATTCCGAAGTCGATCCGCATGTGCCGGATGTTGACTCCGATTATCGCTTCGACCGCGCCACGACGCTCGCCATCCTCGCCGGCTTCGCCAAGAACCGCCGGGTGATGGTCACCGGCTATCACGGCACCGGCAAATCGACCCATATCGAGCAGGTCGCGGCGCGGCTGAATTGGCCTTGCGTGCGCGTCAATCTCGACAGCCACATCAGTCGCATCGATCTCGTCGGCAAGGATTCCATCGTCGTCAAGGACGGCAAACAGGTGACCGAATTCAAGGACGGCATCTTGCCCTGGGCGCTTCAGCACAACATCGCGCTGGTGTTCGACGAATATGACGCCGGCCGCCCCGATGTGATGTTTGTGATTCAGCGCGTGCTGGAAGTCTCCGGCCGCCTGACGCTGCTCGACCAGAACAAGGTGATCAAGCCGCATCCGGCGTTCCGCCTGTTTTCGACTGCGAACACCGTTGGTCTCGGCGATACCTCGGGTCTCTATCATGGCACGCAACAGATCAATCAGGGGCAGATGGACCGCTGGTCGATCGTCACCACGCTGAATTACCTCGCCCATGATGAGGAGGTCGAGATCGTGTTGGCGAAAGCCCATCATTACCGCACCTCCGAAGGCCGCGACATCGTCAATAAAATGGTGCGGCTCGCCGATCTCACCCGGAACGCCTTTGCCAATGGCGATTTGTCGACGGTGATGAGCCCGCGCACCGTGATCACCTGGGCGGAGAACGCGGAGATTTTCGGCGATATCGGTTTTGCCTTCCGCGTCACCTTCCTCAATAAATGCGATGAGCTGGAGCGCTCGCTGGTCGCCGAGTTCTATCAGCGCTGCTTCAACGCGGAGCTGGCGGAATCGGCGGTCAATGTGGCGCTGAGCTGATTGTTGTTTTCCCTCCTCTTGCGGGAGAGGGGAAAAAGAGGCTCCTGGTAAGGATAGATGACCACGTCGAACACGAAATTCCGCACCGGCTCGAAGGAGGCGCCGACCGAACCGTTCAAGCGCGCGGTGACGGCTTGTTTGCGCGCGATCGCGAGAACGCCGGAGCTTGAAGTGTCGTTCGCCGCCGAGCGGCCGGGTCTGTCGCCAGGCAAGGCGCGGCTGCCGGAACCGGCGCGCAAGATGACCAAGCGCGACGCGGCCATCGTGCGCGGCCACGCCGATTCGATCGCGCTGAAGCTCGCCTGCCATGACCCGAAAGTGCATCGCAAGCGGATGCCCGGCAATCCGCAGGCCCGCGGCGTGTTCGAGGCGATCGAGCAGGCCCGCGTCGAGGCGATTGGCTCGCGCCGCATGGCCGGCGTTGCGAAGAATCTCACCGCGATGCTCGACGATCATTTCCATCGCGGCAAGTTCGACGAGATCACCGATCGCGCCGATGCGCCCTTGTCCGACGCGCTCGCCATGCTGGTGCGCGAGCGGCTGACCGGGCTGGCACCGCCGGCGGCGGCGCGCAAGATGGTCGATCTTTGGCGTCCCATCCTGGAAGACAAGATCGGCGCCCGGCTCGACCGGCTCGATCGGATCGCCGAGGACCAGGCCAGATTCGGCGATGCGGTGCATGATCTCTTGTCCGCGCTTGAGCTTGGCGACGACCACAACGCCGAGGCCGATGAGGACGAGAACCAGGACGACAGCCGCGACGGTGAGAACGATCAGTCCGGCGCGGAAGGTTCGCCCGAATCCGATGCCGCGCAGGAGATGAGCGCCGATCAGGCGGAGGCCACGACCGACGAAATGTCGGACAGCGCGATGGAGAGCGCGCAGGCCTCGACCTCCGACACCTTCGACGATGGCGAACTCGGCGACGATGAGACGCCGGGGGAGGCGACGCGGCCGAATTCGCGTGGGCAGAATGAGCCGCGCGGCCCCGAATACCACGCCTTTGCGCCGAAATTCGATGAGGTGATCGCCGCGGAAGATCTTTGCGACCATGACGAACTGGAACGCCTGCGCAGCTATCTCGACAAGCAATTGGCGCATCTGCAAGGCATCGTCGCGCGGCTTGCCAATCGCCTGCAACGTCGCTTGATGGCCCAGCAGAATCGCGCCTGGGAGTTCGATCTCGAGGAAGGCATTCTCGATCCCGCCCGCCTGTCGCGGGTCGTGACCGATCCCTACCATCCGCTTTCGTTCATGCACGAAAAGGAAGCGACCTTCCGCGACACGGTGGTGACATTGCTGCTCGACAATTCCGGCTCGATGCGCGGCCGTCCCATTACGGTCGCCGCGACCTGCGCCGATATTCTGGCGCGCACCTTGGAGCGTTGCGGCGTCAAGGTCGAAATTCTCGGTTTCACTACCCGCGCCTGGAAGGGCGGGCAATCGCGCGAGGCGTGGCTTGCCGCCGGCAAGCCGGCCAATCCCGGCCGCCTCAACGATCTCCGGCACATCATCTATAAATCCGCCGACGCGCCATGGCGGCGGGCGCGCAAGAATCTCGGCTTGATGATGCGCGAAGGTCTGTTGAAGGAAAATATCGACGGCGAGGCGCTGGACTGGGCGCATAAGCGCCTGCTCGGCCGTTCCGAACAGCGCAAGATTCTAATGATGATTTCCGACGGCGCGCCGGTCGATGATTCCACGCTGTCGGTCAACCCCGGCAATTATCTGGAGCGGCATTTGCGCCACATCATCGAGGAAATCGAGACCCGTTCGCCGGTCGAATTGATCGCGATCGGCATCGGCCATGATGTGACGCGTTACTATCGGCGCGCGGTCACCATCGTGGACGCGGAGGAGCTTGGCGGCGCGATCACCGAGAAACTTGCCGAATTGTTCAGCGAGACCCATGGGGCCGCGCCGGTTGCGGCCGGCCCGCGCCGCCGGCTGCACTCTTAGAATCTTTCGTGATGATCCTGCCCGCGCGCGGAAAGCCAATCTTTTGCGATTTCCGTCGCCGCCTTACTGGGATCGCAGGTCTGGCGATCGATGGCCCCCAAGCTGGCCGGAGCAGTGGATGTTGAGTGTGACGCGTTGGGCCGGGGTGATGGGAATATGGCTTGTGGTCTCCGCGGCGCAGGCGGAAAATTACCCGTCGCGTCTGATCAAGGCGATTATCCCATTTGGCGCCGGAAGTGCCGCCGACGTCGTGCCGCGCGTGGTGTTCGATCGCCTCGCGGCCGAACTCGGTCAGGCGATTGTGGTGGAAAATCGCCCCGGCGCCGGCGGCACCATCGGCACGGCGGCGGTGGTGAAGGCGGACCCGGACGGCTACAGCATCCTGTCTCAATCCTCGGCGCTTGCGATTTCGCCCGCGATCTACCCCAACCTTCCCTTTGACATCACCAAGGATCTGTCGTCCGCGCTGATGATCGGCGTCAGTGCCAATGTGATGATCGTGCCGGTCTCGCGGCCGTGGAAAACCGTGCAGGATTTCATCGTGGACGCCAAGGCAAGGCCGGGATCGGTTGCGTTCGGTTCGGTCGGCGTCGGCAGCGCGACGCATATCAGCGCCGAGAAATTCCGGCTTGCGGCCGGTATCGAAACCACCCACGTACCTTATCGGGGTGGCGCGGAAGTCATCGCCGATATTCTCGGGGGCCGGATCGATTTTTATTTCTGTCCGCTTGCAACCGCCTTGCCTTTGATCAAGGAGGGCCGGGTTCGGGCGCTGGTGGTTTCGACGCAAAAGCGCGCCGCCGATCTGCCCGATCTGCCGACGCCAGGCGAGGTGGGTTTGAAGAATGCGGAAAGCGCGTTTTGGCTCGGCGTGTTCATGCCGGCGAAGACGCCGCGCGACATTGTCGAGAAATTCCACGCCGCCGGAACCGCGCTTCTGGCCGATCCTTCGATGCAGGAAAGCCTGATGCGATTGGGTATCGAACCGTTTCCGATGGCGCCCGCCGAGATGGACGCCTATGTCGCGCGCGAAATCGCGGAAAATCTCAACGTGATCAAAGCCGCCGGAATCGTACAATAGATCGTCTTTGCGAGGGGTGAAGCGACGAAGCAATCCATCCATCCTTTTACGCGGCTCCATAGATTGCTTCGCTTTGCTCGCAATGACGGATACAATCCTAATTTCTATCCTCATAACCGGACATCCCGATGAGCGCTTTGTTTTCTCCGATCTCCTTGCGCGAGCTTGCTTTGCCCAATCGCATCATGGTGGCGCCGATGTGCCAATATTCGGCGCAAAACGGCGAGGCCAATGATTGGCATTTCACCCATATCAATACGCTTGCGCTGTCGGGCGCTGCGATGTTCTGCATCGAAGCCACCCATGTCGAAGCTATCGGCCGCATCACGCCGGGATGCCTCGGCCTGTGGAACGACGCCACCGAAGCCGCGCTGCGTCCGATCCTCACCTCGGTTCGCAAGCATTCGAAAATCGCTGTCGCGATGCAGCTCGCCCATGCGGGCCGTAAGGGGTCGAGCTTTAGGCCGTGGGAGGGTGGCCAGCAGATTCCGCTGGCCGATGGCGGCTGGCAGACGGAAGGGCCTTCGGAGCTGCCGCATAAGGAAGGCGAATCGCCATCCCGCGCGCTCGATGCGGCGGGCCTCAAGCGGGTGCGCGACGCTTTTGTTGAAGCGACGCGGCGCGCGGCGCGTCTGGGTATCGATGCGATCGAGCTGCACAGCGCGCACGGCTATTTATTGCATCAATTCCTGTCGCCGATTTCCAACCGCCGCACGGATGAAT
>Ga0070735_10001700_pt1 | contig 20735 bp, 20 predicted proteins | sample Coa_R1_FD_66443 | JGI IMG/M metagenome (GOLD analysis project Ga0070735, IMG submission 66443) | Surface soil microbial communities from Centralia Pennsylvania, which are recovering from an underground coalmine fire - Coalmine... | ecosystem: Environmental > Terrestrial > Soil > Unclassified ... | reverse complement strand
CAACTCGTCGCAGGCGTCCTGCTCGGAATCGCGGTCGGGGAGCTGTTGAGCGCGGCGATCGCAACGTCGACCGTCGCCCTCGGAGCGATCGTGTTCGTGACGCTGGCGATCGCCGTCGCGAGCGGCGCCGGCTTCTTCGCCGGCGGGATGATGTTCGCCAACCAGGCCGCGGCGTCGGCGATCCTCGTGGTGACGCTGCACAGGCACGGCACCGGGGCCGAGCGCGCGATCGATGCTCTGGTCGGGGGCGGCGTCGCGCTGGTGCTCGGCGTCGGCCTGTTTCCCGCCCACCCCCTCAAGCTGCTGCACGACGCGGAGTCTGCGCTGCTCGCACAACTGGCGACGACCGTCGAGCAGGCGGTCGAGATGCTGTACCGATCGATCGATCCCGGTGCGGAGTGGGCGCTGGCGCGTGGCGCCGAGGTTCACGAGCGCCTGTCGGACCTGGCCGGCGCGCGAGCGACGGCTGGTGCAAACGTCCGGATCGCGCCCCGCCGCTGGCACCTGCGCCCGGTCGTCGAAGCCGAAATAGACCGCCTGAGCCGGTTCGGCGCGCTGGCCGAGGCGGTGCTCGGCACCGCGCGCGCCGCCACTCGACCAATCGAGGGCTCAGAGCCTTTGCCGGCGACGCTTCGCGACGAGCTGGCATCGCTCGGGGTGGCGATGCGCAGACTCGCCCGCACCAGGCAGCCGTGGCCGCAGGCGGCGCTCGAGGACGTCCAGGAGAGCGCAGGTCGGATCGTGGCGCGGGCGACATCCGAGCCGGCGGACCGTGGCGCCGTCGCCGGCTCGCTGTTACATACCTCCGCGCTCGACCTCATCGCGGTGACCAGCTACGAACGCCCGATCCCCAAGCTGGGCGACACGCGCGCTGTTCAGCCGGACGCCAGGTGACGGCAGCTGCGCTGAGGTCCGCCCGGAACTCCCGGGCAGCTTGGCCTGCCCGGTGGTTAGAGTGACGCGCGTTGTCCGCAGAGCTCATGTTCAAGGACGTCACCGAGCAGGCCGCCCTCGTCCGCAGCGGCCAGGTCTCTGCGCTCGAGCTGGTCGACGCCGCGATCGCCCGTCTGGAGGACAACCGCGAGCTGAACGTGCTCGTAAACGAGCAGTTCGAGGCCGCCCGGCGCGCCGCCGCGGCGCCGGTCGCGGACGCGCCCCTGGCGGGCGTGCCGTTCCTCCTGAAGGATCTTGGCGAGCCCCAGAACGGGATTCCCGAGCACATGGGCTCGCGTGCGCTCCGCGATCATGTCGCTGCCGAGACGGCGTGGACTGTGGAGCGCTACCAGGCGGCGGGGCTGATCATCTGCGGGCGCACGAACACGGCGGAGTTCGGCAACCACTGCGCGACCGAGCCCGCGCTGTTCGGGCGGACCCAGAACCCGTGGAACCGCGAGCTCTCGCCGGGCGGATCGAGCGGGGGTTCCGCGGCGGCGGTCGCCGCGGGCCTCGTGGGTGCCGCCTCAGGCAGCGACGGGACGGGCTCGATCCGGATGCCGTCCTCCTGCTGCGGGCTCGTGGGCCTGAAGCCGAGGCGGGGTCGAAGCTCGTTCGCGCCGTCCGCGGGCCACTCCCTCGACGGCCTCAGCGTCAAGCACGCGCTCACCCGGAGCGTGCGGGACACCGCGCTGCTGCTGGATGTGACCGCGGGGAGCGCGCCCGGCGATCCCTATTCGGCGCCGCCGCCGGCCCGGCCGTTCGTGGAGGAGGTGGGCGCCGACCCCGGCCGCGTGCGGGTGCTGCGCCTCGAACGTCCGCCCTTTCCCGGCGCGGCCGATCCGAGGATCCAGGCCGTCGCGGACCAGGCCGCCCGCATCCTCGAAGACCTGGGACACCATGTCGAGTCGGGCGTGCTGTCGTTCGACGGCGAGGTGATGCGTCGCGCGATCTCCGTGATCCACGCGGTCGACAACGCGGGCACGTTCTCATGGCTGCTGGAAGAGCTCGGGCGCCGGCCTGAGCCCGACGAGCTCGACTCCGTCACCTGGGACATGCTGAACGAGGGCCTCGAGCTCACGGCCGTGGATCACCTCTCCGCTGTCAACGACCTCCATGCACAGGCGCGACTCGCCGCGCGAGCCTTCGCAACCGCCGAGGTGCTCCTGTGCCCGACGCTCAACGTGCTCCCGCCGGCGCCCGGGGCGCTGTCGGCTTCCCGCGGGAGCGTGGACGCATTCTTCGATGTCGAGTTCGCCTCCACCGGCACGACCGCGGTGGCCAACGCCGCCGGGTGGGCGGCGATCACGCTTCCGCTGGGCGAGGTCGAGCGCCTGCCGGTCGGAGTGCAGATGCTGGCCCCCGACGAGGGGATCCTGCTCAGGGTGGCGGCGCAGCTCGAGACCGCTCTGCCCTGGGCCGGCCGCCATCCACCCGGCTTCGCGTGAGCGCCTACCGCTTCGATCTCGGAGGCTACGGGCGCGAGACCTCGACTCGATCGGGCGAGGCCCAGCGCTGGTTCGACCGCGGGCTCGTGTGGAGCTACGCCTTCAACCACGAAGAAGCCATCCGCTGCTTCGAGCGAGCGATCGCGGACGACGAGGACTTCGCCCTCGCCCACTGGGGTCTCGCCTACGCCGCGGGCCCGAACTACAACAAGCAGTGGGATGCCTTCGACGAGGCGGATCTGCGCAACTCGCTGCGGCGGGCCTACGAGGCGAGCGTCCAGGCGGTCGAGCTGTCAGCCTCGGGGCCGGCCGTGGAGCGCGACCTCTGCCGGGCGCTGACGGCGCGCTACCCGGCAGCCGAACCCGCCGACGACCTGAGTGAGTGGACGGCTTCATATGCCCGCGCCATGGGCGAGGTGTACGCCGCGCACCCCGATGACCTCGACGTGGCTGCGCTCTACGCCGACGCGCTCATGAACGTGACCGCATGGGCGCTCTGGGACCTCTCGACCGGTGAGCCGGCGGAGGGCGCACACACGGTCGAAGCCAGGCGGGTGCTCGAGCGCGCGCTGCGTCTCGCGGGCGGGAGCGAGCACCCCGGCCTACTGCACTTCTACATCCACCTGATGGAGATGTCGCCCTGGCCGGAGACCGCGCTCGAGGCCGCCAACTCGCTCCGCGGGCGGGCGCCCGACGCCGGCCACCTCGTTCACATGCCCACTCACATCGACGTCCTGATCGGCGACTACGAGCGGGTCATCAGCGACAACGAACTCGCGATCAGGGCCGACGAGCGCTATGTCGAGGAGGCGGGGCGGCTCGACTTCTACTCGCTGTACCGCGCCCACAATCACCATTTCCGGATCTACGGAGCGATGTTCGCCGGTCGCAGGTCGACTGCGCTTCAGGCCGCTGAAGCGCTCGCGGCGTCGATACCGGAGGAGCTGCTACGCGTCGAGGTGCCACCGATGGCCGACTGGCTCGAGAGCTTCGTACCCATGCGCCTGCACGTCCTCGTGCGCTTCGGTCTCTGGGACGAGATCATCGCCGAGCCGCTCCCAGGGGACCCCGGGCTCTACAGCGTCACCACGGCGCTCACGCATTACGCCAAGGGCGTCGCCCATGCGGCCAGCGAGCAGGTCAGCGAGGCCGAGCGCGAGCGTGAGCGGTTCATGGCGGCCGCGGCGCGCGTTCCGGACACGCGCTACCTGTTCAACAACACCGCCAGCGACATCCTGGCGGTGGCCAAGGCCATGTTGGACGGCGAGATCGAGTACCGCAAGGCCAACCACGACGCCGCGTGGACGCACCTGCGCCGCGCGATCGAGCTCGACGACACCCTGCCCTACGACGAGCCGTGGGGGTGGATGCAGCCCACCCGCCACGCCTACGGCGCGCTGCTGCTCGAGCAGGGCGAGGCGCAGGAGGCGGCGGCCGTGTACGCCGCCGACCTCGGGCTGGACACGACCCTTTCGCGCGCCTGCCAGCACCCGAACAACGTCTGGAGCCTGCACGGCTACCACGAGTGCCTGATGCGGCTCGGTCGTGGCGAGGAGGCGTCCGCGATCAAGCCGGCGCTCGACCGCGCGCTCGCAGCCGCGGACATCGAGATCAAGTCGTCGTGCTTCTGCCGCACGCGGCACGCCGCGTAGCGAGCTCCAGGAAGCGAGCGCACAAGGCGCGACCGTCGTCGTTCGTGGCGGCGATCCGCTCGGCGACCTCAGCCTCGAAGGCCTCGAGGTCGATGGCCACGGGCTCGCCGTTCGGCGACGGGACGTGGCGGCGAGCCCAGAGGGCGATCGAATCCGCCGTGACCTCCGGATGCCACTGAAGGCCCCAGGCCGACGGACCGACGCGGAAGCTCTGCAGGCAGACGGGGCTGCTGGCGAGCGGCACGGCGCCCGGAGGCAGCTCGAATGCGTAGGAGTGCCACTGGAAGACCTCGAACTTCCGCGGGCGCCCTGCGAACAGCGGATCCTCGGCGCCGGCGTCGCTGAGCTCGACCTCGCGCCAGCCCCATTCGGCCTGCGGTGAGGGGCCGACCGGGCCTTGCGCGGCCGCGGCCAGCATCTGGCCGCCGAGGCAGACGCCGAGCGTCGGGACCTCGCGCTCCAGGGCCTCGCGCAGCACGTCCTGGGCTGTCCGCAGCCACGGGAAGCGGTCGTGCTCGTCAACCTGCATCCCGCCTCCGAAGGCGATGATCGCGTCGTACTCGGAGAGGGCTCGGGGGAGCGGCTCGGACGACGGCTGCCACTCCTCGAACACGTGGCCGCCTCGCCTGACCTCGTCGGCGAAGACGCCGCTGCCCGCGACCTCGTGGTGGATGAGCGCCAGGACGTTCACGTATCTTTTTACAGAATTGGCTTGCGATCTTTTAGATAAATGGTATGGTCGCACGCTGCCCGGGACAAGTCATGTACGACTACGGCTTCTTCTCCTACGAATCTAAGGCCGACTTCCTCCGCCGGTCCGAGGAGTTCTGGAATCCGGACAAGACGCGGTTCTGGCAGGACGCCGGCGTCGATCTGGTGATCGATCGCCGCGAAGGCTATTTCTTCTGGGACATGGCGGGCCGTCGGCTGATCGACCTGCATCTGAACGGTGGCACCTACAACCTCGGCCACCGTAACCCCGAGCTGATCGCGACGCTCGAGCAGGCGATGGGCCGGTTCGACATTGGTAACCACCACTTCCCGGCCCTCGCGCGAACGGCGCTGGCCGAGGCGCTGGTGGGCACCTGTCCGCCGAACATGCGGCGCGTGATCTACGGCAGCGGTGGTGGCGAGGCGGTCGACATCGCGATCAAGACCGCCCGGCACACCCGCCAGCGGCGGAAGATCGTCTCGATCCGCAAGGGCTACCACGGCCACACCGGCCTCGCGGTGGCCACCGGCGACGACCGCTTCTCGACCCTGTTCCTGGCCGATCGGCCGGAGGAGTTCATCCAGGTTCCGTTCAACGACCTCGACGCCATGGAGACGGCGCTGCGCGCCGGCGACGTGGCCGCGGTGATCATGGAGACGATCCCTGCCACCTATGGCTTCCCGCTTCCCGAGCCGGGCTACCTGAGGGCCGTCAAGCGCCTGTGCGAGCAGCACGGGGCGCTCTACATCGCCGACGAGGTGCAGACCGGGCTGATGCGCACGGGCGAGATGTGGGGCATTTCGAAGGCCGGAATCGAGCCCGACATCATGGTCGTGGGCAAGGGGATCACGGGCGGGATGTATCCGATCGCGTGCACGGTTGTCTCCGAGGAGTGCTCGCGGTGGCTGAAGGAGGACGGCTTCGGGCACATCTCGACGGGCGGCGGCGCCGAGCTCGGGTGCATCGTCGCGCTGAAGGTGCTCGAGATCTGCGGCCGCCCCGAGGTGCGCTCGATGGTGCACTACATCTCCGAGCGCTTCCGCGCCGGGCTGCGCGCGATCCAGGAGCAGTACCCGGACTGGTTCGTCGGCATCCGCCAGGACGGGGTTGTGATGGGCCTCGAGTTCGACCACCCCCAGGGCGCCAAGCTGGTCATGCGCCACCTGTATGAGAACGGCGTGTGGGCGATCTTCTCGACGCTCGATCCACGCGTGCTCCAGTTCAAGCCGGGCATCCTGCTCGGCCCCGACCTGGTGGACGAGATCCTCGACCGCACGGCGGTGGCTGTCGAGCTCGCCCGCGAGGACGCCCGGACCGGAGCGAGGATCGCGGCGTGAGCGTCGGGGAAGCCCGGATCCGGGACGCCATGCCGCCCGAGGTGCGGGGGGCACCGCGGGCGCGGATGATGCTCCAGCGTGCCCGGTGGGCGGCGACGGCGTTCGCACTGTATGACCGCGAGCAGACGCGGCGGGTGGTCGAGGCCGCGGCGGAGGCCGCATACCAAAATGCCGAACGGTTCGCTCATGACGCCGTCGAGGAAACCGGCATGGGGGTTGCCGAGCATAAGCGCCGGAAGAATGAGGCCTGCTCGCGCGGGATCGTGGAGCGCTATCGCGGCGAGGACTTCGCCGGCGCCCGGGTGGACGCCGAGCGCAAGCTGGTGGAGGTTCCCAAGCCGGCCGGAGTGATCCTGGCTCTGACTCCGTCCACCAACCCGGTGGCCACGGTCTACTTCAAGGTCCTGCTCGCGCTGATGACCCGGAACGCGATCGTGGTCTCCCCCCACCCGATGGCGCGGAAGGTCTGTGCCGAGGCGGTCCGGGTGATGGCCCGTGCCGCCGTCGCCGCTGGAGCGCCGGATGGCTGTCTGCAGGTGGTCGAGGAGCCGACGGTCCCGCTGATCGAGGCGCTCATGTCCGACCCGGAGACTGACCTCATCCTCGCGACCGGAGGCACGGCCGTGGTCCGCGCGGCATACAGGTCTGGAAACCCTTCGCTCGGCGTCGGCCCCGGCAACGTGCCGGCGTTCGTGGACGCCAGTGCCGACGCGGCGCGTGCGGCGGCATGCCTCGTCGAGTCGAAGTCTTTCGACAACTCGATCCTGTGCACCAACGAGTCGACGCTGATCGCCGAGGAGGCGATCGCCGATCGGCTCGTGGCGGAGCTCGAGCGGCACGGCGGCGCGGTGCTCGACGCGGACGGTGCGGATCGAATGCGAGCGACCTGCTACCCCGAGGGGCGCATCGAAACGGCCCTGGCCGGCAAGGACGCCGTCGCCCTGGCCGATGCCGCCGGGCTGCGGGTGCCGCGCGGGACCCGGGTGATCGTTGCTCCGTTCCCGCTCATCGTTCCCGAGGAGCCGCTGGCGCACGAGAAGCTCTTCCCGCTGCTCGGAATGGTGCGCGTCCCGGACGCCGGCCGCGGGATCGACGCGGCGCGGGCGCTGCTGCGCATCGGCGGCGCCGGTCACTCGGCGGTCATCCACTCGACCACGCCGCGGACGATCATGGCCTACGGGGCGGCGCTTCACGTTCTGCGCATCAGCGTCAACGCCCCCGGCAGCACGGGCTCCTCAGGCCTGGACACGTTCCTGGCGCCGACGATGACGGTAGGCACCGGCTTCTTCGGCCGCTCCTCACTGACCGAGAATCTCCAGCCGCGGGACCTGGTGCAGTGGACTCAGGTGGCCTACGCCTCAGATCCGGCCGAGCCGTTCGGCGACTTCACCGGGCTGGAGCCCTGGTCGGCGCTGCCGTCGCGGGCCGCGGTCGCGGGTCCGGCGGGTGGCGCGGGTCCGGCGGGTGGCGCGGGACCGGCGGGTGGCGCGGGCGCGGCGGCCCAGAGCGATGCCGGACTCTCTCGCGAGGAGCTCCGCCGGCTGATCCTCGAGGAGCTACGTGACGTGGTGAGGCGGTAATGGCCGAGCTTCGCTCATCGATCTTCATCGACCAGCTACAGCCCCAGACCATGTGCTACCTGGGAACTTGGATCAGGGGCCGGCTCCCACGCACGCGCATGGCCGCCGGTGTGATCGAGGTCGCGCCCGGCCTCGACATCGAGCCGCTCACCGACATCGTGCTCAAGCACACCGAGGCTCAGGCCGGCATCCTCGTCGTCGAGCGCCAATTCGGCTATCTCGAATTCCACTCCCGCTCCACCGCAGCTGTCGAATCGGCGAGCGACGCCGTGCTCGATGCCCTCGGCGCCGTGGCCTCGGACGCCACAGCGCCGACGATCCTCGCCGCCAAGCTGATCTCGCGGCTCGACCACCAGCACGCGTTCCTGATCAACCGCAACAAGCTCGGGTCGATGGCCCTCCCCGGAGAGTCGCTGTTCGTGCTCGAGATGCAGCCCGCCTCATACGCCATCCTGGCCGTCAACGAGGCTGAGAAGGCGGCCCAGATCAAGGTCGTGGACTACCGCATGATCGGAGCCACGGGGCGCGTATATCTGACCGGTACCGAGGCCGACGTGCGCACCGCGGGCGAGGCGGCGACGGCCGCGCTCGGAGGCAGACGGTGAGCGCAGGCGACAGCGAATCGATCCGGGCGGCGGCCCGGGAAGCGCTTCGTGAGCTCCTGCCCGACATGCTGCGCGACGCGCTCGCCCCTGCCGAGGGCGCGAGCGGAAACGGAAACGGACATCAGGCTGTGGCCGCCGAGCCCGAGCCCGTCCCCCTGGTGCCGGCACCCCCGGTGGCCGCCGTTCTGCGACCGTCGACCTGGGCCGCCCCCGCCGCTCCCGGCGAGATCGTGGGAGATAAACCACCATATACGGGGAAAATCTCCCACGACGCGTCGGCAGACGGCCGCGCCGAGAGTGTCAGCATCGACAACGACGAGGACCTGAACAGCTTCGTCCGCTCCCTGGCCAAGCGCCTGGACAGCCCACGTGAGCGGCACGCGATCCGGACTGGACAGGTGCGGTTCGCATTACGCCCCACCGCCCCCGTACCGCGCTCGAGCGGCGGGGCGCCGGCCCTGCGCATCGAGAAGGGGGCCGTGACCGAGCGCATCGTGCGCCGGGCAGCGGACGAGGGCGCCCGGCTCGTCCTGGGACGAGGCGCGGTCCTCACGCCGCTTGCCCGCGACCAGGCGAAGGCGCTCGGAGTCGAGATCGAAAAGGAGAGGACATGCTGAAGGCCACCGTGACGGGTTCGGTGTGGGCCACCCGGCGCGTCGACGGGATCCCCCGCGGCGCATTCCTCGAGGTCCAGACGGACGACGGCGCCCGGCTCGTCGCCTTCGACGTCCTCGGCAGCGGGCTCGGCGAGCGCGTCCTCGTCGCCACGGGCTCGGTCGCCTCGGGCTGGTTTGGACCCGAGCATCCGCCGCTCGATGCTCTGATCGTCGGGTCGCTGGACAGAGAGTCCGAGACCCAGGAAACGACAAAGGAGACATGACATGAACGAAGCTCTCGGCATGGTCGAGACGAAGGGCTACGTCGCCGCGCTGGCCGCGGCCGACGCGATGGTCAAGGCCGCCAACGTCAGCATCGTGTCCCGCCAGGAAGTCGGCGACGGACTCGTCGCGGTCGTGGTGCGCGGCGACGTCGGTGCCGTCAAGGCGGCGACCGAGGCGGGATCCGAGACCGCGACCCAGGTCGGCGAGCTGATCTCAGTCCACGTGATCCCGCGCCCGCATCCCGAGCTCGACAAGCACTTCACGACCCAGTCCTGAGGAGGGAGACCAGGTGGCCGAGCGCGCCGGGACACCGGTTGAGCTGCGCGTGTATCTGCCGATGCCCGATCTGGGCCGGCAGTTCGCGGCCTATCTCGGCACGCCCACCCGCGCGCGCGGCTATCCGCCGATCGAGGGCGACCATGCGCTGATCGTCGAGGTCGCTCCCGCGCTGGCGATCGAGCGCGTCATCGACCTGGCGCTGAAGGCGGTCCCCGAGGTCGAGCCCGGCATCCATTTCGTGGAGCGCCAGTTCGGCGTGCTCGAGGTCCATGCCGCCGACCCCGAGGCGGTGGACCGCGCGGGCACCGCGATCCTCGCCGGAATCGGGGCTCGCGCGACCGACACGCTCCGCCCACGGGTCACCTACATGGAGGTCATCGAGGAGGTCACCGACCAGCACGCCGTGATCGTCAACCGCAACCGCGAGGCCTCGATGCTGCTGCCGGGCCAGACGCTGCTGGTCACCGAGGTGACTCCCGCTCTGTTCGCGGCCGCGGCCGCCAACGCGGCCGAGCGGGTTGCCCCGGGGCTGACGCTGGTCAGCGTGTCGATGATCGGCGCCGCCGGGCGGCTCTATCTCGCCGGCGACCCGTCGGATATCGTGCTCGCGCGCGATGAGATCGAACGTGTTCTCAGCGCGGTCGCGGGGCGTGAGCACTGAGGAGAGGATGAACGCGGAACTGGCTCGGATAGAGGAGCTGGCGGTCAGCGCGCTCGACCGTTACGAGCTCGGGGCGAGCGCCACGGTAACGCTCTGCAACGTCTCGGAGAACCACACCTACCGAGTGGACGACCCGGCCAGCGGCCGCGCCTTCGCGCTGCGCGTGCACCGCCCCGGATATCGCACCGCGCAGCAGATCGAGTCCGAGCTCATGTGGCTCGATGCGCTGCGTGCCGACGGTGTGGTCGAGACCCCGCAGGTGGTCGCGGCGGACGACGGCGCGCGTGTCGTCTCGGTGTCGGTCCCCGACATGCCGGCCCGCAACGTGGTCCTGTTCGAGTGGGTGGCCGGAACCGCGCCCGACCTCGACTCGGGCGCCGCTGCCGTCGGCCAGTTCGAGACGCTCGGCGCCGTCTCGGCGCGGATGCATCTCCATGCCCGCAGCTGGTCGCATCCGAACGGGTTCACCCGGCCGCACTGGGACTACGAGCATTCGATCGGGCCAGATGGCTACTGGGGCGCGTGGCAGGACGGCCTCGGGATGGGAGCGGAGGAGCGCCGGCTGCTCGAGCGCCTCGACGCCACGATCGCCGCCCGCCTTCGCGCGTACGGACAGGACGCCGAGCGCTATGGGCTCGTCCACGCCGACATCCGGCTCGCCAACCTGCTCATCGACGGCGAGCTCGTGCGGGTCATCGACTTCGACGATTGCGGCTTCTCGTGGTTCATGTACGACTTCGCGACCACCGTCTCGTTCATGGAAGACCATCCGCGGGTTCCCGAGCTGCAGGACGCCTGGATTCGCGGTTACCGCTCGGTGGCCGAGCTCGATCCGACGTCGGTGGCCGAGCTTCCCACCTTTGTGATGCTGCGCCGGCTGCTGCTCGTGGCCTGGATCGGATCCCACCACACCTTCGCCACCGAGGCGGCAGAGCTCGGGCCCGGATTCACCGCGGGGACGTGCGCGCTCGCCGAGGCTTACCTCTCGACCCATTAGGAGGCTGATGTGTTCACCCCTGTAACCGGCCGCGCCGTTCTCGTGACCGGCGGTACGAAGGGCATCGGCAAGGCGATCGCCCAGGTGTTCGCGTCAGCGGGCGCGCGGTTGGCCGTCGTCGGCCGGGACCCGGAGAGCGGCGCCGCCGCGGTCGCGGAGCTCGGAGCTCGCGGTGGCGAGGCGGCGTTCATCCAGGCCGATATCAGCGTGGCGGCGGACACGGAGCGGATGGTGGCCGAGGCCGTGGATCGCTTCGGGGGGCTGGACGTCCTGTGCGCGAACGCCGGCATCTTCCCCGACGTGCGCCTCGAGGCGATGAGCGAGCAGGACATCGACGAGATCTTCGCCACCAACGTCAAGGGCACGATGCTCTCCGTGAAGGCGGCGATGCCGGCTCTGGCTCGTAGTGGCCGCGGGCGCGTGATCGTCACCTCCTCGATCACCGGACCGATCACCGGCTATCCAGGCTGGTCGCATTACGGGGCCACAAAGGCGGCCCAGCTCGGCTTCATCCGCACGGCTGCCATCGAGCTTGCAGCGAGCGGGATCACGATCAACGCCGTGCTACCGGGCAACATCGAAACCGAGGGGCTGGCCGAGCTCGGCCCCGAGTACCGGCGGAAGATGGAGGAGTCGATCCCTCAGCGGCGCCTCGGCACCGGCGCCGACATCGGGTACGCCGCCCTGTTCTTCGCCACCGACGAAGCCGGGTACATCACAGGACAGACGATCGTGATCGACGGCGGTCAGGTCCTTCCGGAATCGCTCATGGCCCTGGAAGCGCAGTAGGCGTGGGTCCGAGCTCCGGCGATGCCGGACTGACGGGCGGCCTCGGTCCGGCCGCCGCGGCGGTGCGCGATCGGCTCCGACAGGAGATCACCGCCGGTGAGCTCCAGCCCGGCGAGCGCCTGGGCGCGGAGCGCGAGATCGCGGAGCGCCTCGGCGTCTCGCGCTCGACGATCCGCGCCGCCCTCGAGGATCTGGAGCGCGGCGGCGCGATCCGCCGCGTCCGCGGCCGGGGCGGCGGCATCTTCGTCGCGGAGCGCAAGGTCGAGCGCGACCTGACCAGCCTCGCCGGCCTACCGGCCTACCTTCGCCGGCAGGGCTTCGCCTCTGACGCGCGCGTGATCTCAACCGCCACGCTCGAGGCCGACGAGGGGACGGCGGCTGCGCTCGGGCTGCGCCCGGGTGACCTGGCACACCAAGTCGTGCGCGTGCGCCTGGCCGACGGCGAGCCGATCTCGCTCGAGCGCGCGACCTTCCCGGCCTCGCGCTTTCCCGGGCTTCTCGACCATTCGCTCAGCGGGTCGTTGTATGAGCTCCTCCGGGCGCACTACGGCCTCGAGCCGGGTGAGGCCGAGGAGAGGATCGAGGTCATCGAGGCGGGCGCGGCCGAGGCCAGGCTGCTGGGCTTACCGCGCGGCGGCTCGCTGGTCGCAATCTCCCGTGACGCCTGGGATGTCGACGGAGTCGCGTTTGAGCACTCGCACGACCTCTTCCGTGGCGATCGAGTCCGGATCGTCGTCAGAGCACGCTCGGCACCGAAGGCGCCGGGCGTGGTGGCGACGTCGGTCGAGGTCGTCTGAGCCCCCGGTCGGGCCGGCTACCCCCAACGCCGGCCCGACCGCTTGTGAGACGGGACTCAGACTGTGTCCAGCCCCCGGTTGATCATGCGCCCGATCGTCTCGTACTTGGCCCGGTCCTTCGACTTCAGGTAGAAGGCGTAGCCCAACCCGCCAACGAAGATCACCAGGTCACCCCAGCAGAGCCACTTGGCATAGCTGTAGCCCGAACCGAGGAAGTTCAGGTTCTTGATCGCCAGATACAGGACGTACGCCTGAGTCACCGTCGCGATCAATGGTGCGGTGATCGTCGTCCACCAGTGGTGCTCGGCCTCGTGATGCTTGCGGAAGTAGTTGAAGATCGCGATCGACACCAGCGCCTGGATGGCCAGGATCGAGACCACGCCCATCACCGCCATCAGTCCGTAGACCTGGAGGTAGGCCACCGAGTCGCCGGCGCCGAGCTTCGTGTTGACAGCCGCGAACAGCGCGAACAGCAGCGTGATCACGAACGCGATCACCGACTGTGCGGTGGAGGCGATGTGCGGGCTGTGGTGCCGCGCGTGCGTGCGCCCGAGCGCGCTCGGGAGGACCCGTTCACGACCGAGCGAGTACATGTAACGGGCGGTCGTGTTGTGGAACGCCATGCCGCAGGCGAACGACCCCGTGATGATGAACCAGCTCAGGCAGTCCTTGAGGAACAGGCCGCCGTAGTGCTGGGCGGGTCCGAAGTAGAAGTAGGCCGAGTTGTTCTGGGAGACATTCACCGCCTGGCTGAAGTGGGTGTAGCCACTGATCCCGGCCCAGGACGTGAGCGTGTAGAAGATGCCCAGTCCGATGACCGAGATGTACAGGGCCCGCGGCACGTTGCGCTTCGGATCCCGCGACTCCTCGCCGTAGTTCGGAGCCATCTCCCACCCCACCCAGGACCAGAAGGCGAAGAAGATGCCGATCCCGGCGGCACCCGCCGCCAAAGCCGTGCCGCCGATGTGACCGGCGGGCAAGCCCTTGAAGGCGTTGATCGGGTTGATCGCCGCCGCGGAGACCGTGCCCTTGCTGAAAATGAAAATGTCGAAGACCAGCAGGGTGACGATCTCGCAGAGGAGGGCCGTGCCGAGCAGGCGCGCCGAAACGCGGACGTCGAAATAGGCTAGGAGCGCGATCAGCGCGATCATGGCGAAGCCGAACCAGTACCACTGGATGTGTACGCCGTAGCGTGCGGCCTTGATCTGGGCGAAGTAGGCGAAGCCTCCGACCAGAGAGACCTCGAACACGCTGTAGGCGGCCACCATCGCCAGGCCGCTGGCCATCCCGAGCTCGCGGTTCAGGCCGTGGCTGATGAAGCTGTAGAAGCCGCCCGCCGTGGTGACCTTACGCGACATGGCGACATAGCTGACGCCGAAGATCGTGAGCACGACCGTCGCAAACATGAACCCCGCCGGGGCGCCGATGCCATTGCCGAAACCGACGGCAAGCGGCGTGTTGAACAACATCGCCGAGATCGGGGCCGATCCGGTGACTGTCAGGAACAGCACCCCGACCAGGCCGACCGACTTGCCCCTCAGCTTGTGGATGTCTTCGCGTTCTGCGACATCGACGCTCTCGACCACTGGGAGCATCCCCTCGTGGTGCTCCCGCAATTCATGCTGAATGGTCACTTCACCTCTCCTCAGGTTCGAGCTGGGCTTCGTCAGGCATACCTACACGCTCGTCTCGGCGAGCTCCCTTTCCGTGGCCGGCTCGGCGCCTGACTCGCCGAGCACGGCTACGAGCAACCTCTCAACTTCCGCATTCCATTCGCCCTTCCTGACCCGGACTCTGTCCGGGAGCAGCGCCCGCGGCTGCACATCCGCGTACTGCGCGCGAGCCAGTTGATCGAACGACGCGATCGTCCGGATCACGATCCCGTAGTCGTGCGCACCTACGAAGCTTCCGATCCAGTCGCCGGGACGGCCCTCGTCAGCGAACACACCCTCGCGCACCCCCTCCCAGTAGGCGTGCTGGAACAAGCAGCCGGCGTCACCCCGCTCCCGCCAGCAGCCCGCGGTCACTCCGTGCTCCCCGCGAGCGATGCTGCGCAGCGCGAGCTGAAGCAGGCGCCGGCCGCGCTGCGATTCCGCGAGCCCGGCCAGATCCTCGCGCAGCTGCTGCTCGGCCGTCATCACTCTGCCCTCCAGTCAGATCCTTGCCGCGCTCGCGGCGTCGATGATGTGTCGGAGCTGGTCGGCAAGCGGAGCCCCGGGTACGAGCTTGCCGTCCAGCGCGGCGGTTCCGATCGTGAACGCCCACACCCCCCGTTCGCCCAGGGCATTGATCCGATCGGCAGAGTCGACCGAGCCCGCGGCGATGATCGGGAGGGAAGTCGCCCTGACGACAGCCTCCACGAGCTCGTCCACATCCCCGTCGTAGCGATAGGCGAGCAGGTTTATGCCGTCGACGCCGAGCGCCTCGGCGCGGCGGGCGTCGGCGGCGATGTCTGCGACCGTTCCCCTGAGCAGGCACGGGTGGCCGACGATCGTCCCGATGTAGGGGCAGAAGCGCACCTCGGTGCCGGCGAGGATCTCCTGGATCGGCTCGATCAGGGTTCCGCCGATCAGGTAGTCGGGCCCGATCTCGGCCGCGACCCGAGCCGACTCGAGCGTCGCCTGTTCGGTCTCGGACACCACCTCGAGGTAACTCGTGTGCCCGTTTGCCCGAATGTCGTCCATCAGGGCTGCGAGCTCATCGCGCGGGAGCCCGAGGTCCTTGCACCCGACGTGCCGGATGCCCGTCTCGGCGACGGCCTCATACACCCGGCGCGCGTCGGCGATCGTGCGGTCGTCGCGCGTGAGCATGAAGATGAATTCAGGCAAGCCCTCTCCTTGGGTTGTCCGACAACTCGGCACAGTACTCGCACCGACGGCGCCGCGCAAGGGCCTCATAGTGAGAGATGGCGGAAAGTTGTCCGACAACCTGTTAGTGTGATTACAACGGACTCTCGAGGAGGCGGAGATGCGCGCAGCTGTGTGGAACGGCCCGGGGGCGATGACGATCGGCAGCACTCCCGACCCCGTCTGTCCCGACGACGGAGTCCTGCTGCGGGTCGTGGCCTGCGGCATCTGCGGCACCGACGTACGGTCGTTCTACAACGGCGACAGGCGAATCGAGCCCCCGTGGGTGCTGGGCCACGAGATCTCCGGCGAACTGGTGGAGATCGGCGCCCGGGCCGAACGCGAGATCGGCGAATCGGGGATGGCCCTCGGTGACCTCGTGCACTGCATCTCCACGCTGTGGTGTGGCCGCTGCCGCATGTGCCGGTCCGGGCACGAGAACCTCTGCCTGCACGGTGAGCTCATGGGCTTCGACCACCCGGGGGCCTACGCCGAGCACGTGGCAATTCCCCAGATCGCGCTGAAGAACCTGTTCAAGATCCCGGCCGGCCTGACCGCGGCTCACGCGACCTTTGCCGATCCCCTGTCCGACGTCATCTGCGGGCACAAGGATCTGGGAATCACGCTCGACGACGTAGTCGTCGTGATCGGCGCCGGCCCGGTGGGCACGGCGCATGCCGCGCTGGCGCGGCTTCAGGGCGCAGCCACGGTCCTGCTGATGGAGCGCACCGCTCGCAGGCTCGACCTCGCGCGCGCGATCCTCGGCGATGAGCGCGTGAGGTATGTGGACACCGAGGATCAGGACCCAATCGCCGTGGCGATGCGGGCCACGAGCGAGTTCGGCGCCGACGTCGTCATCGTGGCCTGCTCGAGCGATGCAGCGCAGGAGCAGGCGATGGAGATGGCCGCGCCGCGCGGCCGAGTGCTGTTCTTCGGCGGCTTGCCGAAGGGCACAACGGCGATCCGCTTCCCCTCGAACGTCCTGCACTACAAGGAGGTTCAAGTCCACGGCTCGTACGCCTCGCGCCACCGCGACCAGGTGCGAGCACTCGACATGCTGGCCGCCGATGCTGGCGGGATTCGGGCTGTGGTGTCAGAGATCATCCCCCTCGAGCACACCCCCGATGCCTTCGAGCGAATCCGCGCGGGGGAGGCGCTCAAGCTCGTAGTGGCGCCATGAGCACCACACCTTCCCTCCGCCACCGGCTGGCCCAGGAGCTTCGCGACAGGATCCGCTCCGGAGAACTCGCCCCCGGCGACAAGCTGCCCTCCGAACCGGAGCTGGCGCATGGCCGAGGCGTCGCCCGGTCCTCGATGCGCGCCGCGATCACCGTCCTCGAGGAGGAGGGATTGATCAGGCGCCGCCAGGGGTCTGGTACCTATGTGACCTATCGCCCCGCGGTGGAGAACGACCTCAGCCGGAACTTCGGCGTCGGGGCGATGATCGCCGCCACCGGGCTCGGTCCCGGCACCGCCGAGGAGACCTGCGAGCTCGAGCCCGCACCCCCGGCCGTCGCGGCCGCTCTCGACGTTCCAGTCGGCACGCCGCTCACCGCGCTGCGGCGGGTGCGCACGGCCGATGGGCGCCGGGTCGTGGTGGCCACCGACTGGTGTCGCGCCGAGCACCTGAGTCCCGACGAGCTCCGGGACATGGGCCAAGGCTCGGTGTACACGGCCCTCGCCGAGAAGGGACTCGCGGTCGACCACGGCGTCGCCTCGCTCACGCCTGAGAATGCGGACGCGGAGATAGCGCTGAGCCTCGACGTCGCCCGAGGCGCCCTGATCCTCACGATCGACCAGGTCGACAGCACGGCCGAGGGCGTCCCGGTCCTCGTATCGCGCGAGCATCATCTCGCCGACGCGTTCTCGTTCACCGTGGTCCGGCAGGGACCAGGGTCCGAGGGGGCGAGCTGACGGGCGACGGGCCGCTTGTCGTCGGCGTCGACGTAGGTTCCCAGGGCACGTGCGCGCAGGCGCTCGAGCCTGACGGGACGTTGGTCGCCTCGAGCTACGCGGCCCACGAGCTCTCCTATCCGGCTCCGGGCTGGGCGGAACAGGACCCGGAGGAATGGAAGCGAGCGCTCGTGCAGACCCTCGCTGAGATCCGGCTGACCACCGACGGGCGGCCGATCGCCGCGGTCTCGTTCGGCTCCCAGCTGGACGGGCTGGTGGCCACCGACGGCGCCGGTCGCGTCATGCGCCCCGCGCTCATCTGGTCCGACCGCAGAGCGGTTGCGGAGTGCCTGAAGATCGCCGGAAACGGTGATCGCGAAAGGCTCCGCGCGCGAACGGGATGCAACCTGGACCCCGGACACGTGGGCGCGAAGATCGCATGGCTACGTGCAAACGAACCCGAGACCTACCGGGTCGCGGCGGCCTTCCTGCTCCCCGGTTCGTGGGTGGCGCGCGAGGCGGCGGGCGAGCTGGCGGTAGACCCGACCAACGCTTCATCGACGGGACTTCTCGACGCGCGCGAGCTGGATTGGTGTGAGGAGGCGTGCGACGCGTTCGAGATCGATACGGACCGGCTGGCGCCGGTGCACCCCTCCGACGCGGTGCTCGGGCCGATCGCGGGCTGGCTGCGCGAAGCCACAGGCCTTCCGGCGGGCACCCAGGTGGTGCTCGGTGCGGGCGACGAGATGGCCGCGGTGCTCGGGGCCGGGGTGACCGAGCCCGGGGAGGTCTGCGACGTGATCGGAACCGCCGAGCCCGTGTGCGCAGTGATCGCCGAGCCGGCGCTGAACTCGCACGAGGTCGTCGAGCTCCATCCGCACGCGGTGCCCGATCGCTGGCTGCTCGAGAACCCGGGCTGGCTTTCGGGCGGGGCCTACCGCTGGTTTCGCGACGAGCTCGGGGGGCCGGAGGTGGCGCGGGCTGCGGCGACCGGCGCTGACGTCTACGAACTGCTGAACGCGCTCGCCCTGGGAGCTCCGCCGGGAGCGGACGGCGTGAGATGGATCCCGGCCCTGTCCGGGGCGATGGCTCCGGAGTGGAACCCGCGTGCTCGCGCCGGATGGTTCGGTCTCACCGCGGCCCATGGCCGCGCCCATATGGCCAGGGCTCTGCTCGAGGGCAACGCGCTCGCCCTGCGTGACATCGTGGACGCGATCGCAGCCGGCGGACATCAGCTCACGGGGCTCGTATGCGTCGGCGGCGGCGCGCGAGGCGACCTTCTGCTTCGGATCCGTGCTGATATGACGGGCTTGCGCGTGTGCCGCCCGCACGACGTGGAGACCACAGCGCGGGGAGCAGCGATGCTCGCCGCCGCGGGCATCGGTCTGCATGCGAGCGTGGTCGACGCCGCGCGAGCGATGGCCGGCCCGCGGACCGCGTCGATCGAGCCGGACGCAGGGTTGCGCGCGATCTACGACGATCTGCATGCGCAACACCTCCGCCTCTATGACGCGCTGAGGCCGCTGTTTGGCTGACCCCGCGCTCAGTGCCTCCACCCGGCAGATGGCGCTGGAGAGGATGGCGAGCGAGGAGCTCGACCTCCTGGTCGTCGGGGGCGGCATCACCGGCGCAGGCGCGGCTCTGGATGCGGCGTCGCGGGGGTTACGGGTCGGGCTGATCGAAGCCGCCGACCTCGCCTCGGGTGCCTCGAGCAAGTCCAGCAAGGTCATTCACGGCGGCCTTCGTTATCTCGAGATGGGCGACATCGGGCTCGTACGCGAGGGCCTGCGTGAACGCGAGTTGCTGCTCACGCGCCTGGCTCCTCACCTCGTGCGCCCCGTGCCGTTTCTGTGGCCGTTGCGTCACAGAGCTTGGGAGCGGCTCTATCTCGGCGCCGGGATGATCCTGTACGACACGCTCGGCGGCGCCCGTTCGGTACCGAGGCATCGCCATCTCAGCCGAGAGGGGACCCGTCGGGCGGCTCCGGGTCTGAGGATGGGCGGGGTGGTCGGCGCCGTCCAGTTCTTCGATGCCGCCGAGGACGACGCCCGGATGGTCGCGGTCGTCGCGCGCACGGCGGCGGGTCGCGGAGCTCTCGTTGCGACCCGGGCGCGCGCCACCCGACTGCTGCGCTCGGGCGCCCGGGTGGTCGGAGCCGAGGTGCTGGATCAGGAGACCGATGAAGCGCTGACGATCCGGGCGCGAGCCGTGGCGTTGGCCGTCGGCGCGTGGACGGATGCGCTCCGGGCTACCGCAGGCGGACGCTTCGCCTCTGACATGCGTCCGTCGAAGGGCGTCCACATCACGGTTGCGCGCGAGCGCATCCCGATGGACACGGGCATCCTGGCCCGGACCGAGAAGAGCGTGCTGTTCGTGATCCCGAACGACGCCGGCTGGCTGATCGGCGACACCGACACGCCATGGCGGCATGGACCCGACGAGCCAGTGGCCAGCGGAGCCGATATCGACTACCTGCTGTCCACGACCAACGCGCTGCTCGAGCAGCCACTGCGTCGCGAGGACGTGCGCGGGGTGTTCGCGGGACTGCGCCCGCTTGTCGGGCCAGCGGGCACCACGGACACGACTCGACTCAGTCGCAACCACGTCGTCGAGGCGCCGCTGCCGGGCCTGGTGACGATCGCCGGCGGGAAATACACGACATACCGCGTGATGGCCGCGGACCTGGTCGACGCCGCGACGCAGGCGCTGCCGGGCGTGCCGAGATCCCGCACCGCACATGTGCCGCTGATGGGCGCCGAGGGTTTCGCGGGCGCATGGCAGCGGCGCGGTGAGCTATCCGACCGCTGGGGAATGAGCGTCTCAGTGATGGAGCGCCTGCTGCGCCGATACGGCGATCGCGTGCAGGAGCTGCTGGCGCTGATCTCCGACCGCCCCGAGCTCGCCGAGCCGGTGGACGGGGCTGGGGGCCACGTGGCGGCCGAGATCGTCTACGCGTGCACGCACGAGGGAGCGCTTCATCTCGAGGACGTGCTCGAGCGGCGCACGCGCCTGGCCATCACGCTCGCGGACCGAGGATTGCGGGCCTCCCGGCCGGTGGCCGGGCTGATGGGCGCGGCACTGGGATGGAGCGCCGCGCGCGTCGGCCGTGAGGTCGACGCATGGGAACGAAGGATCGCGGCACAGCGCGCAGGCGAGGCCGAGCGTGATGACGAGAGCGCGCTGCGCGCCTACAGGTCAGTGTTGGACGCCCCGGCGGGGGTTGCGCGGTGACGGGGGTCGTCCTCGGGCTCGATCAGGGCACCTCGAGCACTCGCTGCCTGGTCCTCGACCGCGGGCTTCAGTCGCTGGGCGCGGCGGCGGTGCC
>Ga0070735_10001699_pt1 | contig 20743 bp, 18 predicted proteins | sample Coa_R1_FD_66443 | JGI IMG/M metagenome (GOLD analysis project Ga0070735, IMG submission 66443) | Surface soil microbial communities from Centralia Pennsylvania, which are recovering from an underground coalmine fire - Coalmine... | ecosystem: Environmental > Terrestrial > Soil > Unclassified ... | reverse complement strand
GGGCGAGAGCAGGGGACGGCGGGGGCGTCACGACCGGCGCAGCCGGCGGCGGCGCGGGCTCGAGCGTCGCATGCGGTGGGGGGGGCGCACGCGAGCCCCCGAGCGGCTCGAACGAGAGCGGACGCGTCGTGACGTAGGGGACGACGGACCCGTCGAGGCCCGGCGCGGGCGCCACGTCCGGCGGCCGCGCGGTGTGCGTCATGACGGCGAGCGGCGGTGCCACGGCGCCTGCGACCATCGGCCGGCCGCCCGCGCCGATGCCCACGAGAGTGTGCGCGCGCGGTCGCTGCGGTGGGGGCGGCAGGGGCCCCGAGGGAGGCGGGACCGGCGGCAAGGACCCCGACGGCGGCGGCACCGGCAGCGAGCCCGACGACGCCGGGGCCGGCGCGACCATCGCCGCGACCGCGGACGACGGCGGGGGCGAGAACGAGCGCGAGAACGTCGGGCGCAACGTCTCGGAGCGGGTCGCGTTCTTCAGGTCGTCCCAGAGCTCTCCCGCGTCCTTCTGGCGGCGATCGGGCGAGCGCTCGACGGCGCGCGAGAGCGCACGATCGAGGTCCTTCGGCAACTTCAGGCCGTGCGCCTCGGGCGCCGGCCGCCGGTGGGCGTCGAGGGCCCGCGCCACGAGCGCGCCGGTCTCCGTCTCGGCCATGACCACCCGGTCCGAGAGGACCTCCATGACGACGAGCGCGAGGGAGTAGACGTCGGTCCTCGGCCCCAGATCGCCGACCGTCTTGTCGAACTGCTCGGGGGCCGCGTACGCGGGGAAGAGCAGCCGCAACCCCGCGGTCCCCGCGCCCGCGGGCATTCCCGTCACGAGATCGTTCATCGTCCGCGCCACGCCGAAGTCGAGGACCTTGAGCGACACGCTCTCCGCCCGGCGCGCGAGGAACAGGTTGCTGGGGTTGACCGAGAGGTGGACCTCGTTCTCCCTGTGCGCGAACGCGATCCCGTCGAACGCGCCCTCGAGCAGCGCGCGCGCCTGATCGACCGATCGGCCCCGCCGTTTTTGCTGCCGCCGCGCCTCGAGATCCGACGCGAGCGACTCGCCGTCGAACCACTCGCGCACGAGGTACGGAACGACGGTGCCCGTGCGAGGCGCGAGCGTCGTGCCGCTGGCGATCGACTGCGCGATGTTCAGGTTGCCGCGCGCGAGACGGTAGTGCAGCCGGCTCGCCTCCTTGAACCCCTCGACCAGCGGCCGGGCCAGCGCCGGGTCGAGCGTGGCCGGCAGGTTCAGACACTTGATGGCGACCGGCGCGTCCACGCCGAGGTGGTGCCCCTTGTAGACGACGCTGAGGTCGCCTTCCCCCTCGAACGAGTCGACGCGAAACTGGCCGTCGAGGACGTCGCCGACGAGATCGAACGGGTCGCGGTCCATTCGCTCCATGGTTTCGCAATCGGGCGTGGCCCCGGACGAGCCGGGGACGCACGCTCCCCCCATTGTGCGGCAGGCGCGTCGGCGCGTCACCGGGGGTCTTGACGAGCGCCCCCGCCCTTTCGGACCCTGCCGGCATGCCCAAGCACTTGCTCGCGATCGATCAGGGGACGACCGGCTCCACCGCGCTCGTCGTAGAGACCGAGGCCGCCCGCCGCACGCTCGGTCGAGCGACGACCGAGTTCCCGCAGCACTACCCCCGACCCGGGTGGGTCTCGCACGACGCGCGCGAGATCTGGGCGAGCGTCGAGGCCAGCGTAAAGGGGGCCTTGGGGGCCGCGGGCGTCGGCCCGGGCGACATCGCGGCGATCGGGATCACCAATCAGCGAGAGACGACGCTGGTGTGGGAGCGCGCCACACGCCGACCGATCGACCTGGCCATCGTGTGGCAATGCAGGCGCACCGCCGACGTGTGCGATCGCCTGAAAGAGGACGCCGCCACGGTCTCGCGCGTCCGCGAAAAGACCGGCCTCGTCATCGACGCGTACTTCAGCGCGACCAAAATCGCCTGGATTCTCGATCACGTCCAAGGCGCTCGCGCGAGGGCGGACAAGGGCGAGCTCGCCTTCGGCACGATCGACTCTTTCCTCGTCAGCGAGCTCACCGCCGGCGGCGTGCATGCGACCGACGTCACGAACGCGTCGCGCACGCTCCTCATGGATCTCGCGCGAGGGGAGTGGGACGACGGGCTCTGCCAGGTGTTCTCCGTTCCACGGAGCGTCCTGCCGAAGATCGTCGGAAGCGCCGAGCCGGTCGGCCGCACCCGGAGCGTGGGCTTCTTACCCGACGGGATCCCGATCGCCGGGATCGCGGGCGACCAGCAGGCCGCGCTCTTCGGCCAGGGCTGCTTTCGGGAGGGGGACGCGAAGTGCACGTACGGTACGGGCGCGTTCGCCCTCGTGAACATCGGCCCCCGCCCCGTCCTCAGCGCGCACAACCTGGTCACCACGGCCGCTTGGCGCATCGGCGGCCAGACGACGTACGCGCTCGAGGGGAGCGCGTTCATCGCGGGAGCCGCGGTCCAGTGGCTGCGCGACGGCCTCGGCCTCATCCGCAAGGCGCCCGAGATCGAAGAGCTCGCCCGGCGGGTCCCCTCGAGCGACGGGGTCGTCTTCGTGCCGGCCCTCGCCGGACTCGGCGCCCCCTACTGGGACCAGAACGCCCGCGGGACGATCACCGGGATCACGCGCGGGACGACGGCGGCGCACCTTGCGCGTGCCACGCTCGAGGGCATCGCGCTCGAGGTCCGGGACCTGCTCGAGGCGATGGCGAAGGACGCCGGGCGTCCCCTGGCGAGGCTTCGGGTCGACGGCGGCGCATCGGCCAACGACCTGCTCATGCAGATGCAGGCGGACCTGGCCAACGTGGTGGCCGAGCGCCCGACGGACGTCGAGTCGACGGGGCGAGGCGCGGCCATGCTCGCGGGAATCGGCGCCGGCCTCTGGAGCACGCCCGAGGAGGCGGCCCGCATGATCTCGATCGGCGCCCGCTTCGAGCCGGCCATGCCCGAGGCCGACCGGCAGAGCCACCTCGCCCGGTGGAAGGACGCCGTCCGGCGGTCGCTCAGCAGCCACCACGAAGGGTAGCCGTCGACGCCCCCCTTCCGCCCGCCTCACCCCCATGCGATTGTAAGGGGACGACTTATCGGCGACGTTGCCGGCCGCCTCAGCCCAGGCCGCCGGAGACCCTGGCAAGAAAGGTCGTCCCCCACGGCCATGCGTGGGGAATCGACGTTTCTTTTTGCGAGCTTGGAAGGAAGGGAAACCATGTCCACTAGCAACGCGGGGGATCGTCCGGGAACGGGGGCCCCGCCCGGACCCCTCCGTGACGTGCCCATCGATTGGGAGGCGCTCGAGGACGCCTTCGAGAACAACGCCCCCGAGGTCCACAGCTACTTGCACCTGTCGACGGGAGAGGTGCTCCGCGTCGTCGACGGCGTCGCGGACCCACAGATGCACGTGCGCATCGCGCAGGACGGCAACTACTTGCGCATCGACCCGGTGAGCTCGCGAGAGCAGTACCGGTGGATGGAGCGCTTCATCCCGATGGTGGACGACACGGAGCTTCGGGACAAGCTCGCCCAGGCCATCGACGGCAAGGGAGCCTTCCGTCGCTTCAAGGACGTCCTCATGTCGTACGCGACCGACCGCGAACGCTGGTTCGTCTTCCGGAGCGAGCGGCTGCGGACCTTCATGGAAGCGTGGCTGAACGCGCACGCCATCAAGCCGATCGCGCGCCCGGCCTGGGCCGAGACCCCCTCCGCGCCGGAGAGCGAGGCCGCACCCGAGTCGACCGAGGAGCCCGCGCCCAAGTCGTCGCAAGGAGGCCGGCGCACGCGCAGCGCCGAAGCCATGCGCCAGCAGCTCAAGGAGGTCGCCGAAGCGCTCGGCCCGCGCGACCTCGACCTCATCGTGGCGTTCGGCGAGTTCCTCAAGGCGCGCCGCGCGGCGCGGAGCTTCGCCCACCATCACGAGCACATGCTCCAGGACCGCGCGCCGGCGTCCTCGTCGCCCAAGAAGGAGGGCGAGGCGTCGTCGTGAACCGGGCCGCCCGCGCCGGCGCGGCCCTCGTCGTCGCGGCCGCGGCCACCGCGGGACCCCGGGCGGCGGCGCAACCCCCGCCCCTCGTCGTCGACCGGGCGGTCGCGCGCTTCTACGCGCCCGAGACCGGGGGCACGGCGCGGCCTCGCTTCGTCGGCGAGCGCATGCTGTCGTTCGAGGCGAGGCTCGTCGTGCTGTCCGAGCGTGCCGACGGCATCGGCGACGGCTACCAGGATCGCCACATGCGCGAGGCGCTCGATCGCCACGTGGCCGAGGCGATGCTCTCGAGCCTGGCGCACAGGCTCATCTCCGGCTCGATCCCGGGCAAGCGCCCGAGCGAAGACGAGATCGCGCACGCCGAGGTGGACGTCGGCGCCGCCATCGTCGAACGCCTGGGGGGCCGGGCGCGCGTCGACGCAGCGGCCGCCGCCGAGCAGCTCGACACGACCGAGGTAGACGACCTGCTGCGCCGCCAGGCGCTCGCGGCCTGGTACATCGATCGCACCGTCTCGCCGATCTTGCAGCCGAGCGACGAGCAGCTCCGCGAGGTGTTCCGGACCGCGAACCACCCCTTCCGCGGTCGTCCCTTCGAGGCGGTCCGCGGACCGCTCGAGCGCTGGCTCGTCGTCGAGCGCCTCCGCGCCGCGGAGGAGGCCTTCCTTCAGTCCGCCCGCGCGCGGCTCACGATCGCCGTCATCCGATGAACTGCACGACCTCGTCGGCCACCCGGCCGATGACGCCCTCGAGGGTCTGGCCGCTGCTCTTGAGCGGCGAGAGCGAGTGGTCGCCCCCCTCGACCACGTAGAGGCGCGTCCCCTTGCCGAGGGTCGCCACGATCGGCTCGAGCTCCGCGGGCGAGCCGAACGGATCGCGCGAGCCCTGCACGAACAGCATCGGGACAGGGACCTCCGGCAGGTGGCGCGACCGGAGTCGCCCGGGGTTGCCGGGTGGATGGAGCGGATATCCGAGCAACACCACCCCCGCCACGGCGGCCCCAGAGGCGGCGACCTGGCTGGCGATCCGCCCTCCCATCGATTTTCCACCGATGAAGAGGCGCCCGTGCGCGACGTCCGATCGCGCCCGTACCGCTTCGATGGCGGCGAGCCACGTCTTCTCGAGGACGTCGTTCCTGTCGGGCGTCCTGCGCTTGCCCTCCATGTAGAGGAAGTTGAACGTCACCACGTCGACACCGCGAGCCCGAATCGCCTCGGCCACGGACACGATCCACGGGTGGGTCTGCGGGGCGCCCGCCCCGTGCGCGAGCACCAGCACGGCCTTCGCCTCGGAGGCCTTGTAGACCGCCCCCGAAGTCCGGACGCCGTCGACCTCGAACGCAAAGCCCTCCGAGCTCACCAGGAGACGGGCAGTAACAGGAACCGGGGCGGGCGGGAAGCCTTTCAATTATCGTCACATTCCTCTGCCGGATGTCCCACGCCGACTCCCAGGCCAACAGCCGAAAGGTGGTCGTGGCCGCGCTCGCCGGCAACGTCGCGATCGCCGCGTGCAAGTTCGCCGCGGCAGCCCTGTCGCACTCATCGGCCACGCTCGCCGAAGCGGTGCATTCCCTGGCCGATACGGGCAACCAGGCGCTGCTCCTCGTGGGCATGCGCCTGGCCGCCCGCCCGCCGACGGAGCGGTTCCCCTTCGGGCGGGCCAGCGAGCGCTATTTCTGGCCGTTCGTCGTGGCCCTCTTGCTCTTCAGCGTCGGCGGCGCGTTCGCGATCTTCGAGGGCGTCGACCACCTCGCGCACCCCCCGCCGAGCGGCGGCTCGCGCCTGTGGAGCTACCTGGTCCTCGGAGTCTCCCTGCTGTTCGAGTCGGGCAGCTTCTACGTGGCCTTCTGCGAGTTCCGGAAGCTCGTGGGCGGCGGATCGCTCACCGCGACGCTCCTCGACGCGCGCGACCCGACGATCCCGCTGGTGCTGGCGGAGGACGCCACGGCCATGGCCGGGCTGGTCCTCGCCCTCTTGGCCGTCGGCGCGAGCGGACTGACCGGACAGAGCTTCTGGGACCCGCTCGGCAGCGTCGTCATCGGCCTGCTCCTCAGCGCCGTCGCGCTCATGCTCGCCCGGATCACCCACGGGCTCCTCATCGGCGAGGGCGCCAGCCCCGAGGACCAGGCGCGCGCCCTGGACCTCACGTCGCAGGTGGACGGCGTCGATCGCGTCACGCAGCTTCTCACCTTGCATCTCGGCCCGGACGACGTCCTCCTCGCCATGAAGCTTGCGTTCAGGCCGTCGCTCAGCGTGGAGCAGGTCGAGGACGTGACCAACCGCGTCGAGGCAAAGATCCGCGAGGCCATGCCGAGGATGCGCAAGATCTTCATCGAGGCCGACTCCCACGGCGACATGCGCGGCACGCGATTTCCGCGGCCTCCTGGGCGGCCCACGTGAACCGGCATCCGGCCTGGTGGGTGGCCGCGGTCGCCCTGGCCGCAGCGCTATCGACGTTCCTCCCCCCGCGCCGCCGCCCCTCCCCCGACCCCGCCCCGGAGCGGGGAGGCCGCCGCGTGGGGCTCGTTTTCGACGTCGGGGGGCGCGGCGACAAGAGCTTCAACGACGCGTCCTACGAGGGCCTGGTACGCGCCCGGCGCGAGCTCGGCGTGCCCACCGAGCTCCTCGAGCCCGGAAGCTCCGACGACCGCGAGGCCGCGATGCGCCTGTTCGCCGCGCGCGGCTTCGACCTGGTCGTCGCGGTGGGGTTCATCTTCTCGAGCGACGTCGACCGCGTGGCCCGCGACTTCCCCGCCACGCGCTTCGCTTGCGTCGACTACGGGCCGCCGCCCGGCGGCGCGCCGCCCAACGTCGCGGGCCTCGTCTTCCACGACGAGGAAGGGTCCTTCCTCGTCGGCGCGGTGGCCGGCGCGACGACGAAGACCGGTCACGTGGGCTTCGTCGGCGGAATGCAGTCCCCGCTCGTCCGACGGTTCGAGGCGGGGTACCGCGCCGGGGTCCACGCCGTCTGCGACGCGTGCGTCGTCCACGCGGCGTACGCGGGCACGACGCCGGAGGCGTTCAAGGACCCCGCGAAGGGCAAGGCCATCGCGATCGCCGAGATCGCGGCCGGGGCCGACGTCCTCTACCACGCGTCCGGAGCGACCGGGCACGGCGTGTTCGAAGCCGCGCGCGACGCCGGGTGCCTGGCGATCGGCGTCGACTCGGACCAGTACGCCGAGATGCCCGGCACGGTGCTCACGAGCATGGTCAAGCGCGCAGACGTCGCCGTCTTCGACGTCATCCGCGACGTCGTGGAGGGACGCTTCGAGGGGGGCGTGCGCGTCTTCGGGGTCCGCGACGGCGCCGTCGACTACGTCCACGAAGGTCCGCACGCGTCGTTGCTCGCGCCGGCGGTCGTGGACCGCGTCGAGGGCCTCCGCCGCGCGATCGCGTCCGGGGAGATCCACGTCCCCACGGAGGTGCGGTGAGGACCCCGGGATCGTGGCCTACGGATGCTGCTGGTGGCAGCCGGTGCAGACGTGACCGCTCGAGGGCCAGAGAGCTGGACCGCCGTCGCCCGCGTCGCCGGCGCCCCCGTCGGCGTACGCGGCGGCGCGCTCGTCGGCTTGCGCGATGCGCGCCTCGAGCTCCGGCGCGAACGGCCACTGCGCGTACGTGGGCGAGGTCTGCGCGCTTCGGTACGCCGCGCGCGCTGCCTCGGCGCCCGCGCCGCTCCTCAGCAAGAAGTCCCCGAACGTGATGCAGAACCCCTCGAAGACGTGCGGCACGACCCCCTCGTCGTTGCACGCCGCATGCTGCGCGTCCTGCGGGCCCGCCGCGTACGTGAACGTCGGTCCCGCGTCCGGCGGCACCCCGCAAGCGGCGAGCGTCTGGAACATGTGGCTCACCGCCGTCCCGTAGTCCTGCTCGTCGGCGGCCGCGAGGGCCCGCAGGAAGTGCGTGTACGCCGGCAGCCGGGCGATCCCCTGATCGAGCTCGGCGAGTCCGGCGCTGACCATGTTCGAGTTGCCGAGACGATGCCCGACGAGGGCGTTGGCCAGGCCGTCGAAGCCGAGCGCCAGGTCGTCGTCGGGCGCCAGCGCGTGCGCCTGGTCGAGGCGCGCCACAGCGGTGCTCGACGTGTCGAACATCTGCGACAGGTCCATGGTCGGCCCGAGCCCGTCTCCGAGGAGCCAGAGGCGCATGGCCCCCGAGTAGAACAGCGCCTGCGGGTCGTTCGGCTCCGCCGCGACCAGCGCGTCGAGCGCGTCGATGAGGGCCGGCACCTGGTCCGTCCGGCCGGCGGTGAGCGCGGCGTACGCGTTCGCGATCGCGCTCGGGCCCGGGCCGGCCTCGGGAGCCGGAGGGGACGCCTCGGCCGCCTCTGCGGCGTCGGGGGGCGCTGCGCCGGGAGCGGTCGACGGGGCCTCGTGGGCTGCGCTGCAGCCGGCAAGGAGCGGCCAAACGACGCCGACGACGGACCGGGCGACGGATCGCGGAAGGTGCATGGCTGGGCCTCGCCGCGAATCTGACGCCTCGCCGCGCGCGGCACCATGGGCCGATGGTCACGGTCGTGGTCATGGTCGGGTCACGACGTAGAAGGCCGTCGCCCGCCTTGGCAACGCGCGCTCGCGCCCGCACCATGAGCCCGTGGAGCGCGCCGCCAGCGCAAGGACGATGGGCCGCGCGGGCCTCGTCGCCTTCGGATCCGTCGTCGCCATCGCGGCGGCGGTCATCCTCGGGTCGGGCGGGTTCCGCCCGGTGGAGAAGATGGCCGGCGCGATCCTCGCCGCGGCGTACTTGCTGATCGCGGCGCGCGCGCTGCGGGCCCCGGCGCCCCCGACCCCCGCGTACTTCGTCGTGCAGAACGTCCTCGCCGCGGCCCTCGTGTGGCTCGGGCGGGGGGCCGCGATCTTGATCCCCACGGCCATCGTCACCCACGCGGCCCTCACGACGCGCCGCCGCTGGGTCGTGCTCATCGCGTGCCTGCAGGCGGCCAACTGCGTTCTGATGGCCGGCTATCTCCGCGGATGGAGCGAGGCCCCGCGGATCGGCGGCGGCATGGTCGCGGCGGAGGTGTTCGTCATCGTCTTCGCGGAGGTCGTCGCGGGCGAGCGCCGCGCGCGCGCCGAGCTGCGCGACGCCCACGACAAGCTCGCCGCGTACGCCTCGCAGGCCGAAGAGCTGGCCACCATCCGTGAACGCAACCGCCTCGCGCGCGACCTGCACGACAGCCTGGGGCACTACCTGACCGTCATCCACGTACAGCTGCAGGCCGCGGCGAGCCAGATGGACGTCGACGCCGATCGCGCGAAGGACGCCCTGGCCAAGGCGGCGCGACTGGCGCACGAGGGGCTCGAGGACGTCCGTCGGTCCGTCGCGGCGCTGCGCCCCTCCCCGCTCGACGGGCAGCCGTTCGCCGACGCGATCCGGCGTCTGGTCGACGAGCTGGCGTCGTCCGGAACCCCCGCGCGGCTCGAGGTCCGCGGCGCGCCGCAGCCGCTCTCGTCCCCGGTGGAGCTCGCCCTCTACCGCGCCGCCCAGGAGGCGCTCACCAACGTGCGCAAGCACGCGCGCGCCCGCGACGCTTCGGTGCTCCTCGAGTACGCGGCCGACCTCGTCCGACTCTCGGTGCACGACGACGGCGCCGCGAACCGGCCGATCGTGATGGGGTTCGGTCTCGTCGGCGTGCGCGAGCGGGTCCGGCTGGTCCGCGGAGAGTTCGAGATCCGGCAGGGCGACGGCCTCACCGTGACGATCACCGTCCCCCTCTCTGCCTGAGGGTGCCCTACGCGAAGCCGAGCTCGCGCGCCTTCAGCGCCGCGCTCGTCCGGTCGCTCACGTCCAGCTTCTCGAGAATGTTGGTCATGTGGTTCTTGACGGTCCCCTCGGCGATCGAGAGGTGGACCGCGATCTCCTTGTTGCTCGCGCCGCGCGCGACCCAGCGCAGCACCTCGACCTCCCGATCCGACAGGGCCTCGGTCACCGACGGCCGCCGCGGCGCGGCCCGCGAGAGCCGCGCGAACTCCGCCACGACCTTCGAGGCCACCGCCGGCTCGAGGGACGACTGCCCGCGCGCTGCGACCCTCACGGCCTCGACGAGCCGCTCGGAGGGCACGTCCTTCAGCAGGTACCCGATCGCGCCCGCGCGCAGCGCGTCGAAGACCGACTCCTGGTCGTCGAACGTCGTGAGGACCAGGATGCGGGTCGTCGACCCCGCCCCGAGGATCCGGCGCGTCGCGGCGCAGCCGTCGAGCACCGGCATGCGCAGGTCCATGAGGATGACGTCGGGCCGCAGCGACGCCGCCAGCGCGACGGCCTCCTCGCCGTTGCTCGCCTCCCCGACGACGTCCACGTCGCCGTGCGCGTCGAGCAGCGTGTGCAGGCCTTCGCGAAAGAGCGCCTGATCGTCGGCGACGAGCACGCGAACCCGCTGCACCCGCGAACTCTACCACGCCGGGGGCGAGGCGGCCGGCGGCGGCACGATCCGCGCCTTGACAGTCGATCGCCCGGACATAATATCAAGCGCCTTGATATGAGCGGCCTCGCCGCCCCCCCCCAACGCCCCACGATCCGAGTGTCCATGCGCGCGTTCGTTGCCGTCCGAGTCGAGCGAGACCATCCCCTCTCCGCGCTCGAGCTGCGCGAAGGGTGGCCCACGCCGGAGGCCGGCCGCGGCCAGGTCCGTGTGCGCCTGGCCGCGACCACCGTCAACATGCACGACCTCTGGGCGCTGCGAGGCGTGGGCGTCCGGCCGGACTCTTTCCCTCGCATCCTCGGGTGCGACGTCGTCGGCTGGGACCCCGACGGGCGCGAGGTGATGGTCACCGGGTGCTTCGGAGACCCGGACGCCGGCGAGGGCGACGAGACATTCGACCCCAAGCGTTCGCTCATCTCGGAGGACCTGCCGGGATCCTTCGCCGAGTACACGGTGGTCCCCGCCCGCAACGTCATCGCGAAACCCAGGTGGTTGACGTTCGAGCAAGCTGCCTGCCTCAACGTCGCCTGGTCCAGCACCTTTCGCCTCCTCTTCACCCGGGGCAAGGCGAGCCCCGGCGAACGCATCCTAGTCCAGGGCGCGGGCGGCGGGGTGGCCACGGCCGCGATTTCCATGGCTCGGGCCGCCGGCCTGCACGTCACCGTCACGAGCCGCTCGGAGAAGAAACGCTTGCGCGCGCGAGAGATCGGCGCGCACGAAGCGGTCCCGACGGGCGAACGCCTGCGCGAGCCGGTCGACCTCGTCGTCGACACCGTGGGGGCGGCCACCTGGCAGCACAGCCTCCGCTCCGTGCGCCCCGGGGGACGGATCGTCACCGCCGGGGCGACGACGGGCTCCGACACGCCGCTCGACCTGCCGCGCATCTTTTACCGGCAGGTCTCGATCATCGGATCGACCTCGGGATCGCGCGCGGACACCCTGCGCATGCTCCGCTTCATGGAGGCCGCCAACCTGCGACCCGTCGTCGACTCGGTCCACCCCTTCGAACGTATCCGCGAAGCCTTCGAGCGCTTGCAGCACCCCGACCTCTTCGGCAACGTCGTCGTCCACGTCTCCACGAGCTGAGATCTTGCTGACCCTCGCCGACCCCCTCGAGCACGCCCGACGCATCCACGGCGATCGCATCGCCGTCGTCGACGGCGAGACGCGCATGACCTACCGCGCGCTCCACGAGCGCTGCGAACGCCTCGCGGGGGCCCTGCAGCACCTGGGGGTCGGCCGCGGCGATCGCGTCGCCGTCCTCGCCGCGAACGGGCACCGCTACGTCGAGGCCACGTGCGCCTTGCCCGCGTACGGCATGGTCGTCGTCCCGCTGAACACGCGCCTGGCCGAGCCGGAGCTGCGCGCCATCCTGGCCGACTGCGGAGCCCGCGTCCTGCTCGCCGATCGCGATCCGGGGGCCCTCCGGCAGTGCGTCGACCGCGTCGTGTCGATGCCCGACGACTACGAGGCCATGCTCGCGGGGCGCGCGATCCCGCGGCGCTTCGCGGTGGACGAGAACGACCCCGCCGCCCTCTTCTACACGGGCGGCACGACCGGCAAGTCGAAGGGCGTCATCTTGACGCACCGCAACCTCGTGGCCAACGCGTTCCACAAGGTCGTCGCCTGCTCGCTCGACGCGAGCGACGTCTTCCTCGCGGCGCCGCCCATGTTCCACGTCGCCGGCGTCGCCCCGCTCGTCGGCCTCGTCTGGAACGGCGCGCGTTCGGTGACCGTCCCGTCCTTCGACGCGGACAAGTGCCTCGACGTCATCGAGCGCGAGCGGATCACCGTCTTCATGCCCGTGCCGACGATGCTCGCGTCGCTCGTCGCACGACAGCAGGCCGCCGCGCGCGACGTCTCGTCGCTCCGGATGCTCGGGCACGCCGGCGCGCCCATCGCCAACGCCCTCATCGAAGCCGCCCACGCGACGTTCCCGTCGAGCGAGATCGCCCAGTTCTACGGCGCCACCGAGACGTCGTCGATCGTGACGTGCTTCCGCCACGAGGAGGCGGCCATCGGGACGCCGCGACTCGGCTCGTGCGGGCGCGCCGTCGCGGGCGTTTCCGTGCGCGTCGTACGCCCCGACGGGATCGAGTGCCCTCCGGGCGAGGCCGGAGAGATCGCCGTCCGCGGGCCCAACGTGACGGCGGGCTACTGGCACGACCCGGCCGCGACCTCGGCCGCGCTCGTCGACGGCTGGTACCGCACCGGCGACGTCGGCGTCATGGACGCGGACGGCTTTCTCTTCGTGGTCGATCGCATCAAGGACATGATCGTCTCGGGCGCCGAGAACGTGTACTCGATCGAGGTCGAGGACATCCTCTACCGCCACCCGGCGGTGATCGAGGCGGCCGTCTTCGGGGTGCCGGACGACCGCTGGGGCGAGGCGGTGTACGCGATCGTCGTCGTCGAGCGGCGGGCCCCGAGCGAGGACGACTTCGTCGCCGAGCTCAAGGAGCACTGCCGGCGATCGATCGCCGGCTACAAGGTCCCCAAGCGGATCGAGGTCCGCACCGAGCCCTTGCCCAAGTCGGGCCCCGGCAAGGTCCTCAAGCGGGTGCTGCGCCACGCGCACTGGGAAGGGCGCCGGTCGTGATCGCCCCGCTCCGCGTCGCCGGCGTCGAGATCGAGCCGCGCCACTGGGTCGGCGGGGAGCCGACGTCCACGGGGAACGCCGCCTTCGCGGTCTTCTCGCCGATCGACGGATCGGGCCTCGGCGAGGTGTGCGCTGGCACCGCGGGCGACGTCGATCAGGCGGTCCGCGCCGCCCGCGCAGCCTTCCCCGGCTGGGCGGCGCTCGGCCCCGAAGGACGCGGCGCCGTCCTCGACCGCTTCGCGGCGCGGATCGTCGACCGCAAGCAGGAGCTCGCGGCGGTCGAGACGATGGACAACGGCTCGCTCCACGTGGGCAACCTGAAGCGCGTCATCGATCGCGCCGCTCACAACGTGGCGTTCTTCTCGAAGCTCGCCCGCGACCTGAAGCACGACGTCGCCGGCCATCACGAGGTCGACAACCGCGTCGTCTACGAGCCCGCCGGGGTCGCCGCGCTCATCACCCCGTGGAACGCGCCGCTCATGCTCTCGACGTGGAAGCTCGGCCCCGCCCTCGCGGCCGGGGACACCGTGGTGCTCAAGCCGCCCGAGTGGGCGCCGCTCACCTGCTCGCTGCTCGCCGCGATCGCGCGCGACGCGGGCGTGCCGCCCGGCGTCCTCAACGTGGTGCAGGGGACGGGCGCCGAGGCGGGCCAGGCCCTCGTCGACCACCCCGGCGTCGATCGGATCAGCTTCACCGGGTCGATCGCGACGGGCCGCGCCGTCGCGCGCGCGGGTGCCGCGCGCCTCGTGCCGGTGAGCCTCGAGCTCGGTGGCAAGTCGCCGTTCGTCGTATTCGACGACGCGGACCTCGACGAGGCCGCGGCGACCGTGGCGGCCCAGTTCCACAACGCCGGGCAGGTGTGCCTGGCCGGCACGAGGGTCCTCGTCGCCGCGCCGATCGAGGCGGAGCTCCGCCGGCGCGTCCTCGACGCCGCGCGCGCGCTGGTCGTCGGAGACCCGCGCGATCGGGGCGTCCGCGTCGGCCCCCTCATCCATCCGCGCCAGCTCGATCGCGTCGCCGGGTTCGTCGACCGCGCGCGGGCATCGGGCGCGGTCACGCTCCTCGGGGGCGCCCGCCACGCGCGCGGGGGGCTCTACTACGAGCCGACGATCCTCTCGGGCGTCTCGCAGGACGCCGAGATCGTCCAGAACGAGGTCTTCGGCCCGGTCCTCACGTGGCAGTCGTTCGAGACGGACGAGGAGGCCATCGGCCTGGCCAACGGGACCGACTACGGCCTCGCCGCCGTCGTCTACACGCGCGATCCGGCGCGCGCCGAGCGCGCGTCGCGCGGCATCGTGGCCGGCACCGTCTGGGTCAACTGCTACTTCGTCCGCGATCTCGGCGCGCCCTTCGGCGGCGCCCGGCGGTCGGGCATCGGCCGCGAGGGCGGGAGCTGGAGCTTCGACTTCTTCTGCGACGTGAAGAACGTCGCCACCCGGCACGGCTCGTTCCGCACGCTCGAGCGGAGCGAGAGTTCGGACGACGCACCCCACGTCCGCACGCTCGAGCGGAGCGAGAGTTCGGACGACGCACCCAACCACCGGGCGGCCCATGGGTGAGATCGTCGCCGTCGCCGTCGTCGCCCACCAGCCGATGGTCATGGTGCCGCCGCACGTCCGCGTGGAGCTCGGCGGCACCGGAGCCGATACGACGCTCGTCGAGCCCGGGTATCGCCTGCTGCGCGAAGCGTTCGCCGAGCTCGCGGTCGACACGTTCGTCATCGTCGACACCCACTGGTACACGACGACCGAGCACGTCATCGCGGGCGCGCCGCGTTTTTCGGGCCTGTACACGAGCGACGAGATGCCGCGAAACATCTGCGACTTTCCGTACGACTACTCCGGGGCGCCCGAGCTCGCGCGGGCGTGGCACGAGGTCGGCAAAGAGCGGCGCCTCTACACCGTGAACGTCTCGACCGCCTCGCTCCCGCAGCACTACGCCACGTTGAACCTCGTCCACCACCTGCGCACGGGCGAGCGCGTCCTCTCGTGCGGCGTCGTGCAGACCGGATCGCGCGACTACTACCTCGCCCTCGGCGACGCCCTGGCCGAGGCCGTCCGCCGCACCGGCGGCGCGCGGGTGGCCGTGCTCGGAAGCGGCGGGATGAGCCACGAGTTCTGGCCCCTCGAGACGATCCGCGACCACTTCGGCTACGACCCGGCGCACGTCATCTCTGCCGAGGCACGCGCGACCGACGCGCGCATCCTATCGCTCTGGGAGCAGGGGAACCACGCCGCCGTCGTCGACCTCTACCCCGACTACGCCCGCCGCTTCCACCCCGAGGGACGCTTCGCGCACTACCTCACCGGCCTCGGCGCGATGGGCGGCGCCGCGTGCCGGGTGCGTGGCACGCGTCTCTCGTCCTACGAGAACGCCGTCGGGACCGGCCAGGTCCACGTCCTCTTCCGCCCCGCACCCACGGAGTAACCCATGTCCCTCGTTGGCTACACGCTGCCGCAGACGGCCACCGGCCGGTCCTCGATCGTCGCCCCGCCGCCCTGGCACTACTCGGGCGAGATCATCGCCGTCGACTTCACCGCGCCGGTCGACGCGGTCGCGGCGCTCCTTCCGCGCGGGATGACGCCCGCCTCCGACGGAGCCGCGAGCGTCGTCTTCGCCGACTGGTGCTCGTCGAGCGACCACGACGAGCGCGTCCTCGCCGATCCGGCGATCGGCCAGTACCGCGAGGCGTACGTCGTCCTCCACGCGGTGCGCGCCGACAAGAAGGTCGGGCGCGTCCCGTTCATCTGGGTGGACAGCGAGCTGTCGCTCCTGCGCGGTCAGATCCAGGGCTTCCCGAAGAAGCTCGGACAGATCGCGATGACCCGGCCCGTCGAGCTCGGGCGAGGGGGCGTGCGCAAGCAGCCGGGGTCCACGTTCGCGGCCCACGCGACGAGCCACGGGCGACGCGTGATGACGGCCGGCGTCGCCGTGGAGGGCAAGGCCGAACGCCCGCCGCGCGCGGCGACGTTGCCGCTCGTGCACACACGCCTCTTCCCGGCGATCGACCGCGCCGAGCCCGCGGTCCACGAGCTCCAGTTCGGGGCCATCGCGAACTTCGAGTGCGGCGCCGTGTACACGGGGCGCGGCACCCTCGACCTCGGGACCACCGAGTACGAAGAGCTGAAGGTCCTCGGCCCGACGACCGTCGGCGCCGGGTACGTGTTCTCGATGGCGTTCTCGGTGACGGGCGGGAGGGTCGAGCCGGCATGAGCGTCCTCTCCGGACCGCGCAGGGAGTCGCGGCGCGTCGTCGTCGGCGGGCGCGCCCACGCGTGCACCCCGGACGGCGATCGCCTGGTGCTCGACGACGGGCGATCGATCGCCGAGGCGGGCGCGATCTACCTGCCGCCCTTCGACCCGGCGACGATCGTCTGCGTGCACCTCAACTACCGCTCGCGCGCCGTCGAGTTCGGGGTCGAGATCGAGGGCGGGCACCCGACGTATTTTCTCAAGCCGGCGACCGCGGCAGAGGGGCACCGGGGCGAAATCGTCGTGCCCGCCGATTGCCGCCTGGTCAACTACGAGGGGGAAATCGCCGCCGTCGTCGGACGCACGATGCGCCGCGTGCGCCGCGAGGACGTCTGGGACTGCCTCGCCGGCTTCGCGTGCGCGAACGACGTCGGGGCGCACGACTTCCGCGACACGGACGCCGGATCGATGCTGCGGGTCAAGGGGCAGGACGGCTTCTGTCCGCTCGGCCCGGGCCTCGTGAGCGGGGTCGACGTCCGCGCATCCACGCTGCGGACCTACGTCAACGGACGCCAGGTGCAGGAGGGCGCGGTCGCCGACATGGTCTGGGGGATCGACGAGCTCTTCGCCGACGTGACCCGTCACATCACGCTGCGCCCCGGCGACGTCCTGCTCACCGGCACCCCGTGGCACTCGCGGCCCGTCTTCCCCGGCGACACGGTGGAGGTCGAGGTCGACGGGATCGGCCGCCTGGAGAGCCGCGTCGTGCAGGGTCCCGCCGCCGAGGACGGCCGCGGCTTCCCCGCCACGGTCACCAAGACGAGCCTCGGTGTCGCGCTCGGGTCGGACTACCGCGCGCTCAAGCGCGGCGACGCCCCGCCCGAGCCAGCCGACTACGCCACCGCCCGCGACGACCTCATCGCCCGCAACATGAAGTCCGGCGTCCCCCCTCGAAGGAGCGATCGATGAACGACACCCCCCGCCCCATCCCGCGCGCCGAGCAAGTCGGGAGCCTCAAACGATCCGCGCGGCTCATCGCCGCGAACGAGGCGGTCTACGCGCCCGGACACGTGGCCATCGAGGCCGCCGAACGGGCCAAGGGCCTCGACGCGCTCTACGCGGTCGCCGAGGAAGAGAGCCGCCGCGTCGTCCAGCGCCAGATCGACGTCGGCATGGACGTCGTGACGGACGGCGAGTTCCGCCGATACATGTTCTTGAACTCGCTCTTCGACGGGATCGAGGGCTTCTCGAGCGAGGTCTCGAAGGCCCGCTTCAAGGCGGCCGACGGGTCGGTCGTCGAGTGGAACATGCAGTACGTCACGGACAAACTGAAGCAGGTCGACAGCCCGGCGGCGCGCGAGGCGGCGTTCCTTTCGAGCGTGACCGACCACCTCTTCAAGGTGACCTTCCCGGCCGGATCGTTCCTCGCCCTTCCGTACAACTACAAGCGCGAGATCAACGGGCACGCGTACGCGTCGCACCGGGCGCTCGTCGAGGACGCCGTCGCCATCGAGAAGCGCATGATCGCCGACGTTGTGCGGGCCGGGTGCCGCTACGTGCAGCTCGACTTCCCGGTGTACCCGTTCCTCTGCGATCCGGACTGGTGCGCGCGGATGGAGAAGCACGGCTACGACTGGAACGAGACGCTGGCGCTCGCCACGTGGGCGGACCGCGAGGTGATCTCGGGGCTGCCGGACGGCGTGCGCACCGGGATCCACGTCTGCCGCGGGAACAACCAGTCGCGCTACGTGGCCGAGGGCGCGCTCGACCCGGTCGCCGAGGCGCTCTTCTCGCTGCCGTACGACTCGTTCCTCATCGAGTGGGAGGACCCCCACCGGATGGGCGACTTCTCGGCGCTGCGCCACGTGCCCGCGGGCGACTCGGTGGTCGTCCTGGGTCTCGTGAGCTCGAAGCGGGCGGGGCTCGAGCTCCAAGAGGACCTGCTGCGGCAGCTCGATCGGGCGGCTTCGTACCTCGACGCGTCGCGGCTCGCGCTCTCGCCGCAGTGCGGGTTCGCCTCCACGCTCAAGGGCAACCTCGTGACCGAGGACGACCAGTGGCGCAAGCTGGCCCTGGTCGCGAGCACGGCCCGGCGCTTCTGGGCCTGAGCGGGGGCGACACGCGCGGGGCGGCGTTTGCTACGGTGTCGTCCATGAAGGTCAGCCCCGGGGCGGCGCCCTCGCGCGCGCGCAAGCTGCCGCGCGCCAGCTACCTGGTCAAAGAGCTCGAGCGGGCGCTCCGCGCGCGCATCGACGAGATCGTACAGCCCCTCGGCCTGACGGCGGTCCAGTACACGGCGCTGAGCGTCCTGGCCCGGCACCCGATGTCGTCCGCCCAGCTCGCGCGGCGGTCCTTCGTCAGCCCGCAGGCGGCCAACGAGATGGTGAGCGTGCTCGAGCGGCGCGGCCTCATCCGCCGCAAGGTCGGCGCCGAGGGGGGGCGGGCGCTGTGGATCTTCCTCACCGCGCGCGGCGAGCGGGCGCTCGCGACGTGCGACGAGCGCGTGGACGACCTCGAGGAGCAGCTCTTCGCCGGCTTCACCCCGCGCGAGGAGGCGGACTTTCGCACGATGCTGCGCAACGGACGCGACGCGGTGCGCGCGCCGCGCGAGGGGGCCGGCGCGAAGGCGGCGGCGGGCAAGGGCGCGCGGTGATGCGGTGAATAAGAAGCTGGGAAGAGTCAAACCGCATTACGTTCGATCGTAGCGATTGAGAAACCGTTTCTTCGCGGGCCCGCGAACCGGCTTTGCTCCAGCCCACGGCATGGCTTGCGACCTTGCGAATTCCTCGGCGGGTGTCCAGAATGGGCGCAACGAGAGCGTTCGTGTGCGCTTTGTCGTGCTCTTCCAATGGTCCGTTACACCGAACTCTTTGCTGTCTTCGTCGTTGGATGTGGTGGCCACGTCAGCCACGGGGGTGAGTCCCCTGGGACCGCCACCGAGGCAGGATCCACAGGATCGATGACAGCGGCCGGAGCCGAGGATGCGGGCAATTCCGATGGGGCCATGTCGGGCGGCAGTGGGAGCGAGGCCACGTCGGGTTCGGCGTCCGGGACCCCGAGCGGATCGGGAGGCTCGACCGGGTCCGGGACCGCGAGCGGATCGGCAAGCGCGAGCGGATCGACAAGCGCCGCCAGCCGCTCGACGCCCGGCGGCGACTCGGGAACCGTACCCATGCCGCCGAGCTGCCAGGGCGACGCGCCCGGCGTGTCCGATTGCGGCGCGAGCGGCGAGAGCTGCTGCACGAGTCTACCCGTCGTCGGCGGACCGTTCTATCGCACGTACATGAACGACGGCGGCGGCGCCACGGGCCTGGCCGATCCGGCCTCGGTGCATGATTTCCGACTGGACAAGTATCTCGTGACGGTTGGACGTTTCCGCAAATTCGTCGCGGCGTGGGCCGGCGGCTCGGGGTGGCTGCCTGCGGCAGGCGCGGGCAAGCATACGTATCTCAATGGGGGAAAGGGACTGGCCGATAGCGCCAACCCCGGTGGATACGAGCCTGGCTGGGTCACCTCCGACAACGCCGCCGTCGATCCGACGGATGCCAACCTCGACGTAACCGCGTGCAACGGGCAGGTGGCGACATGGACCCCCATCGCAGGGGAAAATGAACGCCTCCCGATCGACTGCATCGCATGGCAAGAGGCGGCCGCGTTTTGCATCTGGGATGGAGGCTTTCTGCCGAGCGATGCCGAGTGGGTCTACGCAGCGGCCGGGGGCGCCCAAGAGCGAGAATACCCATGGGGGAGCACGGATCCAGGCACGGCAAGCCAGTATGCCATCTATGATTGCTACTACGGCTTGAACGTCGGAAAACCCGCCTGCACCGGCATCCAAAACGTTGCTGCCGTCGGAACGGCCACCCTCGGCGCGGCGCGATGGGGGCAGCTTGACCAGGAAGGAGACATGACGGTGTGGATGCTCGACTGGTTCGCGTCCCTGACGATGCCTTGCGTGGATTGCGCCGACGTCTCGAGCGGTACGAAGCGAGGCGTCCGCGGGATTGCCTTTGAGGATACGCTGTACTTCTTCAATCCTCTTTCCCGGCGTAGTGCCGCGCCGTCGGTTCGAAATGCCTTCGGCGTTCGCTGCGCGCGAACCCCCTGACGCCTACGAGCACGTCGGCGCGCCCGAATTGAGCTCGGCGCAGCAGACGTCCGGCGCAGGAACACAACTTGTGCGCACTTCGACGCCCCCTGCCACTGGACTCCTGACGGCGCAACAGTCGCCGGACGGACAGTCGAGATCGTGTGAGCAGTGGCGGCATCGGACGGCGCCCCACCCGCGGTTCGCCCCCCGCAGCCGGTGGCCAAGACAAGAGCCGCCGCCGTGGCCCCGGAGAACGGCAGGCCATGGCTCAAGCGGCGCATGTGTGGACCCATTGCGTCGAGGTTAGTGCTTGCTGGCGCCGGCCGCGACCCTCCCGTCCGTCCTCCCGTCCCTGGTCAGTGCGTCGTACACGTCGGCGGGTGCGGTGCCAGCCGTCACCAGCGCCGCTGCTTTCGCGATCTCCTCGTCGATGATCTTCTCGACGCGCCCAAGATTGCGCGCTCCGATCAG
>Ga0070735_10001698_pt1 | contig 20748 bp, 21 predicted proteins | sample Coa_R1_FD_66443 | JGI IMG/M metagenome (GOLD analysis project Ga0070735, IMG submission 66443) | Surface soil microbial communities from Centralia Pennsylvania, which are recovering from an underground coalmine fire - Coalmine... | ecosystem: Environmental > Terrestrial > Soil > Unclassified ... | reverse complement strand
TAACTGCTTGATCTCTGCTCGCGTCCGCCGTCTTCGCACCACCTTCTGTTCCGGATTCATGCTGCCACTTCACCATAGTTCCCATCGCCTGAACAGTCTGCGGTTCCTCTGACGCTTACATTTCAGCCTCGCTCTTGAGCGTCGGCTCCCCAGTCTCTTCGAACATTAAAAGGTGGGGGAATGGGTGCGGCGATCCGAGTCCCTCCTTAACGCAGTTGCAGCATACCCGTGCATCGAGACCCATATGCTGAATTGTACAGAATGCCGACAATCACAATGCCCTTCACGCCGAAGCAAGAGAACGCCGGAGGCGTGACCCTAATGCAGCGCGCCAACGCTGGGAAGCATGCCGAATCAGCAACAAAGGAGTTCACTTCCTCACTGCCGTAGGCAGCGCGCAGCCCGCCGTGGCGGGCGGAGCGCCTCTAGAAAAATGATTGATTTTGTCGCAATCGGTTCACTTAAAATACGCTACCGGATAGCGCTGGAGGTATCGGCATCGGCCCGCCAAACGCTTTATCCAGGACTTTTCCTATAACATCGTCCACGCAACCGAACGCCGGACGCGCAAACCAAATGCCGCCGAGGCTCAAACCCTGAGAAAAAATGTCCTCACACCAACGCAAAAGAACGCCGGAGGCGTGACCCAATGTAGCCCAGCGTGCCAACGCTGGGAAGGATGCCGAATCAGCAACAAAGGAATTCACTTCCTCACTGCCGTAGGCTGGTGCGCAGCCGCCGTGGCGGGCGGAGCGCCTCTAAAAAAAAATGATTTTGATTTTGTCCGCAATCGGTTCACTTAAAATACTCTTCATCCTTCTTTCCTCCGGAGCACCTGGCTGGTGCTGTTTCTCTCAAAGATTAACGGCTTTGCGCTCTGAACTGGCCTTCTCATCCCATCTTGATCAGTGGGAGCCGGCTGGAGCCTTTAGGTTTATCCGCAAAGAAAGCAGGTAAAAGAACTCAGAATTCGTGGAGCGTTACCTTGTTGGGAGAGGGCCTGGAGTGTGAGCTGCAAGAAAAGGTGTGGCAGCGATCTGGTATTGATTTGGTATTAGGACGCAGGTAGCGGCTTTACCGTCTTGATCAAAGCCTGGACTGCCTCTCTATATTCTCTAACGATATGCAGCTGCTCGGCGAGGTTCTTGTGCACACGAGCCGCATATGTTGCAGCACCTGCGAAGGTAATCATGTCGACGATTGGGGGAAGAAAGAATGCCGCAAGAACAAAAGGCGATTTTTTGGAAGCAGAGGTCAGTTTGGCTTCGAGAGCTTTTTCAATAGTAAGCATCATGCGCAACGAACGTTTCGTAACAGGCCGTTTCCTGTCGCGACTCGTGAAGAAGATGATGACAAAACCCAGCGTAACAAGTGGCTCTTGCGGCCGGAAGAGGGGCATCCTGATCGGCGGCCTTCGTAAACTCAAGCATCGCGTAATTCAGAAATTCTTGTTGCCTTGCGGTATTTTCAGGTTCAACCTCAGCTTTTCTTAAATGGGCAAACCCAGTTCGAAGCGGCTGAGTGATCAACCTATTCGGATCAAGAGTTTCGATTTCTTGTTCAACCATCGCGCGAAAAGCCCGTTGAAGTCCATCAGTTACAGAGCCAATTACAAGGCTCTTAATGAGATCCAAGAAAATCATGTCGATCATGACGATGATTCTACAGGGAATAAAGATGGGTGTGGTCGTCTTGGGAACAGTACCGATTCCAAACCGGCTGGTGTTGCACGAGGAATTCTTGTGGGCAGTGCAGACTGGGAGGGTAAAATTGTAAATTCCCAGCATGGACCCTCATTCCACAAGGCGAGGATCGCTCCTCGACACCACAGGTCTTCCTCCCACGACCGTACCTCCCTTGCCGGAAAACTTCGTACCGCGCGGCGAAGAGTTGAATTCCTTGGTGAATCTGTTGGTCGAAAAGCGCGATCGGCGAACCATCGCTCTTACGTCTGTGCAGGGTATGGGTGGAATCGGGAAGACTGTCCTGGTGCAGGCACTGTGTGAAGATCCACGAGTGAAAGCCGCCTTCCCGGACGGCATCTTCTGGCAGTCCATCGGCAAGGAATCCGCATACAAGATGGCGGACCGGCTGCGTGCCGTGTGCCTGGCCTTGAACGGCAATTGCGAATTCAGTCGCAGCGAAGCGGATCACTACCAACTGCTGATGCGGGACAAACGGGCATTGTTGATTGTGGATGATGTGTGGAGCGCGGGAGACATTCAGCCTTGGCTGGCGACAGCGCCGGGATCGCGGGTGCTGTTTACCACGCGGAATCAGGAGATAGCCGCCGGGGTGGGAGCAAAGGAATATGAAGTTGAGCTTCTGAATGAGGCGCAATCGCGCCAGGTCTTTGCCCAATGGGCGGGAGCGGAAGTTGACGGTCTGCCGGCTGTGGCGGAGCCGATCATCCGTGAGTGTAAGGGGCTGGCGCTGGCAATTTCCATGGTGGGAGCAATGCTGCGCGGCAAGCCGGCTGCTGTTTGGGAGCGGACGCTCAAACTCTTGCGGAATGCCGACCTGGAGAAGATCAAAGTAGCCCTTCCTCAATACCCTCACCCAAGCTTGTTTGCCGCCATGGAAGTGAGCATAAATTCACTGGAAGCAGTGGATCGGGAGCGGTATTACGCGCTGGCTGTGCTTCTGGAGGAGATGGCTGTGTCGGGAGCGATCCAGCAGGCGCTTTGGGGAACCAACGAGGACGAGAGTGCAGAAGCGGCGGAGAGACTGATGGCTCTGTCGCTGGCGCAACGAGATGGTGACGGAACCAGCATTCGACTGCACGATCTGCAGCTCGATTTCGTTCGGGCACAATTTCCCGATAAGCAAGCGCTGAATCTAATCCATAGCGCGGTGCGGCTCTCCTCGCATGTAATCGCTAAGGATCCAAGGCAGTTCGCCTCGCAACTTGTTGGGCGGCTGATGACGCAGGCGCAGGCACAGGAAGGAGGGGTGGAGATTGGGAGGTTCCTGTCTAGCCTGAAGAGGGGTTCTCCGCGGCCTTGGCTTATGCCGCGGACGCCAGTACTGGATTCTCCTGGAGGCGCTCTCATCCGCACCCTGGCCAGCCACACAGGCTGGGTGAATAGAGTGGCGATGAGCGGGGACGGCAATCTCCTCGTCTCGGCTTCGTGGGACAAGACGCTGAAGGTGTGGGAGGTGGAGAGTGGGCGCGAGTTGCGCACCCTGGCCGGCCACAAAGATGGGGTGATAGGAGTGGCGATCAGCGCGGACGGAAAGCTCGTCGTCTCGGCTTCTGCTGACCAGACGCTGAGAGTGTGGGAGGTGGAGAGTGGGCGCGAAGTTGCTACCTTCACATGTGAGGGTGCTGCCCTCTGCGGGGTCTTTGGAAAAGCGAACCAGGTGATTGCCGGAGATGCCGGCGGTCGGGTTTACTTCTTGGAAATGATTCAGGAAGGGAAAGAATTCAGGGAGCCACAAACGGGAGAGGAGAGGCTGAGAGAGAAACAATCGAAATTCAACCGGAGCGTGCGATGGCGAAGACAGTCAAGAAGCATGTATTCATCTCTTATTGTCGTGACAACAAAGCTGGGGTTTCGCGGTTGCGAGACGAATTGATGGCTGCCGGCGAGAATATTTGGTGGGATGGAGACATCAAGCCAGGTCAGGATTGGAAATTTGAGATTGACCAGGCTATGGAGGACGCCTACGCCGTGCTGCTTTGCTTATCAGAGGAATCAGCAAAGCGGACCACCTCTGGAATTTATCCCGAGGCCCTGAATGCGATCGCCTATTATCGGGAATATCGCCCTGGTGAGATTTTCATAATTCCAGTTCGCTTGTCAGATTGCAAGATTCCTCCCATTGAAATTGACGGCACACGAAGGCTAAACCGGATTCAATTTGTAGACCTTTTCCCGGCAGGTAAGTACAGCGAAGGCATCCAGAAATTGCTGGAAGCAATTAAGGACACATCGCACCACCCTTAGTAGGCTCGCGGGAATCAATTGACGCTATCCCGTCGAGCCATAACTTGGCGTTGTCAGAGAAAAAATCTCCTGGAAGTCAAGCGACCGCTGTAGCAGCGACAGAAAGACTTACGCAGAGTTTTACAGACGCTGGTCAATGGCCTCGTCTGAAGAGAACTACCGGGTGGGAATGGAATGCCGCTGCTGGAGAGATTCTCGGCGCTGGCGTCCATGAATTTTTGCTTTCAACGGATGACTACGGGAAACGAGACTACGTCATTAAGGCGCGGTTGTCGTTTGCAAATTACAGTAAATATAGGGACTCTGGGCTCGATACAGCGAATGCCGGTATCGTTTTAGGTTGGCGCGAGGTGGAGGGAGGAAAGCGTTACCATCATTTGTTATTCAACGGGCAGCGGATGGTACTTGAGGCGATTGGTTTCAAGGGTGGCGACGATTATCTGGATTTTAAACATTGTGATGCAGGTTCAAGCTTCGTCATCGAGGACAATCGCTTTTATAACATAACAATTTCGGTGAGCCGCTCCTTCATTAACGTATTTGTCGATGATGTGCATCGGTATAGCGTTCAAACACCAGAGAGCATTCAGGGAAGGGTCGGATTGAGGCCATGGAGGGCTTCAATCAGGTGTAAGAAATTTGTTGTTTTTGAAAGTTGACTGATGGGGACATTTCTCTGTAAGGCTGGCGAGCCAGAGCAGACGGGGCAAGCGTGGCAATCTGATCGTCTGATGGATGGCTAGATGGTTAAGGGCTGATTGTTGCGGATGGATTGATTGGCAAAACGAACGGCGGTTCAAGATAGTTCCGCCTTAGCAAGAGAAAGGGTTTGGATTTGAAAACGGTGTTCGGCCTTTAAGGTCGAAAGCAACACATTCATTTCATAGAGGCAAGGGTTGAGCGGAAGGAGGCGCTGTCAATCCCCCGGAGTCCGCCACGGCGGACGGAGGCCGCGAAGCAGGTGCGGAAGCGAGTACGGCGCAGTTTTGGTTTATGCACCGCACGGAGCTGCACAAGAGCGATTACAGAAGAAGCCTCCTGGAGCTCTACACGTTGCCATGAAACGGACGGGGAACGGAAAGACGATCAGACGTAAGCTCTGCAACAGTTGGCGATAGGTCGAATCGATTCCGCATTTGATCTAGTAATGTGAGATTCGTGCGCCGTAAAATCTCAAAATAGCCTATAGAACATTTTTGGAGGCCCTCTTTGGCTGACAAATTTTCCGCCGCGGACGTTGAAGCACTATTGGTCGCATGCCATCGGCGTTGCTGTGTCTGCCATCGGTTCTGTGGGGTCAAAATGGAAATTGACCACATAATTCCGTTGGGCGAAGGAGGACCGAGCACCCGCGAAAATGGAATACCTGTGTGTTTTGAATGCCATGCGGAAATCCACAGCTACAATGTGGACCATCCAAGAGGTCGAAAATTTCGAGCCGAAGAGCTTCGAAAACACCGCGATCAATGGTTTGAGCTTTGCAAAGTTCGGCCAGAAGTCTTCAATGTCAATGTCTTGTCGGCCGAGGCTGGGCCATTACAAGCATTGATCGATGAACTGGAATTCAATCGAGCTGTTGCCAACCAAAAGGACCCACATGGCTGCATGTTTTCTGATGAACAGTTCAGGAAAGCGATCAGTCAGGGCTCTATCGCAATTCTGAAAGAGGATCTAAAAGAAGCAATTGTTAAGGCTTATGTGGCAATGGGAGCTGCTAACCAGCGCATGACCAGTGCAGCGATGCACAGTCCAGCGGTAGGAGATATCCACCACAAGGGAGCTAGTAAAGCAGCGCAGGAATGCGGCATTGTAATTGATGCAGCCCATGCGTCACTTCTGATGTTCTTGCGATCAGAGTGACAATTCTTCCGAGAACCAAGAGGTAAAGGCAAGGCGGCAGATGAGTTAGCGGTGATGCCGGGGCGATTTGAAAGCATTCCGCCTGTACTGCTAGACACCAGCTATCCGCCCGGCGCGTCCTAGCAGAGATCTAATTTGTCGCGAAGCTCACGAATCTGCTTCACGCCCTCGCTCATGCGTTGTCGGCCCACGAGGGAAGGTCTTTCGAAATCTTGTGGATTGACCAGTCAAGGTTGTCGGCGATGAGCTGGACAATATAGTGTTCCAGTTGTTCTGAATGCTCAGCGACCAGAATCATGATGGGTCGATCAGTGTGGGCCGATGCTCTCTTAATAATCTGGGTATACCAGTTGGCCTGCGGCATGCGTGCAAGGTCGATGTACTTCGAATGATATTTGTGGAAGCATTCAAAAACCTGCGCGCGGCTCATGATGCCAAAATCGAAACGCGGAACGGAGCGACAATCGAAAACATAAGCAGGACGAATCTGCTGAAGCAAATCCGGTAGCTTGACGCCGACCTCTTCAGAAAGACTCGGAATAATAACGCTTTTGGCGAGCGGGAAGAGGCTTTGTTGTATTGCCGAAATAGACCAGCCACTGTGGCTTGGACTGAAATCCTGAGCGTTACCTGACTTCGGCGCAATGCTGCCTGTACGATGAAACACAATGAGTTTTCCAGTCGTCATGGCGTCTCCTCCAGTTTCAGTTCAGCCTGCACGTAACTTTGATGCAAGATATCCCAGGGCTGCAGCCATTCGTGATCAGAAATGACCATATTTCCCTGTTGGTCCTTCAGCTCAGACAGTTTTAAAAAAGCGTCTTCATAACGCCTCGGCGCAATTCCAGTGAAAGGACGAAAGAGAACTCGCTTGATCTTCGTGCTGGTATTCTGAACCGTTTTGTCATCTTTGTCATCAACCATCTTGCTGGGCGCCAACCACCTGCTGCGTTCCAGAGTAACGGAGTCCGAATGGAGAAGAAGAGTGCGGCTCTTTGGATACGGCTCGATGAATTGGACTTCGTCTATTCCCGCTGCTACGATGTGCCGAGCGCAGTAATGGCAGGGGTATGTTGTTACGAATAAGCGCGCTCCAACTAATGAATTGCCGGTTCGTGCCGCAGAAACGATTGCGTCCATCTCTGCATGCACGGCTCTGCTGAATTCTAGAAGACCGCCTATACGCGATTTGCGCCAAATGCGTTCGATCTCCGCCTTGCGTTTTGGATCGAGGTTCGTTAGTTCTTCGATCTTGAACAACTCAGCGATGATTTCAGTTTGCTCTCGGGTGTTACGGCAGTACTGCCCCTCTTTGTGGTAGGCACACCGGAAGTCAGGAGCATCGCCGTCGACATAGAGTCCGCCACCACCCTTCGGAGCCTCATTTGTACCTGTGGCAATCAGGTTGGAGCGGAAGTCGATAACGGCCGCACCGACTTGCCGTGATAGACAGGCACTCTTCATTTTCGCGGCGTATGCATGATACATGGCCGTTTCTTCCACTGTTGGGCGAAGAAGCGAAGACCGTCTGACCAGTTTGACAAGTCTTGATAATTTGTCGTTGATATCCCAATCTCGGTTGGAATTTCCATTCTCATCGGTGCGATTTTCCGAATTGTCCAAGAAAAAATCACTCAGGTGAAATGCATCAGCCACATGTTGACCATATTTCTCCTTAGCATTGGCATCTCGATCCATGAACTCCTGGACTTCTGATTCTTTTGCAGTAGGATGTTTTTCCATCAGCCTTGACAGTCTTCGACGTTCTTCGCAGACCACTCCAATGAGCGTGAAAGCGGGACCATAGACCGCCCGGAGTAGCTCGACCTCTGCTGGATGTCTAAGTGAATCGAGGATGTAAGTGCGGGGTTGGCCATCCGGCTCAATTAAGACGGTCGAATTGTATTCCCTTTTGTGAGCTTTGGCTCTTGTCTGTCTAATCGCTCGAACCAACCCTTTGGCAACAGCTGTGTGATCTGCTTCTCCGTCTATCTCTTGCGCCCGCATTTCGTCGCCGAGATCTTGAAAATCTTCCACGTCCTTGAGCAGTTTCCCTTCTCTGGGGCCTGCATCGACTGGTGGGGTCCTCCCCTTAGATCGCGCCCACTCACTGATAACATGTCTCGCCTTCAGAATGGGGGGGTCGACGCCCATCTGTCGCAACAACTCGGCAAGTTTAATAGCCACCTCACTAGTGCCGGAACCTGCATGCCCAACGACGGCGAACACCAGTTCATTCGATCGAACAGCCTTGAGTGCCTTGCGGGCTGCTTGACCTCCTTTTCGAAAGAGATGTTGACAAGTGAATTCGAACTCATGGCTCCGCCTTTCCAAAAAAAGTAATACGAAAATTGTCTGGGGGTGTGGAAAATTGTGACTGCTTACGCGACGCAGCGCAAGGAAACAATGGACCGCGGTGAGGAAACAGTTGATTCCCTTCTCTGATTCGTCATATCAGTGAAAATCAGCCAAATCACCGTCATCAGTGGTAAGGTTTTTTACAGTTCTCGGTTTCCATGCCGACGACCTTCTCAAGGATTGCCACGACCGCCCGCGGACTAACTGCTCATCAGTAAGGCACTCGCCACATTGAGACACTGGAGCGTTTCTTCCGATGACCCGATGCACCGATAGCCCGATGCACCGATTTCCGTTAGCTCGCCCAACTCGAAAGCGGCACCACCGGCAGCGGCTCGTCCGGAGCGGGTGCAAAAACTTCAAGCGCTTTTTCCGTGGCATCTACATGTCCGATCAAAGGTGCAAGCGGATCGCCAATAATTCGATATCCATCCAAAGCCCACTCCCGGACGCCCTCTGCGCCCACCAGATCGGCCAGCGTGGTGATGGATTCCGACCGAAGCGCCCGCGCAAATGCCAGGGCCAGCTCCACATTGCGGTCATGCAGCGTCTGCTCTGCAGCGCCCAGAACAGCACAGCACAGCCCCGTCAGCGCCAGATTTTCTGCAAAGCTGAGATCGCCCTGAAGTGATAAAGACTGGGAGGAAATCGGCCGTGAAGCAATGGAACACGAAAGCGACAGGACCGCGCCGATCGGATGACCACAGGCCGCCAGAGCATCGTGACCGTCAAACCCTCCGTATCCCATCCATCCGTTGGCCAGGCCATGGCCGCAGTAAATCGTCGCGCCGGGCCCAACCCGCAGTGCGCCGATCAGGTCCTGCCGCGTAATGCGCTCCTCCGTCCATTGAAATACCGGCATTACCTCTTTAAGATCTCCGGCAATCCTGGCTATAAGCTCAAGCGCGCGCTGCTCGTTTTGCCCCAGCAGAACCACCGGGCCGCGCCTGTAGCTCGAACTGCATCGCAGCTGTGCCTCTGCGGCCGCATGTGCGTAGGTTTCCAGCCGCTCGCCCGCGTCAGGCAGCCATCCTGCTGGAACGCGTCGGCGGTGGTCCGTGGCAAGAAACACCCCAGGGAGTGCCATGCCAGGTGAGCACTGCGCATCACCCACGCAGAGGACCGCGGCTGCATCGTTGAGATTAAGATAAGGAGTGATCTCCCGCGGCGACTCAAACACCACCACCGGCCGGCGTGACTGGTGAACAGAAATCAGTGGACGCAGCCGGGCCAGCGCAGAAGCTGGCCCAGCCACAATCCACGGGCGCGTATCGGGGTTAATATGCATCGTTCAAATCAGGCGGCAGCGGACGCCGAAGCCGAACGCACCACGTTGACATAGGGCTGCCACTCCGTGAATTCAGCCTGCGCCGTCCCAAAGCGGCGCATCCAGTAATGTTGCATGATCATCGCCTGCTGCTCGCGGTTGAATGCGTTGAAATTGCCCTTGGCGTTGTTGAGCGCGGCCTGTCCTCCCTCCCCATTGAGCCAGCCTTGAGGGTTGTCGGTGAAGCCATAGTTGTAGCCCGCCTTCGACATCTGCGCCTCAATGGCCTCAACCATGTAAATCGGGCCCACCTGGAAGTTCTGCCACACGTGGGTCAGCTCGTGTACCACCGTATCGGTGGACAGCTTCTCCCACGACGGGAAATTGATCAGCGTCATGGTCGTGAACGCCCGGCCTGCCTGTCCCGTAGCTTCCTGCTCGATCCACTCAATCACGTCCACCGGTATGGAGAGAACAGCCAGCCGGACCTGGTCGAGCGGAAAGGAATTTGCAAACACGTTGGTTGCCGCCTCGTGCTCCACCGCGGATAGTGGCCGGTACGAACCTGGAAACCATTCCAGAATCAGCGTGAAGGCCGTGCCCAGCGCGCTCGCGCCAATCTCCGCCGCCGCTTTTAGGATGTCCAGCGCCGAATGGCCAAGCTCTTTGAGCGTTGCCAGTGCCCGGCGCGCGGCATCCTGTGCCGGCTGGACAATCGCCGACTGCACCACCTCTCCCAGCGTCTTGCCCAGCGTCAGGAAGGCTTGCATCAGGTTGTGCGTTGCATCCCCCGGATGCGCCAGCGTGTCAGCCACCAGTTGGACCATCGTAGCTCCAGCGCTGAGCAGCTCGCTCACCACCTGCTTGGTTACCTCCAGCGCGCGTCCCGCGGCCCACAGCACCAGGTCTGCGATCGCCGCGCCGGCGGATAGCAGGCCCTGCACGAAAGCCTGCAATCCCGGCAGCGCATCTTTTTCCACCCAGATCAGGATGTCGTTGATCGTCTGGCCGGCGCGAAACAGCGCCTCCCCGGCCAGTTTCATCACCGCCTCGCCCGCCGTCTTGGCCCAGTCGATCACGTGCACAATCGCGTTGCCCGCGGCCGTAAGCCCGGCGATGACCGCGCTGAGCGCCTGGTTCGATTTGGCCTTGGCCCAGTCAAGAATCTGTTTGAGCTTCTGGCCCGCTGCATCAAGCGCCGATACCACTGTTTTCCATGCCTGAGTGACCACGGCCTGGGTTTGCGCCATGATCCAGTCTAGGGCTGCACCCAGCGGCCCAAGGTGGACGAAGATTGCGTGCAAGGCGCGCTGCAGAACCAGCATGCCTTCGGTCAAGGCCGTTCCCAGAACGGTCACCACGGCTTCGCCGGCGCTGATCGCGGCCGCAATCAGCCGTTCCGCCAGATCGACGCTGGTTGCAATCGCGGCGCGCAGGAAATCAGCCATGGTTTTGCCCAGGGCAAAGATGGCCTTTACGGACGCCGTCAACATCGCGCCGGTCACGGCGATCAGGCCGCGCACCACCTGGACCAGGCTCTGTCCAAGTTCAAAGGCCGCCTGAATCACATTGCGCACCGCCCCAACGGCTGCCTCTGCCAGATGAAAGATCAGGTCGCCAATGGTTCGTCCCGCGCTGATCACGCCGTTGACAATCGCCTTTGTTACATCCATGGTGGCCCGCGCCACATAAGTCGCCAGATCCAGGAATTGCGTGCCGATCTTGGCCACTGAAGTTGCTACGGCCTTCACAAACTGCAGCCCTCGCGCCTTGACCTCATCGAACAGCGAGGCCACCGTATGCCCAAGGTTGTGCAGTGCGATCACCACCGCCTCCAGAAAATTGCCTGGATGTGTCACTGCCGCAACCAGAATCGCGCCCACCGCCTGCCCCACCGCAATCAACGCCTTCACCGAATCCGAAACCAGCGCTGCTCCAAATCGCACCGCCGCCGCCAGGATGTCGCCGATCTGTTCTCCAACATGGATCATGGCTTCAATAAAGTTCTTCACCAGGTTGAACGCCTTGCCCGCCAGCCAGCCCACCATTGAAGTGATCTGCTGGCCCAACTCCTTCAGTGCCCGAATGGTGGATGAAATCGCAGTCACCGCGAAATTCGCCACCGATTGCAACACCTCTCCCAGTGACCTTCCCAGGGCGAGAATTCCCTGGACGATCTTCTTGAAGGACGCGTATACCGCGTTAACCGCGCCGGCAAGGATGTTGCCAATCGTCTTGCCCGCCGCCAATATTCCGTGCACCAGGTTCTTCACCTGGTCTACCGTCCAGTTGGCCACGGCGCTCACAATGCTGGTCACGCCTTTTACGAAATCACCCACTGCGTGGCCGATGGCGTCCGCCACCGTGCTCACCGCATTGCTGATCGCGTGGGCCGCGCCCTTGAAGAAATTGCCTACATCGTCGAAGAAACCATCGTGGACCGGGCTCGGCGTCGGCAGCGGGAAGCCCGCCTGCAGCAGGGCCCCGCCTGCGCCGGAGAACCACAGTGCGAGGTCCCCTGCCGCCGTGGGATGAATGGCGGCTCCTTCCAGCAGGAAATCTTGCATCAGCACCCGTGCCTGGGCCGCGGGCAAACCACCGATGGCATGAACTACGCCCATCCCATTGTGGTTCTCACGGTTTGCCACCACAATGGCCTTCCGGTCGGCGGGAGCGGCCACCGCAATCCCGCCAAAAAGCTGGTGTACCTGTTCGGGAGTCTCCAGGCTCCGGGCAAAAGCTGCCGCAAATGTGGCCGCGTGAGGCGCGCTTTGCGTCGCCAGGTGAGCATAGGCCGGGCCAAACTCCGCAATCGGCACCCGTTGCTGGATGATGGTCTGTCGTATTCCCTGAAGATCGTTCGGTTTGAGGGCAAGAATGGTCGCATGCAATGGCTGTGGCTTGGGTGCGCTGGGCGCGCTGGGAACAACTGGATTGCTCATAAACATCTCCTCGTCAGATCGTTAGTTCGTAGGTAGTTTGTCTTCTAGCTGGGCAGAAATCGACTGGTGTTCTGATCAGTTGCTGGTGCCAACCCGGTGCTGGTGCTAACGTGGCTAGTTGCCAGGTAAGCGCCTGTAACTTTCTCAATGTACTAACGCGTCAACCCTCACTTTCCCTAATCCACCCAAACCAGTCAAGCGCATAAATAAAGTTTCAAGAAAAAAAGCAGCAGTGGATCATCTTGCAGGAAGACAAGTGTCAGGGCACCACCTCGACCATGCTGGCCCAGTTCACTCAGGGCACTGGCGTTCCTGCATTTGGACATGTGCAAACATTATGGACGAGGCTCGGCGGTTCCATAACCTTTACCCCTGTCATCTTGAGCGAAGCCCGCCGCGGCGGCGTAGTCGAAAGACCCCGAGGCTGTGAAACTGACCATGCTGCTCCAGGGAATTCTCACCAAAAACGTTTTCACAGAGATTTATGCTGCACTTGGATTGACTGCTTCCTTGCTGCCGCTGGCTGGCGCGCAGCCTGGGGGCGGAACGCCCGCTTTTTGGAGCGAGCGCCTTTTAGCCAATCAGAAATGCAAAGCCCGGGCTTAGGTTAACGCCTCCCTTTCTGCTACACTTCCCTTCCATGCCGGACGCCAATCAGAGACAAACCAATTCGGCCCTTTGGCTGGGACTGCTGATTACCCTCCTGGGAATCTTCACCAACTTCTTCTACTTCCTCAAAATCTTCCAGGGCATTCCCCAGGGGATAGTCCCCTGGATCAATCTCGCAGTGCCGGCCATCGGCCTCATCTTTCTGTTCATTGGCCTGAAGCGCGCCTTCAGTCAATCGCAGGTGTATGGAGGCAAGACTTGGGGCTCGATCGTTACAGTTCTCTCCGTGCTGCTTTTCGCCCTCGGCGTCTGGGGATTTGTCCACGCCAGGGACGTTCCTAAATCGGCAGGCGCTCCTAAAGTGGGAGACCATGCGCCCGATTTCACTCTGGCGGACTCAAGCGGCAAGACCGTCTCCCTCTCGCAGTTGCTTACCGGTCCGGTGGCCAACTCGCCCCAGCCTAAAGCCGTCCTGCTCATCTTCTATCGCGGATACTGGTGACCATTCTGTAACCTCGAGTTGCGAGGCATTGAAAAAGACCTTCAGGAATTTCAATCGCAAGGTATTCGTCCCGTCGCCATCAGCGTAGACCAGCCTGACGTTTCCGCCAACCTCTGCAAGAAGGCCGGCTACACCTTTACCTTTCTGTCCGATCCCAAAACTGAGGTCATTCGCCGCTACGATCTGCTCCACACCGGCGGCGGACCAGGCGGGAGCGACATTTCGCGCCCGGCTGAGTTTCTGGTGGATTCGTCCGGAATCGTCCGCTGGGAGAACTTCACCGAAGATATCCGCGTAAGGCCCCGCGCCGATGAGATGCTGGCCGCCGCTCGCGCCATCCACTGAAAAAACTTAGACACGTTAGAGGTCCTTCAGAAGCGCCGCGGCCATCATCTGTAGCTGCTGGGCAATCGCCACCAGCGTGGCGAGGGTAATATTCGCCCGGCCCCGTTCAATCTCGCCCATGTGGCTGCGGTGCAGCCCGCAAGCGGCGGCAAATTCTTCCTGTGACATGCCTTTCTTCAATCGAAGATCACGAATCCTCGCCCCCAGTTGGACTTGAATATTCATTTCGGCCCCCCAAACTCCAGGGCATTATAAGCGAACAAAAAGCGAAAATCAATGCCAACCGCGGTCCGGAAAATCCCGCCACGATAAATCCAGCCACTTTAAATCCTGCCATGATAAATCCGCCGCCGGCCGCTTTTCTATTCCAGAACAACGGACACCTTTCGGACACCAGCCCCCGATCGCTGCCGCAACTTCCACCTTTCCTTCCGCCTCCATATAGAATGTCCGTGTTTACCGAGGGCAACTCTTTGCAACCAGAAACTGCCAGCCCCAAATCGCTGCTGCGCCGCGAGATGGGCTTTTGGGACGTGCTGTTGTTCAACATCGCCGCCGTCCTGGGGCCGCGTTGGATCGCTGCCGCCGCCCACAATGGCCCCTCTTCGATCAGCCTCTGGATTCTGGCGGCGCTGCTTTTCTTCCTGCCCACGGCTCTGATTATTATCGAGCTCTCCACGCGCTTTCCATCCGAGGGCGGTTTATATGTGTGGAGCAAAGAAGCATTCGGCGATTTTCATGGCTTCGTCGCCGGTTGGGCCTATTGGATTTACACCTTCTTCTATTTTCCCGGGCTGTTAAGCGCGAGTGTAGCCATGTCCGTGTACATCGGCGGCCCCAGGTACGGGTGGTTGGCCGATAACAAAGCCTATACCCTGGGCACATCGTTAGGCCTATTGGCCGTCGCGGTGGCCCTCAATGTAATAGGGCTCAACATCGGCAAGTGGCTGCAGAATGCGGGCGGGGTGGGAACTTACGTCCCATTGCTTATGCTGCTGGGTATTGGCGGATATCTCGTCTTCCATCAAGGCAGCGCAACACAATTTTCCTGGAAATCTTCCCTGCCACAATGGAATTGGGACACGGTAAATTTCTGGTCGCAAATCGCTTTCGCTTTCACCGGAATGGAACTGGTTTGCGCCATGAGCGAGGAGGTCCACGAGCCGCGCAAAACTTTCCCGCGCGCTATCTACACTGCGGCCGCGCTGATCGCTCTGATCTACATCATCGGGACTATAGCGGTTTTGGGCCTTCGTCCGGCGGCAGACGTAGACGTCCGTAACGGCGTGTTCCAGGCCATTACGGGTGGATCGACCATGCTGCGTATTGCCTGGTTTGGAATTTTAGCGGCGCTGCTAGTGACTGTAGGCAACGCCGGGGGAGTTGGGGCCACGGTTGCCGGCGTGGCGCGAGTGCCGTTTGTCGCTGGAATTGATCGGTATCTGCCTGGATTTTTTGGCAAGATCCATCCCCGGTGGAAGACGCCGTGGGTCTCAATTCTGGTGCAGGCGGGAATCTCTGCGCTGATCCTGATTGTCACTCAGTATGTGACTCCTTTGAAGAACGGATACCTGTTCCTGGTAGACATGGCAGTGATTCTCTATTTCATTCCATTCCTTTACATGTATGCGGCGGTGATCAAGCTGGCTTACCGGCCGGACCGCGACACCAGCGGGCAGGCAGTGCTGATCCCCGGTGGTCGAGCGGGAGTGTGGATTGCAGGAGTGCTGGGATTTGTGGTGACCTTGGGCTCCATGGCGCTGGCGGCGATTCCACCGGATACTGCGGTCACTCAGAGAAGCAAGGTGCTGTTTGAGGTGAATATTGTGTTCTGGACCACGGTGATGATTGGCATCGGTCTGGTCTTTTATTTTCAAGGGGCTCGGAAGAAGAGCGGGATACTGAAGAAGTCTGGTAGAAGTCCGTAGAATGGAAAAAAATTACGTTTGGATCCAGATATTTCCGCATCATAGTCGTAGTACTACGATTACGTTCTTGATTGAGGTTTTACAGGCAACCAAAGAGCCTGAAATCGGCGTCCATTACGTCTTCAGATGGAGGCCGTCATACTCGCCAGTACAACGAACCAGCTACCTGGCCGCATCTCAACGGATCAGCGGCCGCAAAAGGGGAAATTGACACAAGCTAAGAAAACCATCGCATCCGGGCTGTCAGAGGCAGAGGCGATCGACCAGGCCAAGGGTGGTGATGCAGCAGCATTTGAGGGACTTTACGGGCTGCATAAGCGGCGCGTGTATTCACTTTGCCTGCGAATGACCGGAAACACGGCGGAAGCCGAGGACCTGACGCAGGAGGCATTCCTGCAGCTTTATCGCAAGATTGCCACCTTCCGCGGGGAGTCGGCGTTTTCCACCTGGCTTCACCGGCTGGCGGTGAACGTGGTGCTCATGCACTTGCGCAAGAAGGGTTTGCCTGAGATTTCTCTGGACGAAGCACTTGAGCCGCAGCACGAGGACGGGCCCAAGAGAGACATTGGGGCGCGCGACAATGTTTTGGCCGGCTCAATCGACCGGGTCAATCTGGGACGGGCCATAGAGAGCCTGCCCCCCGGCTATCGCATTATTTTTGTACTGCACGATGTTGAAGGTTACGAACATAACGAAATCGCAGAGATGATGGGCTGTTCCATCGGCAACAGCAAATCACAACTGCACAAGGCGCGCATGAAGCTGCGCGACCTGCTCAAGCTCAGCAGAGCCGAAAAGGCCTCCCGCCGATGAGCGGCTGGGCGCAAAAGCAAAGAGGACGAGGAATGAAGAGAGGAACGGACGAGATGAATTGCGAGCAGTTCCAGCAAGTCCTGCCCCAGATCATTGAGAGCGGCGGAAGCGCCGAAGAAGAGGCCCACCTGCTCTCCTGCCAGGCGTGCAGCGCGCTGGTACGCGACCTCAAGTACATTGCGGAACAGGCCAAGCTGCTGCTCCCGATGCATAATCCCAGCCCGCGAGTGTGGAGCAACATTCAGGAGTCTCTACAGCGCGAGGGCCTAATCCAGGAGGGCCGAACGTCCCTTCTGGGACATATGACGACGAGCACGCCGCGCAAAAAAAAAAGTTGGACTCCGCTCGGGATAGGGCTCGCGATCATAGCAGTTCTGGCATTGACCATACTTCTGATCAATTATCGTCCAGGCGGCCCCACATCTCAGAAAAGAACGACAACGGCCGCAACCGCGGCAAATAGCGCGAGGGCGACGTGGGACGACGGCGGAACTGATCAGGCTGGATAAGACGTCTTCGGCCTCGTCGGGCCCCGAGCGTTTTCATGATTGCTGCAGCCCGCTTATGGCAGTGGACTCCGGGCCTATCCGAGCATTCAACTCCCCAGCACACGTCCCCATATCACGTTCGCGCCATCCCGTTTCTGCGATCCCGGGGACGTTCCTTCCCAGGTACTTCCAGTTCCGGTTCATCCTCGATTGAGGATTGAGCCAGAGTCATTCAGTGGTAGAATCCGCATCAAGAAACAGTAATCGAGGATTGTGGTGCAGTTTGGCAAGGAGCGAGCGCGCGTGATATTCGGTCGCAGAGGACGCCACCCTTGGCGCGGCTCGCCGAGATTCTTTCCGCTGAACCTCAGCACGGGCTCTTCGCGACGCAAAGAACGCGTGCCTGATGACAGACTGGACTACTACGTGATGGAGCGCGGATGTGCGCCGCCCATGATAATTGCCCTGTGACTGGCCCACAGCCAAGGCGGCGTGTCTTTCTCATCGGCTTCATGGGTGCGGGCAAGACCACTGTGGGCAGGATCCTGGCCCAGCGCCTGGGATGGAAGTTCTACGACCTGGATGAGCTCATTGAACATCAGGAGCAACGGAGCGTTGCCGGGATTTTCGACCAGGCGGGCGAAAATGGCTTTCGTGGAATAGAAAGCGCCGCATTGCTGGAGCTGCTGGAGCGTTCTGAGGACGGCTGCGTAATCGCACTTGGCGGCGGCGCTTTTGTTCAACCGCAAAATCGCAGCGCCCTGGAACAGGCCGGAGCAACCACGGTATTGCTCAGTGCTCCGGTGGAAGAGCTGCAGCAGCGGTGCGAGGCTGAGGGTGACGGGCGTCCTCTGGCGCGGAACAGAAGCAGATTCGAGGAGTTGTTTGCCGCCCGGCAGCAGGCATACGCGCTGGCGCAATTTCGAGTGGAAACGCTGGGGAAACGAGTTGAGCAGGTGGCGGAAGAGATCGAACAGTTGGTAATTGGGTAAGTTGGTAAGTGGGTAAGTTGGTAAGTGGGTAATTGAAGAGCGAGATCAACACCTACCACGGAGACACTGAGACACGGAGGCAGCACGGAGAAAGGCAGTTTAGTACTTAGTATTTAGTGGTTAGCAAAACCTGGCCTTCACCAGATGCTAAGTACTAACACTAGAGCGTGTTTTAAAAATGGCTCTGTGGCTTGCAACGATACAGAAATGAAAAATGGGGCTGAAGCCCGAGATGGTGGAAAGAGTCATTTTCGCGGGTTCTAAAGAACCCGCTCCCCGGACTAAAGTCCGGGGCTTCCACCGATGGATGCCCCAAATCTATCTTTGAAACACGGGTCTAAATACTGGTTTTTTACGAGGTGCGGTAGTGAAGAAGTTGATTGTTTTGCTCGCCCTGATGCTCACGGCAACGTGGTCTTTTTCCCTGGCCAAAGATAAAGACAAGGAAAAGGACAAGAAAAACTCTGTCGATTCGGGCACTTTTGGGATTTTCCTGAACGGCAAGCGCATTGGCACGGAGAAGTTCAACATTGAGCAGCAAGCAGACGAAGGCGTTGTCACCGCGGCACTCACGGTGGACGACGGCAACAGCAACAAGTCCGAACAAGGCTCCGAGCTGCGAGTGAGTTCCGATGGCAACCTGAGGCTCTACAAATGGCGGTCTACGGTACCAACAAAAGAGGAGTCTATCGTGGAGCCGAAAGACCAGTTCCTGGTAGAGCACCTATCGCCGGCCGACCAGAAGAAACGCGATGTCCCATACATTCTGCCACTTTCAACCGTGATCCTGGATGACAATTTCTTCTCGCAGCGCGAGGTCCTGATCTGGCGTTATCTGGCCGCGGGTTGCATGCCCAAGGAAGGCCAGCTTCACTGCGGACCTTCCAGGTTCGGCACGCTGGTGCCGCGCCAACACATTGCCGGCAGCGCAACGGTGGAGCTTATGGGACGCGACAAAATCATGTACAAAGGCGCGGAGAAGGAATTGAACAAGATCAAGATCGATGCCGACGGGGTGCAGTGGCTGCTTTGGGTGGATGATCCGGAAAACCATTACAAGGTGATCAAGATGTCCATTCCGTCCGGCAATATTGATGTGTGGAGGGATTGAAGCGCCTCGATGCGCGGAAAGAGGTTCTCAGGAGATTCTAAATCTTCATACGCCCCGTAATTAATGCTCATGTGTTGGCAAACAGCAGGTCAAATCCAAGGACGGTTTTGGACTAAATTACAATCAGGGGTTCCCGCTGGACACAGTGCTGATGCCTCACCCGAAACAAGAGTATCTCGCTTATGAATTAACGAGTTACCTGGCTTACTGAAATCGCCGGCATTTCAGGATTGAGTGGTGCAGCAAAATGGTGGACGTAGGTTTTCGTTCTTCGTCTTCCTAGCACTGGCTGCGGCTTGCAAGGAACCTGACAACTCCAGAATTGCTTCATGGCGTTGGGCGTACTCCCCGAGTGTGACTGTTGACGATAGCGTCCTTTATCATTCACTATTTGCCAACCGCAAGCCGCCCATGCCCGTGGCGGCCGGCAGCGTATCTCAGACTTGCCCTGCTTTTAACTTGACGCTCGTGCCATGCGGAGATATCGCGAGAGCAATGGTATTGCCGGACGCAGAATCGCAGAATCGACATCTGCACGGTTGAATCCCGGTTTTCAGATATACATCCTTATCTCGCGCTATAAAGGGTGCCTACCTCGCTGGCTGAGAGGACACGGTTGTATACGAGAACGTCATCCAGCGTACCCACGAAGGGGTTTCTATGGTAGTAGGTCCCGCCCAGCGTCAGTGTATAGCTTGAGTCGTCCGACAGCGATCCCGAACAATCCTGCGAGTTCCTGGTTATCACAGAGCCGTTGAGATAGATCACGATGCTGGAGCCGGATGTCGAACCAGTCCAAGTGGCAACAATCTGGCTCCATTGATTGAACGGTACGGAATTGGAGTCTGTGTAAGCTTGGACCGCTCCACTGCTGCAGATGTGGCTGAATATGGCCCCCCCAGTTCCGTAGAACCCCAAGCTCCAGATTTGCTTATCCAGGAATGTCTGGTAGGCATTACCACCACTACTGGTCGGGTAGACCCAGGCCACTACGCTCATGCCTCCGCCCCCTTGTGACGGCAGGTTGTTGAGCGAAGCTGAGTTGGGGAAACTGACGAATCCTCCACTGCCGCCGAACCCAAGCCCCTTGCCGGTTACACCCGTCGTCCAAGCCGGCAGCGGACTCTCTGCAAAGGTTCCGGTGTTGCCGTTGCCCGAGGAATCCGCCGTGGTTGTGCCAGACCCTTCATCCAGCAGCCAGGCGCCATGGAGACCATTGATGACTGCGACAGTCGCGCTAGCCGCGGTTGTTCCTGCCGTGCCCGTGCAACTGATCGAGTAGGTTGTGGTCGCCGTCGGTGATACTGCCGCCGATCCCGAGGTCGCATTCCCGGTCGAGAAGTTGGTACTGGCGCAGGAGGTGGCACTGGTAGACGACCATGTCAAAGTCGACGATTGCCCGCTCGTGATCAAGATAGGATTCGCGGTCAGGGTAGCCGTCGGTGTGCTCTTGTAGAGGGTGCTTACCTCGCTGGCTGAGAGGACACGGTTGTATACGAGAACGTCATCCAGCGTACCCACGAAGGGGTTTCTATGGTAGTAGGTCCCGCCCAGCGTCAGTGTATAGCTTGAGTCGTCCGACA